>Ga0209211_10001926_pt1 | contig 37319 bp, 30 predicted proteins | sample RifGroA2_FD_183992 | JGI IMG/M metagenome (GOLD analysis project Ga0209211, IMG submission 183992) | Groundwater microbial communities from Rifle, Colorado, USA - Groundwater A2 (SPAdes) (version 2) | ecosystem: Environmental > Aquatic > Deep subsurface > Groundwater | place: Rifle, Colorado... | reverse complement strand
CCCGAGATGCTCCCGCCTGTTATTACACGGGTGAATGTCCCGCTGCCAAGGTCATAGGAGTGCAGCCCGCCCCACCATGAGCCCCTGCCGCCTATAAAAAGTTTGTTTGAGTCGTAATCGAATACAACTGAAAATGCAGCACATGCAGACGGATATGGATAGCATGGGTTATTGCAGTTGTTCAGGTTGCTTGCACCGGTATCTGTATCATTATCGTAACGCATCAAGAGCACCGGCCCACAGCCGTATTTCGGGTATGTAGTAAGGTATAAATCGTTATTTTCAAAGTCATAAGCCATAGTTATGATGCTGTACTGAGAGGTATCCCGCCCGAATTTGTCACTCAGGTTGTATGCCGTGTCAGGTGTTGTATATATGCCGCTTGTCGCAAGATAGACTGTTCCTAGGTCTGTTGTCTGGCCTATTTCGATATTGACAACCATACTCATAGTGGAATAGCCAGATAGCCGAAAATTGGTCTGCGAACTGCCAGGCGGAAGGTTCTCTATTAAGAAACTCCCTGTCTCGTCTGTTTCCACAATGATGTCCGTGCCTGTATGCATTGTTATATTGACCCCGATTAAAGGTTGATTAGTTATTGCGTCAATGACTGTACCGGTTACACTGCCTGTGGTCGGCTGTGGCGGAGGGACGGGTTTGTTTTCGGAATAATATAATGCCCTTAAGGCCAAAGCTGTTGAATACGGGTCGTCGTTCCAACTGCCGTTTGTTAACTGTGAAGATATAAGATAGGCGATTGCGTTGCCGAGGACTGTATTGTCGGTTGTGACGCCGACCAAGGCCATGTATGCATAGGCTGTCTCGTAAGCTGTCCCCCAACTGCCGTCTGTCAGCTGCTGGTTGATGATATATGTTGTTGCTTTGTTGATTGCTGTTGCGATTGAGGTGGTCTGGGGGAATTGCTGTAATGTCCAGGAGACTATTGCGGTCATATAAACGTTGCTATCAGCCTGTCCTGAGCCTGTCGAAGGATCGCCCTGATAAAAAGCCCAGCCCCCATCAGTGTTCTGGGTCGAAAGCAGATAGCTGATTGCTGAGTTGATGACAGTCTGGTCGGAGTAGTTGACCGATTTGAGGGCTTGCAGGGCAAGGGCGGTGTCGAGTGGGTCACTCAGACGGCCGCCAATTAATCCCCAGCCGCCGTCGCTATTTTTGTTATCAGTCAAAAACTGGATATGTGCTGAGTTGCTTGTTAAAGCGGCTATTCTTGAAGTGGTATCATTATCCGAGGGCGTATAAGCATTTAAAAAGTTGACCGCATGCGATACCTGTAAATTTGTGTTGGACTGAGTCTTTAAAGCATATATTGCCTCTGCCGTATCTAAAGGAATAGTATCCAAATTAAGACCGAATGAGCCATCTTGATTTTGTTGGCTCAGAAGCCATTGTGTTCCTGATGAAATGGATTGGCCGACATCTGCAAAGGCAAGGGATACTGAAAAAATATAAATAAAACAAACTAAAAAAATTTTGCTGTATGATGTTTTCATTTTACCCTCTTAATTTTTCCATGTAATTTTTCGTAATAATACTCCATCTTCTAATGCAATCAGATGGTATATATTTCCGTCAGCGTCAACTTTAGCCACTTCTGTAAAATTAATCTGATAACGAAATAATTTTTCCTTATTGTTTTTTATAGTTTTAATATCACCACTCATTTGTATGTTTTTGTGAAGTTTAGTCGTTGGATTATAAATATCTATTTTTGTGATAAGATCATTCTTTTTTCGTAAGTTATTAGTTTTAATAAAATAATAATTTCCATCTTTATCACGCCATGAATAAATATCTTTAATTTCCTCTTTAACCGCCTTGCTTTTTGTATCTAAAAGGAATGTTTGAGATAGTTTTTTCCCTAAAATAATCTTTGAAATTATTGGATTGCCCTCAACATCAATTCCCATTAATTCAACAACTTCTTTTCCACTCGCTTCCCTAAGAGTATCTTTTAAATTTCCATCACCATCAAAAGCTAAAACTTTTATCCCACCCAACCCGCAAATAATATAAGCACTATTCTCATTGGACAAGAGATGATAAAAATACTCTTCCCGCTTTTTAGGGATATATTCTTTTCCAAACCTTTTTATAAATTCTCCATTATACGTAAATTTATAAATTTCTCTAATGCCATTTGCACTATAATGCGGCGGTTTCCCGACGAGAAAAAATAAATTATTCTGGAATAAAGTCATCTCCCTTGGCAGACCAAAGTCTTGCCATTTCATCTGCAACTTTATTATCTTTTTGAACTTCCCTTTTAAGTCGAAAACCTGTACTCTGTTATTAATAGCGTCTAAAATGTATATGCTGTCTTTGGCAATAAAGAAATCTAATGCGTATCCATCTTCAGTTTTTCCAGCCTTCTCAATTCCGAATTCTCCCACCTTATTTCCCCAATCTTCAGCTATTAATACTTCAATCTTTACGTCATTTTCAGCAGAGACTGGAAATGCACTTATAACCATAAACAATCCTATAAAAAGCATAGTCAATTTATTTGTCATCTTGGCCTCCCTAAGCCTAAATATAACGGCCCCCAATATGTATTAGCAGCAATACCCGAAGGGAATTTAGCCTCAACAATGCCTTTAACCTCTCCAGCAGCGTGGATCATTTTCATGATTTTTGCATTCTCCACATCACTAACAATGCCAACATGTGTAACGTTATCGTCTCCCGGTCGCTTCATACTGGCTGGCCGCGTATATGTATCTTTAAAGAAAATTATATCGCCAAGGATTGGTTCTCCTGAACTAACCCAAAAGTCAGGTCTGTCCTTCACTAAAAGATACATCTCGCTGACATTTCCTGGATCCCCTCGTCCAGCATCTTTGGCCAACCTTCTTAAATCTATCCCTGCTGCCTTATACGACGCTATTACAAGCCCGGTGCATCTCCCTATCTCGATATAACTAATCTTTTCTTCCTTTTTTTCTTCCGCAGTAGCGACTATTTCCTCTCCAATATCAAGAGTTGCTGCCGTAATAATATTCCTTCTGGTTAAAGTATCCAATTTATCTTTCAACCATCCATAAGCCCCTTTGAATATTTGAACAACTTGCATTCCATCTGCTTTACTCGTTGTTCCTCCACCAGCAAGTCCGCCGGAGATCATATACGCACCCGCGCCTGTCGTAAGGTCTCTGACAATATAGCCAATGCCTGTCCAATCGTTTATTTGAACGTCTGTTTTGGATACCGTCACTTCCTTGGCTGCATTCACTGCATCCTGAATTCTTGTAACAATATCGGGCAGCACTTGAAGTTGAGGCAGTATTTGACCGATGTTGCTCTGATTTATCTGAAAAATTGGAATTCCATTTTGATTTGCAGCCTGTAATGCTCTCACTGCGGATATAGAAGCAAAACCCTCAATCCGCTCAAAAATGTCATGTTCGTGGTAAGAACTTGTTAAGCCTGTTATTTCCATATAGGCTTTCTCTTTGTTTGTATTTCCATCCTTTGAAATGGCAATTATCTTATCAAGGGCTACGTCCATCTCGATTCCCGAAGGGGCCACCTGTTTCGGGAGGCCAAAAACATATGATACAGAAAGCTTATAGCTGGTAATGCCCTCTGATAATGTCCTCTGTTGAGCTATGTTGTATATTTTCGCGCTGGATTTGTTCATCTTGTCGTTTGCCATAAAAAAGGTCAGCGCAAGAACGTATAGATGTTCGCCTATGAGGTCGTCATTGCTCAGCATATCCGCAGTTTTGGTTGTCAGGTTTGTTATAACACCGTAATTCCTGTTGCCCAACGCATCTTCATTGATACCTTGCAAGTTAATCCCTATCGCATAATAGGTTCCGGCAATTAGATTTTTTTGTATAGTCTCGCCCGCTATGCCTTGCGAAGAAAGCGATAAGGAGAACAATTGTTCTGACCCCATGGTGGTAGCTTCACCTGTCAGCTTTACGCTTCCATCAATTTTTAAAACAGGCTTGAGATGAAGCAGATAAGCGGGTATATCGTACATATAGCCATTGTATGAGCTTATCAGTCCTTCATCGGACGATGAGGCAGGGACATACGAAATGGTTATCCTCTTTCCTGCCAATTCAGGAGCAGATATAGAATAAGAAAGTTCTGAAAATTCTATGGGGTCATAGAAGCTGAAACCGACCGACGCTCGCAGTCTGCCTGGCAGTTCACTGTATCGGCTTAATATTGCAATCGATTTATATGGCAGCGTTGACGCCAAAATTCCGAGGTTCTCTTCAACCATCTCTCGACTACCTTTAACATCAATCAATGTTTTATCTGGCATATTAGCATCAAGATAACTCTGTATTTGATTCTGGTAATAACGTACAGGATTTTCTGATCGAACTTGTGCAAGATAGGCATTTTGATCGAAAGGAACTGTAGCTGTTAGATCAAAGCCGTTTGTATATGCATACTGCTTGAAGCTCCCATCCATCGGTATCCATGTCTTGCCGCTGTTATCCCGCATTGTGCCTCTATAGTTGCCATACGGGATATACGCCTCTACCCACACATGCTCCATTCTTGCAGCCATTATCTTTCCACTAGAAGTAACGCCAACTATCGGAATTCCTCCAGATGAGATCAGCTCGATTGCTGCATTGGCACTGGTGAATCCTCCAGCCCAATTCATAACTTTCTCAATAGGCACCTCAATTGTGCCGTATACATATTTGGCAGGAATATTAGCAGCCCTGAGTAATGCTATCAGAAGGCTTGCGGTATCGAAGTCATTGCACTGTTTTGTCTGCAAGCACATGTTCGCGCCCTGGATAGAGCCATAAGTCGGCACGTATTCAATGTTGTTCCTGACCCAGTTGTAGATTTTGACGGGGTTGTTGTTTAATTCCGTTGCCTTTGCCTGTATCTCAGGGGTGAACTGGACTTCTATCGTCTCAGCCAGATCAGCGGCAGAGGGCAGAACTGCTGCGGCAAGCAAAATAGAGGTTGGGGATTGGGTGTTAGGGATTGGTGAATCGAAAAGGCTGGTTATCGGGCCGTTGGCAGCCAACAAAACGGGTTTAGGTTTTAGGGATTGGGGGATAGTGTTTGGCTGAAAGCTGATAGCTGACTGCTGATCGCTGTCGTACCTCAGTCTTGGCTCCCTCTTCTTTACTTCCGGTGACCTGTGAGGCAGTTTATTTGGGTCAAGCGGCTGATGTTTTCTTGGCGCTTTAACTTTCCCAAGGTGCTTCCTTGTATTCTCTGCCTTTGCCTCTATCTCTGCCTTGCCTTCCGCCTTGTCTATGTCGTTAAGATTTGCCTTCAGTTCAGTAAGATTGTCTTCATAATTTTTTACGAACTTATAATGCCTCTGGAGTATCTCGTCTGGCAGCTTTGAGTCCTTGAGTTTCTTCTCAGTCTCCGCAAACTCTTTCCTCATTTCAACATCATGCCCTTCAATCTCCGTTTTCTTTGTTTTTAGTCTTGCCTTTTTAGTGTCCGGGTCAGAGACGGTATCAGCAAGAGTCCTTTCAATATCCTCAATCGACTTTTGCAGTTTTTCTTCCGTTTTCTGTTTTTTATCTATTTGCTGATTGCTGTCCTTCTGTCCCTGGCTACCAGCTACTTGTGACTGGCTGCCTTTGTTTCCTTTACCTTCCGCGCTTCCGACCTTCCTAGCTTCCGCGCTGTCTTTTACCGCATAAGCTACATCAAACAATCCCCCGAATGTCCATGAAAAGAATACCAAAGCAACAATTGCAATTGACTGTAAATATTTACGGTTCATTTATTTCCTCCATTTTTTATGAGGTTTTAAAATATCTATTTCAGAATCGATGGCACGGATGCTATCAGCTTGCTTGTCGTTTGTCAACATCAAATTAAAATTTTAGATTTCCTGATTATGAAAATTCAAAGGTTAAAATAATCAATCTGAAGATCCTAAGTTGAAAGCATAAGGACATATAGATCAATGATAGAGAAAGTGATTTAGCAATAAAAAACAGGGGCTGAATTTTAGATCAGACCCCTGCGGATTTCGAAAACTTATATGTCTATCTTTCTCAGTCCCCTTCAAACTCTGTCTGACAGTAGACCTTGTAACCTTTTTTAACGAGTTTTTTATGGCCGCCGATGTCGGGCAGGTTAACGACAAACGCCATCTCGGCAATAACGCCGCCAAGCTTCTCTATCAGGGCCGCCGCTGCAAGAGCTGTACCGCCGGTAGCAAGAAGATCATCTATAAGAAGCACCCTTGCGCCTTTTTCAAGTGAGTCCTTGTGCATCTCTATAGTGTCAGTCCCATATTCCAACTCATATTCATAAGTTACCTTTTCAGCAGGCAGTTTCCCCTTTTTCCTGACGGGGACAAAACCCTTACCGAGGGTATAGGAAAGCGCGCCTCCAATGATAAACCCCCTTGATTCGATCCCGACAATCACATCGAAATCAATATCGCCCTTGATGTACCTCTGCGTAAAGTTGTCAATAACAAGCCTGAACCCCACGGGGTCCTTGATGAGAGTGGTTATGTCCCTGAACATGATGCCTTTCTTTGGATAATCGGGTACGGTCCTTATTCTTGATTTAATTGACATATCTTTCCTCCTAATTTATTGACGGTCTCGTAAAAAATCCATATGCTGCGTTGCGCTGCATCCTTCGTCATTGCGGAGTACATTCTGTACACCTCATTCCTCAGGATTTGCGCGCCTTGCCTATGGACTTTTTACGAAACCGTTTAGTTCATTTTTTTTCATTATTCTTAATACTCAGTTTTTACCTTGGGCAAACAGCAGGGTGCGATTGTATTTCAGAAAGATTGAATGCACACCGGGGCAGGTAACGCCCTGCCCCCAATGGCCCGAATTTGGTTTCCGCTCTTAAACATGAGCAAACCCAAGTCAATCTTTCTGAAATACAGTCGTGCCCTGCTGTACACAAAACCTTTAACCTTTACAAACAGTACAGCCGACATCCTTGATTTTGGTGATTGTCTTCAAGAGAAGTTTTTTCACGTTCTCCGAGTTCTTCGACATTATCGCCAGGATCATCTCCCAGGTCACAGGCTCTTCACCCTCTTTCCAGCAGTCATAATCAGTGGACATTGCTATTGCCTGGTAGCATATACCTGCCTCTCTTGCGAGTATGACTTCCGGCACAGTAGACATATTGATAACATCAGCGCCCCACATCCTGAACATATGGGATTCCGCCTTTGTAGAAAACCTCGGCCCCTCGATGGTAATAACAGTGCCTGCCTTGTGATGCCTGAGTTTGAGCTCCTTTGCAGAGCTGACAAGGAGAGAGCGCAAGTCACTGCAAAAAGGCTCGCTCATGGGCGTGTGCATGACCTGTTTGTCATGGAATGTAAGCGCCCTGTGTTTTGTAAAGTCAATGAACTGGTCAACAAATACAAGGTCTCCCGGCTTTATCTTTTCTCTCAATGACCCGACAGCAGTAGTTGCGAGGATATGCGTGCAGCCTTCTTTCTTCAGCGCATGAATGTTTGCCCTGAAATTAACGCCAGTGGGATATATTGAATGGTCCTTGCCGTGACGCGCAAGGATGACTGTATCCACACCGTTGATCTTTCCGACTGTGAGAAGAGAAGAAGGACTGCCATACGGGGTTTTAACCTTCTTCTCTTTGGCGCCCTTCATCAAACGCGGGTCGTCGAGTCCGGAGCCGCCTATAATACCGATCTTCAAATTATTCATTTTTCATGTCATATCAGTCCATTAGATTTCTCCGCTGCTTAAAGCCAACAGTAGAAGCCTTAAGCTCACCTACTTCTGGTGATATGCCTCCTTTCCTGTTTTGAGACGTCCTACTACACTAAAAGTGTTGTTTAGTTATACTCAAGATTACCGCTCCTGTTAATCGCTATTCCAATGACTTAGGACAGGCGGAATTACAGATTATACCATAGCGAGTAGATGATGGGTTTGCGTATTGAAGACCATCGCAGCAATTTGACTTTGGGCAAAAGAAAACTATAGCACAACGAAAAATTTATTGAAGAAAACTGGGCCTTAAAGAAGAAATTAATACTTCACTTTTTTCATGAATTGGGTCCATATTGCGAGGGCCGTTTCGGAGCCGCCTTCTTCGGTCCCGAGTGTTGTATGGTCATCCCTGCCCACCCATACCCCCACCGCCATATGATCGTCAAATCCCACAAACCATGCATCCGAATAGTCATTCGTAGTGCCCGTTTTTCCATATACGGTCCGACCTACCGCCTTTGCCCTGCCAGCGATCCCGGACTCGATCGGGCCGCGCAGCAGCACCTTCATCTTGTCGACGAGTTCGGGAGAGAAGACCTCCCGGGAAGAGGATAAAGGCCTTTCCACATCCTTTCCATCCTTGTCGCGTATCAAAGTATAAGCCATGGGCTCCGTTTTTTTGCCGGTTGCAAAAGCCATATAGGCGGCAGTCATGTCAAGGAGGGTCACCTCAAAGGAGCCGAGGGCCATCGACGGGTGGTTACCCGGCCAGGCCGACTTGGTTTGTATGCCGCATCTTTCAGCCATTTCACGCACGCTGTCAATTCCGATCTTTTGCGAAAGCCTGACGGTAGCGGAATTAAGGGACAGCGCCAGCGCGGTCTTAAGCGGAACGTCGCCGTAGTATTCATCCTCCGAATTTCTCGGAGACCACCAGCGGCCGCGGTCGGAGTCCCATATGCTGATCGGCGCATCAAGAATACGGTCATTATACGACATGCCTTTTTGAAGGGCGGCCGCAAATACAAAGGGCTTAAAGGCCGAGCCAGGTTGCCTTCGCGCCATCGTCGCCCGGTTGAACTGTGAGCGGTCGTAATCTGTTCCTCCCACCATGGCCTTTATCTCACCGCTTGCCGTATCTATCGCCACAAGGGCGGCCTGCACGCCTGGCCTCGTTCTAAGCTCAATTATACGTACACCCTCCTTCACCGATTGTTCTGCGAGGGATTGCATTGCTGCGTCGATTGTGGAAAAAACATGGAATCCCCTCCTGTGCATAGCCTCACCATACTTTTCCGACAACCGCTGCCTGATGAAATCGGCAAAGTATGAGGCGCCGTACTTACGCTGGAAGTAAGTCCTTTCGGGGAGGGGCTCAGAAAGCGCCCGCGCATATTCATCATGGGATATAAATTTCAGGGCAAGCATTCTGCCTAACACTGCTCTCATCCTTTCACGAGCCCGCGCAGGGTCCTTCAAAGGAGAATCCCTGCTCGGCGCCTTTTGAAGTCCGGCAAGCAGGGCTGCCTCGGGGATATTCAGTTTCGCGGCCGGTTTGTTGAAGTAGGTCCTGGCCGCAGCCTCAATCCCGTAGACCCTCTCTCCAAAATATGCAAGGTTCAGGTACAAGCCGAGGAGTTCATCTTTTGAATATTTCATTTCCAGCCAGAACGCAATGATCATCTCCCTGAATTTCCTGGAAAAACTACGTTCCTTATTCTTTAAAGTCATCTTGGCGAGTTGTTGTGTTATAGTGCTCCCACCTTCCACAACCTCTTTCGCGGACATATTCTTCAGGGCCGCACGCGCGATGCCTTTTATGTCGATACCGTGATGCGAATAAAATCTGTTGTCTTCTGCGGCCACAAAGGCATTCCTTACATGCTCCGGGATATCCCTGGAGGGGACAAAAAATCTCCTCAGCCTATAGAATTCGGCAAGTTCTCCGCCGTCATTGGAATGTAAGACAACGGCATAATCAAAGCCGGATTCCATATCAGGCATAAACCAAAGTCCAACAGTCAGGGACACGAAAAATACTGCGGCAAGCGCACAGAAAATAAAGTATATTTTTTTTCTCGACACGATCATCCTTCCCGCTTGAAATTGTGGAAGAGAAACAACTCAATTTATAGCATATCATGATTAGGTGCCTTGTCAAGAAATCCGGACAGCCCGGGATTCGGCCGATACCGTGATACGTGATAAAAAAACCGTGTTCTTTCCACGACTGCTCCGTAGGACAAAAACCGACAAGTCTTTGGTCGGTATTCTTACATAAAAAGCAGCTTAATTCTTATAATCTTTCTTGCCAGATCGCGATAGAATTATCTTACGCATTGATGCAGTCTTACAGTTTGAAAGAACAACAAGCAGACAGGCATTTAGTATGATCCTTTTTAAAGGGACGATTTATTCAAAATCAGGCTAAATCAGGAGGTGTAAAATGAGGAGGACAGTTTTTTTGGTATTGGCAACGGTTCTTATTGCCTTTGGGTGTGCATCGCAGGATTATGTCAAACAGCAGCTCGACCCTGTGCTCGACAGGCTCAGTAAGCTCGAGGCGCGTGTAAGTGCTTTAGAAAATAGAGTAGACGCTCTCGAAAAAGCAGGCGGCGCAACTGCCGACATCGGGTCGGCAAGAAAAGACGCTGCCGATGCTAAAGCAATGGCACAGGAAGCATTAAAATGCTGCCAAGCCGGCGCAGTTGAAAGAGCAGAGGCAGCGGCACGGAAGGCTGAGGAAGCTGCTAACAGGGCGGAAGAAGCAGCAAACAAGGCAATGAGCTCTATGGGCAAGGCTCAAAAGGCCTTTGAACTGCAGCAAAAGAAGTAAGACGCTATAGTCCCGGGGCCTCCCGCAGGGGCATTGGAATTCCCTGCGGGAGGACCCTTTTCTGTTCCTGCTCAGGCCTTCTGACTTTTGAGCACAGCCTCAAAATTAAGGACATTTGCCGGGACGCGGACGACGATAAGATTATAGCTTGTGCTGTGGCTGCAAAAGCGGCTTATCTTGTGACTGGAGACTCTGCTCTGTTGGAGATAAAAAACTACCAGGGCGTTAAGATCATAACTCCAAGGGATTTTGAAGCCATGTTTATGTGAAAATGTGTATCTGAGCTTATCTCAGAGTAGGCGTCCGACTCCATATACTCAAATCCCATAATTCAACCAGGCACCGCCACTTTTTTGAGTGAGCCGTTCAGGCTGGCCTATCTGACTCATGATTTTTCTCGGATTATTTTCCAATGTCCGCCCTTGTCCGGACCAATGCGCTGGAGAATTCCTTCTTTCCTCAAACGCCTGATCTGCCATTCTATTCCTTTTTGTGTAATTCCCAGTCCGGCGGCCATTTCCTTTGTAGAGACCGAGGGATACTCTAAAATCAACTTCAGGATTTTCTCCCTAGTTTTCTCCCTAGTTTCTACCGGCGTTTTACCCGCGCGTCCGGCCTTAAACGTCATCATAAGACCGCCGAAATCATTAGTAATGTCCGGGGCAGGCGTTCCTGCTTTTCGGCATTCCTGCTTGATCTTTTCTATCCCTCTGCCCCAGGCTTCAATATAACCGGCCCTGATGAAGGGAGCTGTCCTTTTTTATATAAAATGACAACCTAAACGACAACCTAAACGACAATCTGAATCAAGCGAGCACATAGTACGCGCCTCTGCCTTTCCCTACCAGTTGCACAACGCCCTGCACAAGTAATTTGTTTATTTCTTTAAGCGCTGCTTGCCGCGATATTTTAAACATCTCAGAAACCTCGCCAATGCCAATTCGATTGTTCCGAATCGCCTTCTCTACAATTTTCATCTGTCGCTCGGTCAGCGCAATTTGCCCCTTATTGGTTGTGCGCAGCCTTTCGCTGCTAAGGCGAACGACGCTCTCCTTTACGGCGGATATGCTTATTTTTACTCCTTCAACAAAGTATTCAAGCCAACGGGTTGTATCGAGGGTCTTCTGATCCACTCCCTGAAGGACCCTGTAATATGCAGGCCGGTCCGAATCATAATAGTCATCCAGGCAGAAGAACTGCTTAGTGTCAAAACCGCTCAGGTAAAGGACCAAAGCCGCAAGAACGCGGGCAGTTCTTCCGTTGCCGTCTATAAAGGGATGGATACGTACAAATTCATAGTGGGCTATGCCTGCCCTGATGACGGGGTCAAGGGCCTGTGCGTCGGGAGAACTCAACCATGCAATCAATGCCACCATTAACTTTGGAACATCTTTGTTGGCCGGCGGCCTGAAAATCACCTCTCCGGTCAGTCTGTTCCCGACTATGACATAGCGATTACGATAAGAGCCGCAATCAGAAGAATTTTCCAGGGTCCCTTGCGTAACCCTTTTATGGATTTGCAAAAGATTTTTTTCGGTGAACTTCTTGCCGTCGGTCAATTTATCAATGGATTCCAGGACCCTGAGATAATTCAAGACCTCCTGTTTGTCCTTCCGGGTTGCCATGATTTCACGGCCATGCGCCAAGTCGCTTACCTGTTCAAGAGAAAGCCTGTTCCCTTCGATTGCAGTAGAAGAATGAGCGCTTCGTATAATCGCTTCACGCCGGAGAGAGACCTCCCATTTGGGAATGAAAGGAGAGTTCAGAACAAGTTCCCTGGCGGCGGCAATCTGCGTCAGATCGCGGACTATCTTGTCAGTATAATGAAAAATCGGTTTGAACATTTCTTATCCTCCCTTCATTTATGTCCTCATTTTATTGACCAGTGGGTATATATCGACTCCATATGCTCAAATCCGATAATCCCAGGCCAGACACAGCCACTCGGTCAGCTATCTGCCAAATCATCATCCATTGCCTCATGGATTAACAGGTATCTTTCAAGGTTCTTTTCAATCTTAAATAGATTCGCGAGGCTTGTGTATTGAATCATCTCTTCAGGTACGTTCTCCAACCATTGAGGAAGTTTGTATTCACTCCGTCCGTTATCCCACGATACACACTTCCGGCAATCATTTAGAAGACGCTGAATATGCTCAATCGATTTTTGGCGTTTATCACGTAGTTCCTCTGGCAATTTTGGGAGGACACTCTCAGCAAAATCTTGTGATAGACGATTATTATAGAGTGTGTTTATACGTCTTAGTGCTTGCGGGTATTCAACAGACTCGAAATCGTAGTCTTCTTCAAGTTTCTGAAATGCTGACAGGGCATCAGCAATCTCCTCATCTGCTACAGGGGTGGGTAACGACTCATATCCACGGTTAATTTCGAGTAAATCGGCAAGCTGCATGAAGTAGTGTGTAGGTGGCAGAGCTGACTTGATCAACGGGTGAAGAGCAAATCTGCGCTCCCGTGTTTCAAGCTTAGTGACCTCAACAGCGAAATCATTATAATTCTCCGAGCAGAACAAAAGAACGGCATTCGCGTCTCCGCATGCAGCAAAAAAGGTTGCAAGTGACTCGACAATAGCGGCATCTTGGTCGTTATTTTCAGTTGCCTTTGGCATCGCCCCACGAATGATACGGGATTTCGCCTGACACATTATCTGTGGAGTATATTTAATCCGCCTTACTTCATCTGAATTTAGGAAGGTGATGATTTCTTCGTAAGACCTCTTCCATCCATCTATTTTCTCGTCACGGGCATTATCAAGATCGGTTAGTACTGTACACTTTGCGTCAGCAATTTCAGACCATACGGAGGTTTTATTTACTGCTTCCTTTATCTTCCCGAAATGTTGCCTGAGCAATTCGTCCAAATCCCTCATCTGCCGTTCTAACTCGAAAAGAACTATCTCCGGAATAGTCAATACGATGGCGTGACCTTGGGTTAGAGTTCTCAGATCATCAAAGAGATGGGTTTCACAGCCGGGTTTTCCTTGAGACATGATCCTGATGAAAATATTCGAATCAATAAATGCATAAATCATAATGTAGTCCCCACTATCAATATATTCGTGACTGAACGCAATAGATTAATAATCCGGGACGCATCCCTTTTTTTATTGAGATGTGTCCCTAATGCCCCCCTCTTCGTATTCTCCTGTCCCCCTCGTGCGTCTATTTGGAAACCCCACATCCTTATTTCCCTTGACCACTCACGTAGCTGCGCCCCTGATCCTATAAAGCAATCGAAAGTGAGGGACGGCGCCAATAAGTAGGGCTGCTATCTTTTCATATGTATTTGGCATTGATGACTCAGCACCATAATGCACCGAGTTCCTGGATTCTCTAACAGCATCAGCCCAAACAATGGCATTATTTAGGTCCTGCGGCTTCACGCCGCTGGACTTATGTATGTTCTCGAAGATATCAGTGCGTTGGTACAGTTGTGCTGTTTCCTGTATTTTCTTCCCGATACCCACGAAAGGATCTTCCAGCTTTTCCCTAATTTTCTTAGCATTTATGGTGGCTGTGGAAGGCGTGATGGAGCATAGCTTCAAGCCCAATTCAATCCATGCACCTTCAGAAGCTCGTCCCAACATAGTGAGACACGACAAAAACAGTTCATGCTTAAAACAGCATACCGCCTCCCGGAGAGACTCCTCTACCTCTCTGTCAATGGTTGGTATTTCTAATGCGTGAAGAAATAAATCATGGTCGCTTAAAGTCTGACGCTCCCCCCGGGATATTGAGGGGGGAAGTTGTATCGAGTTCGGGACGAGCAGCGAGAAATGATCAAGGCGTAACCCGCCGGTAGAACCACTACCCTGAACGACTGTCGTCCAACTCACATTCGGCAAGAATGAACGAAGGTCAGAACTGGCCGGAAACAGGAGTCCTGAAGAAATGAGCCCCCATATCGCCTCACAACCTGCTAAAGTCCAAGAAAGGGTCTGAGCAAGTGATTTAATGCTTTCCTCCGTGCCAACTGTTAAATGGATGACCAACTTATCCGGGGCAGTCGCTTCCATAGCTTTCAACAAGCTTTGAATGACCTCAGATGTATCAGGCCTGAAATGATTGACAATGTGCCCCTTAGCAACCATGACTTGTTGAGATGTCACCCTTATTTGGCTTTCAAGAAGCGTCAGTGCTTGATGTGTATCCATTGACTTCAATCCCCCTTCTTTTGGTGGGGCATAATGCCCCTCTCGACACGCTGGTTTGGACATTATGAGAGTGTCAAGCTGGTTTAACAAAGTCAAGCCACGACCTGCCGCTTATCCGGAAGGCTATGTATAAACGCAATTACTGTTCAGGGTGAATAATTTTTCCCCAGTAGTCAAAGTCGGTATCTGTTTTTTTTGAACATTTAGGACAAATCATAACACCATGATGATATTTTTTATCAATTTGATTTATTTGGAACCCACCAGATTCAATCTTCAATACTCCATCATTAATCTTTCCAAATTCAAAGCCACAATTACATTTTAATCTTAATCTCGGCTTATTGTACCTATCGTATAAACACAGCGTTAAAAACTCCCTAACAAAGCCCTTTAATGCCTCAAACGTCTTTTCTAAAAAATCAATTGCTTTGATTGCATTCCCATTTTTCAAAGTTATTATTGGCTCATTAAAATCTTCTATCCCTTCAACAGTTTTCTTGATTCCTTTTCCGACAAGCAAGTGGAAATCCATATACTGTGGCAAATTGGAGTAATGAATGTAACTGTCTCTGAGAGTTATAACGTCATTAATCCATTCTTTTTTGTTTTTTTCAATAAGCTGAATAAGCTCTTCTTTATTTTGTCCTTTAAATTTCTTACTGAGAACTTTTAACAATTTATCACCCTTATCTGAGAATTTTGTCAAAGTATAATTAAATCTATAATCAAACAGAGGCACCATTTTATCAAGAACTGACTTTACAAGAATTAGGTATGATTTAAAATATGTCGATAATTCTGTGCTCATTAATTCAAGAATGATATCAACATTAACAGTTTGACTTGCATTGATCTCCTTCATATAGTGTTCTAATAGTGAAGTGCCATTATTCAATGTGTCTTGATAAATTCTTTTGTATTGCTGCATGACATAACATAATTCTAAAACATTTGATTCTAATCGTAACATGAGCAGTCTTTCTTTCTCATGAATGAATAAAAGAGCGTCGAAAATCTCAGATACGTCAGGGTTATTCTTGGAAGATGTTTCGTCTAGAAGTACAATTCTATTCATAGGATGTTTCGCTCCAACTAATATTCTTTAGGACATTATAGCAAATCTCCGAAGACTCAAGGATTAAATGTGAGTGTCAGTCATGGGATTTATGGGATTTGATGGATTCTTTGTGATATCCGGGATAGATTTCAGCAAGATTGCCTGAACTCAACAACAGCAGGTAACGCCAGCGCTATAACAGTAGTGAAACAAGTGTAAACACAAAAACCGCAATACTTATGTATCCGTTCATATTGAAAAAGGCCATATCGAGTTTGCTCAGGTCGTCGGATTTCACAAGGGAATGCTCGTAAATCAACAACCCGGCGACTATGAACATCCCTATCCAGTAAACAGGGCCGAGATTGAAAAGGACACCGGTAAAGCACATCAATGCCCATGTAATAAGATGAAACAGTCTCGACATGAGCAATGATTTTTTAATCCCGAATCTCTGAGGTATTGAATTAAGGCCATACCCCTTGTCAAACTCCATGTCCTGCAAGGCATAGAGAACATCAAAGCCCGCGAGCCAAAATACCACCCCAATACTCAGCGGTAATATCTCCACGTCAAAAGTCCCTCTTACCGCTATCCATGCTCCAAGCGGCGCAGCAGAGATGGCAATGCCGAGCACAAAGTGCGACATCCAGGTAAACCTCTTTGTATATGAATAAGCGACCAGTACGGCAATCGCGATCGGGGAAAGCATAAGGCAAAAGGGATTAAGATTGTACGCCGCAAACACCAATACCGCAAATGAAATGACTGTAAAAAGGGCCGCGTCCATGACCATTATCTTGCCTGAGGGTATCTCTCTGCTTTTTGTCCTCGGGTTGTCGGCATCTATCTTCCTGTCAATTATCCTGTTCAAACCCATTGCCCCTGACCTCGCTCCGACCATAGCGACAGTGATCCAAAACAACTGTCTGGCGGACGGCACCCCGGCTGCTGCAAGGACAGCTCCGGTAAAGGCAAAAGGCAGGGCAAAGACCGAATGTGCTATCTTGATCATCTTGAGATAAAGGACAGCCTTGTTCTTAATATTTTCCATGGAATTTTATGATAGCATAATGACAGAAAAGCTATCAGGTATCAGCAGTCAGCGTTCACTTTAATAACTATTGACTGCCTTATTTCTTGTTTTGCCGACTGCTGATAGCTGATTGCTGATAGCTTTTCAAATCGTTCTTCTTGACAAAGGTTTCAAACTATGTTAAAAACTTCAAACTGATTATTGCACAAACAAAGCCATTAAGGAGGCGGACATGAATCCCGAAGACTTCAAATATCACAAGGAACACACCTGGGTAAAGCAAGCCGGCAAAAAAGCGACTATAGGCATAACAGACTATGCCCAGGACGCTCTTGGAGACATAGTCTATATTGATATGCCGGAAATTGACGGAGTAGTAGAAGCAAATACTGAAATGTCTGAAATTGAGTCTACAAAAGCGACATCGGCTGTTATAGCTCCGGTCAGCGGGACAATTATCGAGGTCAATGAAAAACTCGCAGACTCCCCTGAGATCATAAATGAAGACCCCTATGGAAAAGGATGGATCGCGATAATCGAGATGGACGATCCCTCTGAACTTGATGAGTTGATGGACATTGGCGATTATGATCGCTACATTGAAGAAGAATCCAAGTGAGATTGACAGTAATAGGGGCCGGCCCCGGCGGATACGTTGCAGCGTTAAAGGCTGCACAGCTCGGAGCGCAGGTCACAGTTATTGAGGACACAGAGATAGGCGGCACATGCCTCAACAGGGGCTGCATACCGACAAAGACACTGATTGCTTCAACTGATGCCCTGCATAAGGCAAAGAGCATAGAAGATTTTGGGATAGAAATTTCAGGGCAAATAATTCCAAACCTTTCCAGGATCATGGACAGAAAAAACAGGGTGGTTTCAACCCAGGTGAAGGGCATTCGCGCCCTGTTCAAGAGCTGGGGGGTCAATCTCATTGAAGGAAGGGGAAGGATTCTCACACCTGAAACCGTCGAGGTCAAAAAAAAAGACAATTCAACTGAAATCATTAACTCAGACAAGATAATAATAGCCACAGGTTCAAAGCCCGCCCAAATTCCGGCGTTCCAGTTTGACGGAGAGCACATCCTGTCGAGCGATGACGCACTGACGCTGACAGAGGTCCCCAAAAGCCTGATAATCATTGGCGCGGGCGTTATAGGCTGTGAATTCGCCTGTATATTCCGGGAACTGGACGCCGAGGTCACCATTTTGGAAATGATGCAAAGGGCCGTTACAACAGAAGACCCTGAGATTTCAGAAATACTGGAAAAAGAACTGAAAAAGAAAAAGATAAAACTGATGACCGGAATAAAAATTGAAAAGGTAGAAGTAGTTAAAGCTGAACAGGATAGCGGTGTCCATGTATTTATTGAAGGTGGGAAAGAGCTTGTTGCTGAAAGGCTCCTCGTATCCATAGGCCGCTCTCTCAATACAGACGGCATAGGGCTTGAGACACTCGGCATCAGAAAGACATTGAGGGGCGGCATTGAGGTAAATGAGAAGATGGAGACGAACATAGGAGGTATATACGCTGTGGGAGATGTCACAGGCAGGATACTCCTTGCACATGTTGCATCCAGGGAAGGCATGGTAGCGGCATATAATGCCTGCGGCATTGAAACTAAAATGGACCATTCAGTTGTGCCTGCCGGCATATTTACATCCCCTGAGATTGGGTCTGTGGGGTTACGGGAGCATCAGGCAGCTGAGAAAGGGCTAAAGATAAAGACCGGACGTTTCCAGTTCAGGACCCTCGGCAAAGCGCACGCAATGGGAGAGATAGCCGGCATGATAAAAATAATAGCTGACGCTGATACAGACAAGGTACTCGGGGTCCATATAATCGGCCCTCACGCGTCAGACCTCGTGCATGAAGGGGCGCTGGCAATAAAGGCCGGACTTACAGCAAGGGAAATGGCCGATATGATCCACGCCCATCCAACTCTCGCCGAAGGCATAATGGAAGCTGCAGAAGATGTGCATGGTGAGGCAATTCATTCCTCAAAAAAATAGGGTTGTTCTTTACAGTTTTAAAAATCCGTGCAATCGTTTTACTTATCTGTTAAAATCTGTGTAATCGTTTTAAAAATCTGTGTAATCGTTTTTAAACAGGAGGGTTCTATGAGTGAAATTCTGGACATCTATGCAAGTGAGGTAATTGATTCAAGGGGCAATCCGACAGTTGAAGTCGAGGTACTGCTCGAAGGTGGCGAGACAGGTGTTGCGATCGTACCGTCAGGCGCGTCAACAGGCAAAAGAGAAGCGCTGGAACTGAGGGACGGAGACAAAAAAAGGTTTCACGGCAAAGGTGTTTTAAAAGCGATAAAAAATATACACGAAGAGATACTCCCGCGGATCAGGGGCATGTTCTCGGAAGACCAGCCTTTAATAGACAGCGCCATGATAGAACTGGACGGAACTGAGAACAAAAGCAGGCTCGGCGCAAACGCCATACTGGGCGTGTCAATGGCTGTCTGTCATGCGTCAGCGAATGAGATAGGCTTGCCCCTCTACAGGTATATCGGGGGCTGTAACGCAAAGGAACTCCCTGTCCCGATGATGAATATCATGAACGGTGGCGCGCACGCTGACAACAATCTCGATATCCAGGAATTCATGATTATGCCGGCAGGCATGAAGGACTTCGCATCTGCCCTGAGAGCAGGCTCGGAGATATTCCACACCCTGAAATCCATCCTGAAGAAAAAGGGCTCAAACACCGCGGTCGGAGACGAGGGAGGCTTTGCGCCCAATCTCAAAACAAATGAAGAGGCGATAGCCACGATCATCCAGGCCATTTCCGATAGCGGGTACAAGCCGGGGAAAGATGTTTTTATCGCCCTTGACGTGGCCGCCTCCGAGTTTTATGAAAAAGGGAAGTACAATTTTGAGGGCAAAAAGATCACTTCTTCCGACCTTGTGGCCTACTTTGAAAAACTGACAAAAAAATATCCAATACTCTCAATTGAAGACGGACTTGCGGAAAATGACTGGGACGGCTGGAAACTCCTCACTGAAAAGCTCGGCAGCAAGGTCCAGATTGTCGGAGACGACCTTTTTGTGACAAACACAAAGATACTGAAAGAGGGCATCTCAAAAGGGATCGCAAATTCCATCCTCATCAAACTCAACCAGATAGGCACTGTCACAGAGACCCTGGATGCGATCGAAATGGCCAAGAGGGCCAGATACACTGCCGTGATATCACACAGGTCAGGCGAAACAGAGGACACCACAATAGCCGATCTGGCAGTTGCCTGCAACACCGGGTTCATTAAAACCGGCTCCCTGTCAAGAAGCGAACGCATAGCCAAATACAACAGACTGCTGAGGATTGAAGAAGAACTTGCGGAGTACGCACAGTTCAAGGGCCGGAATGCCTTTTACAATATAACTTAAGAGATATGAGAAATGGGAAGTAAATGCATTTTTTACTTCCCATTTCCAGCCTTCTAATTTTATAATTAGGACTATGAAAGGCAAGATACAGCCTCGCAATCTCAGACAGCAGGTCAGCGTCGAAAGAAAAAGGCGCAATGTCATACTATTCACCATTATAATCCTCGCCTTTATTTATACAGGATCAAACCTTGTTTTCGGGAAGATGGGCTTCATAAAATATTACCAGCTCAACAAGGCCAGAAACAGGCTTGAGACAGAGATAATGACCATTGAGAAAGAAAACAGGACTTTAAAAACCCAGGTCACCGCCTTAAAGCAAGACCCGTTTTATATCGAGAAACACGCAAGAGAAGAATACGGACTGGCAAGACCGGACGAGTATATATTCCAGTTCAAAGACGATGGCAGATAGACCCCTATACGTCGCCTTCCTCTGGCATATGCACCAGCCGTATTACAAGGACCCCTTTACAGGCATATACAGGCTTCCCTGGGTCAGGCTCCACGGCGCCAAAGACTACCTCGACATGGTAAAGATACTCGAAGAATTCCCCGATATCCATCAGACCATCAACCTTGTCCCTTCCCTGATCGAACAGCTTATAGACTATGTTGATAACAATGCAACAGACAAATATCTTGAGCTGACACTGAAGGACCCATCTGATCTCATGGAAACCGAAAAGCTGTTCATCATAGAAAACTTCTTCCTCGCAAACTGGGACAACATGATAAAGCCTTTCCCGAGGTATTACGAACTCCTCACAAAAAGAGGTTTCAGGTTCACAAAGAGTGATATCGTGAGGGTCTCCAAATATTTTAATGACAGTGACATAATGGACCTGCAGGTGCTTTTTAATCTTAGCTGGATTGACCCTATGTTCAGGGACAACGACCCCTTTCTCAAGGGCCTTATAACCAAGGGGAAAGACTTCAACGACGAAGAGAAACGGACACTGATGCAGAAACAGCTCGGGATACTGAAGGATATTATTCCTCAATATAAAAAGATGGCCCAGTCCGGACAGATCGAACTCTCGGTGACGCCTTTTTATCATCCGATACTCCCCCTCCTCTGGAATACCGATTCTGCGAGGGTCGCGATGCCTCACGTGAACCTGCCTAAAAGAAGGTTCTCCCATCCTGAAGATGCAGTGAACCAGATTAAAATGGCAATCGCCTATTTCGATAAAATCTTCGGGTACAGACCTTCGGGAATGTGGCCATCAGAGGGGTCTGTGAGCGAAGACGTTGTGCGGGCAATAAGGGCCGAAGGGATTCGATGGGTGGCGACTGACGAGGAAGTGCTCGCCAGGTCCCTGGAAAGGCCACTGAGAAGCCCTGAAGGGAACCTTACGGACGGCCCCACCCTCTACAGGCCCCACCAGTTCAGTGATGTATCAATTTTTTTCAGGGACCACAGGCTTTCAGACCTCATCGGGTTTGTTTATTCAGGGTGGGACGCAAAAAAAGCGGTTGACGACTTTATGGGAAAACTTATACAGACAAGAAACTCTTTACCAAGGGACAGGGCGCAAGTAGTTTCGATCATACTCGACGGAGAAAACTGCTGGGAATATTATAAAAATGACGGGCAGGATTTTCTAAGGGGATTATACAGGGCATTGAGCAATGACAACAGGTTCAAGACCGTTACATTCAATGAGTTCATCAATGAACACGGACCGGGCGGCAATCTGAACCGGCTTCACGCGGGCTCATGGATAAACGCAAACTTCGGCATATGGCTGGGCCATGAGGAAGACAATATCTCATGGGATTATCTCGGACAGACCAGGGACGATCTGGATACATACGCAAAGGCCAATCCTGAGAAGGACCTTACCCCTGCATGGAACGCGATTTACGCTGCAGAGGGCAGTGACTGGAACTGGTGGTATGGCGATGACCATTCAACAGAGACCCAGGAGGAATTTGATGAACTCTTCAGGGGTTACCTGATGAGTGTCTACAGGACTATCGGCAAGGACGTCCCTCCTCATCTGCACATACCTGTGCTCCTTGAAGACCGGAGCGTAAAACCGGTCATGGAGGCCAGGGGATTCATCAATCCCAGGTTAGACGGGTTTGTGACGAGTTACTTTGAATGGTATCAGGGCGCAAATATCGATGTTAAGAGATCAGGCGGCAGTATGCATAAATCAGAGAGTTTTATAGCAGCGCTGCATTACGGGTTCAACAAGGACAACCTGTACCTGAGGGTCGATCCTGCAGTCCCCTTCACTGAAATAACGGAACACATCACAATTCATATTGACATAGTCCAGCCTTTTGTTTTCAGGATTGTTTTTGATCCGAAGGTTGACCCTGTTGAAGCGGGTGTTTTCGAGAAGGTATCCGAAAACTGGACAAGGGTGAAGTCCCTGCAAAATGTGGCCGCAAAAGACATCTTTGAAATCGAGATACCGTTTACTGATATAAAAACACAGGAGAACGATGAGATACATTTCTCCCTGGACATAATACAGGACAGCAAAGACACGACATCTGATACAGAACACACAGATGCTAACGGAGAGAGCGTAGAGAGATGTCCGTGGAGGGGATACATTACCGTGACCGTGCCGTCGCCCCACTACGAGACCCTGATGTGGTATTAGCCTATTAAAGGGGGTCAGGTCTTGAATCTTGACATTGTATTTTCAACCCTTCACTCATGCGATAATGCAGCTCTAAAATGTCAAGATTCAAGACCTGACCCCCTTTAATGAATAATGAATATGAACATATCAAGCCTTCTAAATTCCATTCCCGGCATTTACATGGCCCAGGCATTTACTCATTCGCTTATCGCCGCGATAATAGTGGACAGGGCCATTCAGACATGGGACATTACCAATCCGCTTATAAAGCAGAGGTTCCGCCTTATAATCATCTTACTCCCTATCTTCCTGTTCCCGATATACCAGGTTATAAACCCTGACAGGGGGTCCATATCCTTCAGGCTTGGGGCTTTTCTTGATATTAACAGGTGGCTGGATCTGGAACTGTGGGGAAAGGTCCCGTTAAGCATTTTCTTTGTTCTCATCCTGTTACTTACAAGTCTTATATTTTTTCTGCAGGAGATGATCCCGATCATAAGGCACAGCATCGAATCAAAAGAAGCCGGGCCGGAATTTGAGAGGCCGGACAGCGATTCAATTGTCAGCAGAATACTGGCCCCCCTTCCTGTCGAAAAACCTGACATTTACATATTAGATGACGATGACCTCCTGTTGTTTTCCAAAACAGGCAAAAACCAGGCAATTTATCTGTCCAGTGGACTCATAGACATTCTTGACCCTGAACAGATCCAGGCTGCACTGGCCCATGAGATTGCGCATATCGCAAGAAACAAGCAGCCCCTGCTCATAGCCGTGTTCTTCCTGAGGGTCCTCATGTTCTTTAATCCGGTCGTACTCCTGGAATTCAGAAAGATGGTACAGGAAGAAGAAAAGATATGCGATGATATTGCAGTCGCTTTAACCCATAAGCCCCTTGCCCTGGCTGAGACCCTTAAGAAGTTTTACCACAAAGATGAAAATGCGCAGCCTATTGACCTTAAAAAACTGTCAAAGCTGGGAGGTTCACTTGAGGAATACAGCCATAATATTCACCTTCAGGAGAGGGTCACAAGACTTGAAAACGGGCCGGCGACTAAAACCGATAACGCGTGGTGCAGATTAATTTTTGTCGTTGTAATAACTTCAATAGTTAACTACTTTGTTGTATGATGTACTGGAGGTAAAAGCAGATGACTAAAAACCTGCGGAACTTTTTTGTCTTTGTCCTAACAATCGCGCTCCTTGTCGCGGTCTTAAAGGTCCTCAACTGGCTGCCAACGGCTGTTGAGGAAGGTCTGATGAGAAAATACAGCAGCATTGAAGACGTCAGGTCAAAATTAAAGATAAGGGAAATACTTGTCCCTTCATATTTTCCGCAGAGTTTCTCATGGCCACCCTCGGTGATACTGGCACAGACAAAACCGTTTCCGGCAATAATAATGGAGTTCAAGCACATCGAATCCGGAGATACGGCCATTATTACGTCCCAGGCCGCATCACAGGATTTTATCACAGACAACAAGATCAGGATGACCCAGGTCAGGGAAAGAGTACCCTATCTATTAAAAGAAAGAAAGGCCGTCCTCATTGTCGGGACATGCAAAAACGACGAGAAATGCGCCCAAATTTCATGGGATGAAGGAAAGTACAAAATGAGCATTATTATGAAATCAACTCCCTTTGACCTGATAAAGATTGCGGAAAGCATGGTCCGTTAAACGCCTTTCTCAGCGTCCGGATATATTGCTAATCTGATCCTGCCATAAAATTAGGATAAAAATACCCTCTAAAATAGGAACTTTCTCCTATATTGTTCGCCTTAATACCCTGCTAACCTAATATTAAAAGTATTAACGGAATATTCTGGACCATGGGTAAGGCATCAAGAAAAAAGAAAGAAAAAAAACCTCTTCAGGAGAATAAACCTCCTGTGCCGGAGACAACTTTCAACCTGACAGGAGTACATCCCCGGTTAGGATTTTTTATTTTTATTGTCCTCATCCCCATCTTCGGCATCCTTGCCTATTCAAACACCTTTCATGCCCCATTTCAGTGGGACGAATCAGCCTTTATAGAAAAGAACCCCATAGTCAAAGACCTGAGTTACTTCCTTGAAACCTCCAAGGCAAAAGGATTTGAATACTATCCCGCCCTCAAAGGGAGATACATCGGCTATCTCACCTTTGCACTAAATTATAAGCTGCACGGCCTTGACGTTACGGGATACCACGTCGTAAATGTCGTTATCCATATAATAAATGCCCTGCTTGTATATCTTCTCGTGGTGCTTACATTTAGAACACCTTTCATGACTGAATCGTCGTTATCTTATTACTCAAAACTCATTGCATTTTTCACTGCAATGCTTTTTGTATCTCATCCTGTACAGACAGAGGCAGTGACATACATATTCCAGAGGCTCGCATCCCTCGTCACACTCTTTTATATGCTGTCACTTGTGTGTTATATCAAGGCAAGGCTTGGAGACCATGGAAAGGCAGTTACCTTTACCTATTATTTTCTTTCACTTGCCTGTGCTGTTCTTGCCATGAAGACAAAGGAAAATGCCTTTACACTTCCAATCATTATGACCCTTTATGAATTCTCTTTCTTCAGGGGCGAGCCAAGGCAAAGAATACTTCGACTCATCCCCATATTATTGACCCTGCTCATTATACCCCTGTCACTAACAGGCATTGACAACCCTATTGATAACCCTGCAGAAGAGATCACCCGGACAACGCCTGTAATGGGCAGCCATGAACACACGTCACAGCATGAATATTTGCTTACCCAGTTCAGGGTAATTGTTACATATATAAGGCTCCTGTTTTTTCCGGTCAACCAGAACCTTTTCTATGATTACCCGATATTCCATTCATTCTTCAACCCCGAAGTGTTTCTGTCCTTTCTGTTTCTTTTGAGTATACTCGTATTTGCCGTTTATCTTTTCCGCCGGTCAAGGGTCAAGGACCACGATTCACGGCTTATTGCCTTTGGCATCCTGTGGTTTTTCATAACAATTTCAGTCGAATCGAGCATAATACCCATCCCCATGATAATTTGTGAATACAGGGTCTACCTGCCCTCTGCAGGGGCTTTCTGGGCCATAACTGCCGGTCTATTCATATTGGTGTATAAAGTCAAAGATAAAAGGACCAGGCTTATCATAATTTCGTCCCTTATCCTGATAACTTTTGTGTTTTCATATGCCGCCTATGCACGGAATACCCTATGGGGAAGCAATATAAGCTTATGGGAAGATGTCGTGAAAAAGTCCCCCAAAAAAGCGAAGGGATATAATACTCTGGGTAATGCTTACTATGACAAGGGCCAGATTGATACGGCAATCAGCTACTACCTTTCCGCCTTAAAGGTCCAGCCGCATCATGCAAAGGTCTACTACAATCTGGGGAATGCTTACTACGGCAAAGGACTGATTGATAACGCAATAGGGCATTACCAGGCGGCAATAAGAATCAACCCCTGGTATGCCGATGCCCATAATAATCTTGGCATAGCCTATGCGTCTAAAGAACTGACAGACATGGCAATTAAACATTATGAAACCGCCTTGAAGCTTAAGCCGGAACATGCGGAAACATACTACAATCTGGGCGTTACCTACTATCGCAAGGGCCTGACGGACAAGGCGATAGGGCAATTACAAACAGCTATAAGACTCCAGCCGGATTATGCGGAAGCATATAATAACCTCGGGGCCATATACGGTTCCAAAGGCCTGACAGACATTGCTATTGAACATTACGAGACTGCCCTGGAACTTAAGCCCGGATATGCTGAAACACATTACAATCTCGGCATCGCTTACACTGACAAGGGCCTGCATGGCAAAGCCTCAGAACATTTTCAGACAGCCATAAAACTAAATCCTGTCTATCTCAGGGCGTACAATAACCTCCGCACTGCGCTTAAATAACAGACTTTTTGCCCACATCCTTCATTAAGAAGGCTTTATTGCACAATTAAGACAAAATTCCTGCAAGAACTAAGAACTTCTTCCAATTTCTATTACCACTGTCATCTGTTATTGTTTAATCATAAAAAACATACAACATAAAAGGAGGTGAAAAAAAGATGAGCAAATATCACGGAGGTAATAGAGTTAAAAAGGGGACTTACTGGAATTTAGCCAATGGAGACAGGGTAGACATTGCAGATGAAGATGTACTCCCGGGTGACAGCAAAGCAAGTTATACCAGATTCCCTCCAAGCTTAATGCTTCTGCTTGGACCTGTTTTCGGACTTGTATATGTAATCGCGCTTCCGTTCATTGCCATCGCAACATTGATAATGCTGATAGGGAAAAAACTCTTCAGAGGTCTGCTGAACCTCGTTGGGAATATCGTATCTTTTGGATGGAGACCTTCTGAGGCACATTTGGCAGGCAAAAAGAAGAAGAAAAAGGAAAATAAAAATCCCTGATTCAAAGTAATCAGGACAGCAAGGAGGAGAAAATGCATACACTGTTTGATTTCATCACTCACATAAAAGGGATAGAGTACATCGTGTCAGTCACGTTCATAGCCGGGTATATCCTTTACTGGGAGGCGTTAAAGCCCAAGCCTTTTAAGGCCGTGATTACTGACGGGAAGAATGACCTGGATTTCATGAGAAAGTCAGACTACAAAACAATCATCAAAAACATAGTGTCTGCTCCGTTCATCGGTCTGGCCTATATAGCCACATTGCCTTTTGTCTTCATGTTCGCACTCGGCTCAGCAGCGCTCAACAGCCTGTTTGGCATTGCAGGGAAAAACGCCTCCTTTGGATGGAGACCGACTGAGGCCTATTTGACAGGAAAAAAGAAAGAGGAAGCAGAGAAAAAGAAAAATGAAAACAAATAACACAAAAAACTTTTTACAAATAATAAGTCCCGGCAGGCCCCGGAAAAAATGCTTTATTGCTCATTTTCCGGGGGTTGCTGAAAAGGAGGAAGCAAATGCGTAAAACTCTGGTCCTAGTCTTTGCAATCACAATCTGCACTTTCTTCGCCGCATCGCTTTATGCAGGAGTCAATACGTTAAACAGCATTTCAGACCGTTATGGCCCGGTAAAGTTCGACCATGCAAAACATAGCAACCTGGCAGGCAACTGCGGAACATGTCACCATCAGCACGGCAACAGCTCTTCCCTGCCGTGTAAAGAATGCCATTCTCTCTCTCCGGACACGTTCCGGAATTCGGTAAATAATATGTTCATGCCCTGCAAAAATTGCCACAGCGCGCCGGACCCAGGAAATCCCGGTATGCCGTCGCTAAAGGTCGCATACCACAGCACATGTTTCCAGTGTCACAGGGGAATGGGGAATATAGGCATTGATCCAAAAGGCTGCACTGAGATGTGTCATGCAAAAAAAGGCGACTAATAGAAAAACAGCAGAGAATGCCGGGAACATGCATGTTTGCATGAGACTTAAACACAATGATAATAGGAGGTTGTTTTATGGATAAAGCACCGGAAAATCCTGCCAAGGATAACATCATCAGTGAAAAAGAAAACTGTGAAAACGCATCAAAAAAAGAAACCGGGTCTGGGTTCAGCAGGAGGTATTTCCTCGGAACAATGACCGCAATAGGCGGCACTGCACTTATCGGCAGCCGTAAAAATGCTGATGCAAAAGAATTCAGCGGCTGGCCAAACCGCTTCGGATGCCTGACTGATCTGACCGCATGTGTCGGCTGCAGGAGCTGTGAAGAAGCCTGTAACAAGGCCAACAACCTGCCAAGTCCGAAGGTGCCGTTTGACGACAAATCAGTGTTCGAAGAAAAAAGAAGCCCCGACGCCCATGTGTACACCGTGGTAAATCAGTACAAAAACCAGAAAGATCCGGACAAACCCATTTACCGCAAGGTGCAATGCAATCATTGCAACGAACCAGCTTGCGCGACAGCCTGTCCAATCCACGCTTATACCAAAACTCCGGAGGGGGCGGTGCTTTACAACCCGGACCTGTGCTTTGGTTGCAGGTACTGCATGATAGCATGTCCCTTTTATGTACCTGCCTATGATTATGAAAGTGCCCTTGAACCAAAAATAGTCAAATGCATAATGTGCTATGACAAAATAAAAACAGGCGGCATGCCTGCATGTGCAGAGGCCTGTCCTGCCGGCGCTGTTACCTTCGGAAAGAGGGAAGACCTGATCAAAATAGCAAGGGACAGGATAAAGAAAAACCCGGACAGATATATTGATCATATTTACGGAGAGCGTGAGTTTGGAGGAACAAGCTGGATGTATATCTCAGGGGTCCCCTTTGAAGAGCTCGATTTCCCCGCACATCCACAGACAGCGCCTCTTATAGAAAACACAAAAGGGTTTCTCGGTGCAGTACCTCTCGTGTTCACTGTCTGGCCGGCCCTTTTCGGTATGTGCTATGCGGCAGTGCGCCACAGGGACAAGGCAAATGAAGAAGAGCCTAAAAAAGAGCATAAAAAGGAGGCAAAATAATGGGCAACGGATATGCAGAAAAAAATAATGATTTTCGGGCCTGGTTTATGGACAAATTATTGATGGGAAAGACCTGGCCGGAATATTCGAGAACTCTGATCACTCCCTTTAATATCATAGCAAGTATTATACTCTGCGTGGGACTTCCACTGATCGCAATACGTTTCATATATGGACTGGCAAGCGTTACGCATGCATCAAACCAGTATCCATGGGGGATCCTCCTCGGCTGGGGACTATTTTGTTTTGTCCCGCTTTCAGCTACCGGTTTTGTAATGGCCACGGCATATTACATCTTCGGGTTTAAGAAATTTGAGCCCCTTGTCAGGCTCGGGGTCCTGACAGGCTTTTTAGGATACCTGTTCGCGGTCATCTTTCTTTTAATGGACATAGGCCGGCCCTGGCGTATTTACTATCCCATGCTTATGGGGTTCGGCACTGCGTCTGTCCTGTTCCTTGTGGCCTGGCATGTTGCAACTTATCTGACAGTACAGTTCCTTGAATTCAGCCCGGCAATACTGGAATGGCTCAAATCAAGAAGGATCCGCAAATGGGCATTGAGGATAACTATCGGCATGACAATAGCCGGCATAATACTTTCAACCCTGCACCAGTCCGCTCTCGGCGCGCTGTTCCTTCTCGCTCCCGGGAAAATGCATCCCCTCTGGTATACCGGGTACCTGCCGGTATTTTTCCTGAGCTCGAGCATTTACGCTGCGCTTGCGATGGTAATTGTTGTCAGCACTCTTGCAGTCCGTTTCCTTAAGGATAGTACAGACGCGAACTTCAGGGACAACCTTGACGAACTCACGGTAGGCCTCGGCAAAGGGGCTTGTGTGGGCATGTACGTTTACTTTGCTCTTAAGGTAGTAGGGGTAGCACATGATAACAACTGGGCGCTGCTTAACACACCTTACGGTCACTGGTTCCTTGTCGAGATTTTAATGTTTGTCCTGGCCCCTGTGCTTGTCCTGTCTTATGGCATCAAGAAGAACAGCGCCGGTATTGTCAGGTTCGGTGCTTTTTTCGCTATCTTCGGAGTTTTGGTAAACAGGCTCAACGTTTCAACAATAGCATTTAACTGGAACCTTCCTAACCATCTCCATCACATTATTCCGCCATGGAAGGAACTTTGGATTGTATTGACTATTGCGACATTCCATATTTTAATTTTCAGGTGGATATTAAACAGGATGCCTGTTCTCAGGCAGCACCCGGACTATGAAGATTCCCATTAGCCATGGTCAGGGGTAATTCAGCAAATGAGGTGTCCCTTTTGAATAGCGTATCTGTCATAACAGGAAAACAGCCCTGCATAACAGGTTATGTACAAGTCAAAAGGGACACCTTTGACTTTGATGGACAGATAATCTACTATTTATGATGCATCAAGAGGCATTGCCATAGACAAATGGGACTTATGAACGTAAAAAAGAAAACAGTCTTTTTTCTGATGTCCCTGCTTGGAATACTTGCAATCCTTGCCGGGTCCGTCAGCGCAAGGGACATTATACTTTCCGAAGAATCCAACGCATGTCTTGACTGTCATGCCAAACGTGGAATTATCAAGCGGTTCCAGAACAGCGAATCAATAGAAGCCTATGTAGATATTGACAAATTTAAGTCTTCCGCTCATAACCTCCTTACCTGTGCCGACTGTCATAATGACTTTTCAGAAGGCAAGCATCCCAAAACAAGGTTCAAGAGCAAGGAACAATACAAAATAAGGTCTTCCCTCGTATGCAGAAAGTGCCATATAGATGAGCAGATCAAGGAAAGGTCTATTCATGCCCGTTTGCTTACAGAGGAAAAGGAAGGCAAACTCCATATATGCACCAACTGCCACGGCGCACATGAAATCATGCCGCTGACAGGTGAAAAAAACTTCACAAACGAAGAACATTACTGCCTGAAATGTCATGGGAATGGTTTGAATATGACATTGAGAAACGGAGAAAAACTGTCTCTCAAAATTGATGCGTCATTACTGAAACACTCAGTGCACAAAAAGCTAAGCTGCCAGGACTGCCATTTTGGCTTTTCAGACGCCCAGCATCCCAAGAGAAACTTCAGCGGCATTCGTGAGTTCTCGATTGCCAGCGCTGATATGTGCAGGCGCTGCCATTTTGATAAATATACGAAATCCATGGAGGGAATACATTATGCCCAACTCAACCAGGGCAATCTCAAAGCGCCTGTGTGTACTGATTGCCACGGCTCCCATTCCATATCCCATGCCAGCAAAGAGAGGATCTTTACCACCAAGAGATGCCAGAGATGTCATGCCAAAATATATGATATATATGCAAAAAGCGTTCATGGCAATGCGCTCCTGAATGAACATAACCAGGATGTCCCTATCTGCGTGGACTGTCACACGGCGCATACGATAGAAGAACCGCATACGCTGAATTACCGCGAAAAAATTCCCGAGATGTGCAGCAACTGCCATGCGAACAACGCGATAGTGGGGAAATACGGTCTTTCAACTTCAGTTGTAAAAACATACCTCTCGGATTTTCACGGCATTACTCTCGGTTTTTACAAGCAGCAAAAAGAGTCGCTTTCCAAATCAGCAAGACCTATAGCTGTCTGCATTGATTGTCACGGCATTCATAATATTAATAAGGCCACAGGCCCGGATTCAGCGACTGTAAAGGCAAACCTGGCCAAAAGATGCCGGAAATGCCACAAGGATGCGACTGAAAATTTCCCCGATGCATGGATTTCACACTATGAGTCAAGTTACAGTAAGGCACCCATGGTATACATTGTTAACCTGATGTATAATGTCTTCATACCTTTTCTCATAGCAGGGTTAATCCTTCAAATCCTGCTGCACATATGGCGTTATGCAGTCAACAGATAAGGGCGATAAAATGGTGAAAAGAAACATGCTCAAGACTGATAATAGAATCGGGCGATTTCATACAGGCCGTATTATCGAACACTGGACAGCCCTGATTACCGTTGTTACCTTAGTAGCGACCGGACTGGCCCAGAGGTTTTACTACCTTGATCTTTCACAATGGTTTATTATGAAAGCAGGAGGCATTGACATTATAAGGTTAACACACCGTTACACGGGAATAATTTTCTCTATTGCGGCAATAGTCCATATTGTTTTTGGAATAATAGGTGTTGTTTTTAAAGGGTGGCAGCCGTCCATGATCATTAATAAAAAAGATTTCACTGATATCACGCACAATATCAGATATTATCTCGGCATTGAAAATCATCCTGCCGGGTGCGACCGTTACGATTACAAACAAAAATTCGAATATTGGGGCGTTATTATCGGCGGGATTTTAATGATCGCAACAGGGGCGGTACTCTGGTTCCCTATAACAGTCACAAGGTTCCTGCCAGGAGAAATCATCCCAACTGCAAAGGCCCTGCACACAAATGTGGCCTTTGTTATGTTTATCATTACCGCTTTGTGGCATATATACAATTCAATATTCAGCCCCGAGATCTTCCCGCTTGATACAAGCATTTTTACAGGTTACATATCAAGGGAAAGGATGATAAAGGAACATCCCTTAGAGCTTGCAAGGATGGAAGGCAAACCGCTTGATGAAATAGTATCAAGCTCTGAGAATGATTTCAAAACATCCTGAAATGTATAGTCCTTTCTCCACAATACGCTCCTGTTCGCATTGGGAGATATCAGCGGGAAAAAACCAGGCATTATGGACGTAAACCTAAATGAGCCTGACTATGCGTGGTATTACGAGGGGAATCCCAGTCTTAGAAAGAGGATAACGCTCGCAGTAATGATAGGCATGTCAATAATATTATTGAGCTTTGGCATAGCAAGTTATTTCATTGTACAGAAAAGCATTGAAGACTCTCTCAACAGCAAACTGGCTGTAGGCCGCCTTTTAAAGAGCAATATAGACAACATAATAAAAGACAATGTCAATCGCCTGTATGACATCTCCATCTCAGGCAGTGTTGACCTGAACGACAAAAACCTCGATCCCGAAAGGAACGCCCTGATGACAGCTTACAGATACTCGATATTTACAGACGGCGTGTTCCTCCTCGATAATGGCGGGAACGTCATAATAAATTATCCTGTAAGGATGCGGGACACTTCCCTCAACTTATTGAGCATAGAACCTGTACAAAGAATGTTGGCATCAGGGAGGCCGGTAGTATCGAATATATACACCGTAGAACAGACAAAAAAAAAGGTCCTGTTCATACTCGTCCCGTTAAAGGACAAAAACGGCACTAATGTCGGGGTTGCCGGCGGTGAGATCGACCCTACAAACCCGATACTCACACACGAACTCCAATTGATCAAACCCGGAAAAAACAGGTTTGTTGATATAATCGATGCCAACGGTATGGTCATCGCCTCTTCAAACCCGTCCAGGTCACTGACACAATGCGATCACAACAGTTATTTCAAAACAATAATAAGTTCAAAAAAGGAGCATGTAACTACCTGTCATCAATGTCATGTTTCCGAGAATGAGAGCAAAAAATCCACAAATACACTCGTGTTTGTGCCGCTTGAAATGGCGCCCTGGGGCATATCCATGCAGGAACCAAAAAGTGATGTATTTGAACCTTCCGCAAAACTGAAGAAAACATTCATAGGCCTCGGATTTGTCATTATCGTTATCGCATTCCTGTTAACAATAGGGATAAGCCGCAGCATTGTCAATCCCATAAAAGACCTGATAAAGGCAACCAACCGTTTAGCAAAAGGAGAGATGTCAGAGCCTGTTACCATCCAGGGGAATGACGAGATCGGGGTCCTGAGCCAGAGCTTTGAAACAATGAGGATAAAACTGATTGAATCCATGGATAGCATACAACAGTACAATATGGAACTCGAAACCAGGGTAAAAGACAGGACAACACAGATCAAAGAAAGCCAGGAACGGGTATTGAACCTTCTCAAAAAAATCATTTCGACCCAGGAGGACGAGAGGAAAAGGATCGCAAGGGGGCTCCATGACAATACCCTTCAGGACCTCTCCGCAATCCTGATGGGGATGGACATGTGCAAAATGTACCCTGAAAAAATGTCAGGACAGAAGATTGACGAGATACGCAGTATTGTCCTTAAGACATGGGACGGCGTACTTGCGGTTATACAGAACCTCAGACCGTCCCTGCTTGACGACCTCGGCCTTGAGGCTTCAATAAAATGGCTTCTGGATATCCACCTTGGTGAAAAAGGGACAAATTATTTCTTTAGAATAATAGGGGTTCCGGACAAAAGATTCCTCCCGGAGATCGAGACCACTCTGTTCAGAATAGTCCAGGAGGCCATTGTTAACATTGCCAGACATGCAAAGGCTGAAAATGTTTTTGTGATACTGGAAATCAGAGAAAAGACCGCTGATGTATATATGGAAGATGACGGAGAAGGGTTTAATGTGCATTCTTTACTTCAGCAAACGATTCATGATACAAAGGAGGGGCGAGGTCTTGGGCTTTTAGGGATGAAAGAAAGGGCATCCCTGATCGGTGGGACATTACAGATATGTTCAAGCCAGGACTGTGGTACAAGGATAACCATGAAATTTCCGCTGGGTATATTAGGAGTCGAAAATGTCTAAAACAAAAATTCTGCTGGCAGACGATCACGCCCTTGTACGTGAAGGGATCGTGGCTTTTCTAAAGCTATGCGATGACTTCGAGATAGTAGGAGAGGCATCTGACGGACTTGAGACGATAAAAGCGGCAAATTCGCTCAGGCCCGATATAATCATCATGGACATAAACATGCCAAAACTCGGGGGACTCGAGGCAACCATCGAGATAAAGAAAACGAACCCCGGCATAAAAATACTCGTTCTTACACAATATGACGACAAGGAATACATATCGAGGTTCCTCAAAGCAGGCGTGTCAGGGTATCTGCTGAAAAAGGCCGTAGGCAATGAACTGATTACAGCCATCAGGGCCATCAGCAAGGGGGAATTATATCTTTACTCATCAATTGCGTCGGAAATAGTCGCAGGATATCTCAATGTCAACAAGAGGCCTGACTTTGAAGACCCTTATGAAAAACTGACGGACAGGGAAAAACAGGTCCTGAAACTAATAGCCGAAGGGCATACCCACAAGGAAGTGGCGGACATGCTGAATATAAGCGTCAAGACCGTAATTGCGCATCAAAGCAATATAAGCGAAAAACTCAATATTCATAACCGTGCAGAACTCATCAAATTCGCCATCCAGAGAGGGATAATAAAGATAGACCTCATCGAATCCCAATAGTCCACGGAGGTATTGATATAAAGAAATTCAGATGCCTGCGTATAGGTGACGGCATTTCCATGACAAAACAGAAGATTGCATTCTTGACCTAACTGACTGATGTCATTATACTAATTATACCAATCAAAACATATAGTTAGCATATCGAATCATATTTTGCCTCACTATAAAGCCATTCTCAACATAAGGGAAATAAGATGGACCGGCTATTAAAAATATTTACTGACTTTGCGGGAAAGAAGGGCATTGACGACAGTGCGTATATTGTCGGCGGGGCTGTAAGGGATGTCCTGTTGGATAATGACCTAAAAGACATCGATATAGCTGTGAAAGGCGATGCGGTCAGTATCGCAAGGGAGTTTGCCAGTCAGACAGGAAGTTCTTTTGTCCTGATGGACAAAGACTTCGGGATTGCGAGGGTTGTAAATGGTGATGAATACCTGGACATCTGCGCAATGCGCGGGGAAACCATATACACCGACCTGGCCGAACGCGACATAACAATCAATGCAATGGCGATACCTCTTAAAAAAAGTTACGAGTTAGGAGTGATGAGTCATGAGTTAAAAAGAGAACAATCAGAAAAATTAATTGACCCTTACAGCGGCAGAGACGACCTGCGGAATAAAATCATTCGCATGGTTTCCGAGAAAAACCTGATTGATGACCCACTGAGACTTCTTCGGGTTTACAGGTTTGCAGCTACATTAGGTTTTTCAATAGAGTCAATTACCCTGGATTCCGTCAAAAGACTTGCTCCAATGATAAACACGGCTGCCGCAGAAAGGACCGCAGAAGAACTGAGACATATATTAAGACTGGATAATTCTTTCAAAACCATAGAAGTCATGGCTGATGATGGAATTTTGTATCACATTTTGCCCGGGCTAAAAGAAAGCAACCAGGAAGAAATACTTCTGCTCTATAAAGAAACGGAAAGGGTCCTCAACAATTTTTCTCAGTTTTTTCAAGCTTCGGCCTTCAACCTTAAGCCGTTTGAAGAATATTTCGGGCCCGATTACAGGAGTATATGCCTGAAGCTGTCTGTCATTTTCAGGGATACTGAAACAGCTGGCGAAGCTGCCGCAAAACTAAAAATGTCTATTAAGGAAACAGAGTTCCTATGTAAAATGGTCCTTAATCGTCCGAGGCTTTTAAAACTGCACGAAGAAAGCAGGGGCATTCCCAACACAATAGCGACCATCGGGCTTTTAAAGATATTTCAGGCTGATATATACCCGCTTGTTATCCTTACCATTGCTCAAACCTTAAGCGGTCAGCCCTCAACGGCCAGTAGTGCAGCTGTTATCTCTTTCTGCCGGGACCTTGTAACCTATTACCATAACCAATTCCTGCCAAGGCTAAGACTTCTCCCGCTCATAACAGGAGATGACCTTATAAATGAGTTCAGGCTGAAACCATCTCCAATATTCGGGAAAATCCTTTCACAGATCGATGACATGATACTCGAAGGCGTTATAGATTCAAGGGAAGAAGCGCTTAAGGCCGCGCAAGAGATCATAAAACCCCAACCCTGACGCAGATCATATATCATTCCCAATCATTCAAGGTAAAATGTAATAAGAACAGCATGGAAAAGATCAATCGCTCATACATTAGGGAAATAAGATATGCAGTCCAGTGGACAATACTCCTTATGGTCCTCTACGCTGGGATTAGTTTCTATTTTTTTGCGCAGGCGCTTGAGCATGGAGCAGTCCCCTCTATGCCCCGTTCTCCTTCTGTTGAAGGGTTTATGCCGATAGGCGCCCTGATGGCCTTAAAGCTTTGGATTGCCGAAGGCATCTTTGACCCGATACATCCTGCAGCACTCATTATCTT
>Ga0209211_10001923_pt1 | contig 37362 bp, 42 predicted proteins | sample RifGroA2_FD_183992 | JGI IMG/M metagenome (GOLD analysis project Ga0209211, IMG submission 183992) | Groundwater microbial communities from Rifle, Colorado, USA - Groundwater A2 (SPAdes) (version 2) | ecosystem: Environmental > Aquatic > Deep subsurface > Groundwater | place: Rifle, Colorado... | reverse complement strand
AGTGAACAACCTATCTTTTTTGCCACATCCGGCGGATTTGAACCTTTATCCAGCAGCTCAACGGCTCGCCGGCGGCGCTGTTCAAGCTGTGCTGGGGTCCCATGGGGTCTCATGGAACCAGTTTAGCTTATTCCTATTGCTTATGCAAATGTCAATAAACAGATAGAAAAGGCACAAGACAGGATTGAAAAAATAGAAGCGCTCATTAAAAAAGCACGCGAGTTAGGAAAACAAGAAGAATCGAGGGTAAGCCTTACAGATGCAGATGCCGGCTTCATGCACAAGTGCAATACCTCAACCCCTGCCTTCAATGCCCAGCTTGCCGTAACCGAGGAACAACTTATTGTATATGCAGATGTAACAACAGAACCTGTTGATATAAACCAGACAAAGAAAGCAGTAGAATGGATAGAAGAAACAGTTAAAGAGAAACCAAAGATAATAGTAGCTGACACAGGCTATGCAGGAGGAAATAATTTTAAATATTTAGAGGACAACAACATAGACGGATACATTCCATCAGAAGACGAAAGGCATATAGGCGGCAAGAAAAGACAGAAGGCAATGGAACACTTATTTGCAAAAGAAATCTTTACCTATGATGCGCAGAGGGATAAATATACATGTCCACAGGGTGAAACACTAAGACCTGCGGCAAGGACGCGAATCAAAAGCAAATATAGTAAGAGAGAGATTGTCACATACAGAACAGAGCGGGGGACATGCGCTGCCTGCCCTCTGATAGAGAAATGCACAACGAATGCAAAATTAGGCAGGGCAATAACAAGAAACGGGTATGAAGATTACAGGGAGCGAATGAGAGAAAAGATAAATACTGTCGAAGGCAGATTAATCTATGGGAAACGAAAATGTTTGGTGGAACCAGTGTTTGGCCAGATGAAAACAAGAAACGGATTCAGCCAATTCCTTCTGAGAGGATTAGAGAAAGTAAAGATTGAGTGGAAGATAGTGGCAACAGCCCATAACCTGTTAAAGATAACGGCAGCGATAATGAGAAAAGAAAGGATGCTGCCAGCCTTAGGGTAAGAACTAAGGACGGAAACATCTATCATAATTTTTGATACAAGGATTTGTTTAAATCAGGCAGGCTAAATGAGTTTTTGGACAAGCTCAGTGTCCCTCTGCCCCCACTTTTATTATAACCGTATCTGATACAGGCATTGGAATTTCTGAAGAGCATCTTGACAAAATCTTTGACAGGTTTTATCGTGTTGATAAATCCCGCGGCGAGGTTTCAGGCGCAGGTCTTGGACTCTCAATCGTAAAGGCAATCATTGATGCGCATGATGGAAAGATAGAGGTTAAGAGCAAAACAAGGGAGGGGAGCGAGTTTAAGGTTATGCTGCCGATAACAACTTAACTTAACAGGATTGGCAAATGAAGAAGATTTTTTGGGAGATGGAATAAACCTATGAAAATAACATTTCTTGGAACAAACGGCTGATATGATACTCAGACAGGGAATACAATCTGCGTCCTTGTTCAATCAGGCGATTATAATATAATCCTTGAAGCTGGAAACGGGCTTTATAAGATAGACAGGCATATGAAACAATAGAACAATAGGGGCAATAGCAATAGGGGCCGGGTCTTGCTTTTTGATGTTGTTCCATTCTTCTTCGCCAACCTGTTCAGGTATACAGGAGGCAGATTTAAAACATGTCTCCAGATATTAGAGGGCGGCCACAATGGCCGCCCCTACGCTTTGACTTAAAGCAAATACACAATCCCCACCTGTATCAGCCCTATGACAAACCCCAGCGCGCCACCGAGCCATTCTATGTGGCGCAGTTCCCTCGCAATAAAATCCGTAAGCAGCGCCTCAAACCTTTTAATATCAAGGTTGTCTATTCTGGTAACAAGCATCTCTTTCATATTCACCTTGTCATGAAATTTTTCCACAAATGAACCCTTTTTCTCGTCTATATGCTTTATTACTTCTTTTGTAAGGAGGTATTTGATGTGATAGGTAAGGTTTTCTGAAATAAGCCCTATGAGGGGTATCTTCTTTATCTTGCCTGCCTTAAACCTATGCTCTACTATCTCGTCTACAGCCTTTTCAACCTCTTCTTTCCACTCAATGCCTTGCAATATCTCGCTAAAATCCTTGGCAGAAACCAGCTCTCTTTCAATGGTCTTTGCAATGCCGGCTGCTATTTCTTTTCTTCTTTTAGGGATGAGGCCCTGAAGCTTATAGCCCAAGAGATTTACAGGGCGGTAAGGTCTGAAGAGCATCTTTATCGCCACATAATTTGTAAACCACCCTATGATTGCCCCTGCGATTGGCGGGATAAATATTTTGTAATCCATAAATAAGACAGGCAATAGGTTATGGGTAAGGGGCTATAGCTAAAAAACCTATTGCCTCTTGCCTATAGCCCATTGCCTGTATTTAATCTAAAATCTTTTCTTATCTAATTCCTCCTGATAATATTTCTTATATAATACCTCCCACTCCTTGCTCCCTTCTGGAATAGGCTTTGACAATGACCTTATTTTGTTTCTTGCAACATTATCTGCCCCATCTTCTATCTTTAAATAATCCGCAATACTCTTTTTCGTTTCGTGTAAAACCTTGTCCTCATCTACAAAATCAACCAAATCATCGTTCCATATTCCATCGGTTATAAGATGCGCCAGGTGCGATATCCTGTCTTCTGAAAGCCTCATAGCACGATACCCCTTTCTCTGGCCAGTTTTGTTTTAGTAAGGCTAAACATCTTGCGATAATCCATGCGGCCTGCCTCTATTTCTCGCTCATGCACCTTGAGCAGTTTCTCCACTTCTTTATCAAGTTCGTCTTCAGCCCTCATGTCCTTGAGAAATATTTCAACAATCCTGCTTAATACCGCCTCTTCCTGAGCTTTAAATACAATAAGCTCTTTTGCCTTTAAATGATTCAATATAAGCTTAGAAATCTTTTCTACCTGTTCTTTGGAGAGCCGCATAATCACCTCATTATAAAGTTATTCCAGCGTTAAAATAACATACTTAAGTATTTCTTTGCAACGATTAATCCCAACCACAAAAATGTCTTTGGGTTTTATTCTTTTGGGTATTGACAAGATTGACATCTTTAGTCTATATTGGAAAGACTTTAGGGGGATGAAAGATGGCGAGAAGGCAAAAAGACTATATCTGTCTTATCTTCGGGGTAATACTCATCATGGTTGGAGCGGTAGGGTTTCTCTATCCTGAGGTTACATTTAAAAGGGCGAAGACTATAAAACTTGGGCCTGTAAGCGTAGAAGAGCCGCAAAGGCAGATATTAAATATATCACCATATGTTGCTATTGGCCTTATCGGCAGCGGAATAGTATTGATTTATATAAGTCTCAAGAAATAGATGTTACGGAGGCAACATACATGAGAAAAATGAAAACAGGGTTTGCTTTTAAGTCTATTACTTTATATCTGGCGTTCATTTCTTTCCTGATTGCCAGCATACCTCAAAACTCGTGGGCATATTTTATTGAATCGCAGCCTTTAAGCTACTCAAGAGAGGCTGATATAAATAAAATTCAGCGGGTGCTGGAGTCTAAAATGGTAAGCCAACGTTTGTCTGAACTTGGCCTATCTGTGGGCGACATAAATTCAAGAGTGAATGAATTAAACGATGCAGACATTCACCAGTTTGCATCACAGTTAGACAGCCTTATGCCTGGAGGAGATGCTGCAATTACCATCATGGCGCTTTTAGTGATAGCTATCCTTGTGCTCGTCATTCTGCAACTTGCGGGATATAAGGTAATAATAAAATAATAAGATGTTAAAGATAGTCTTTAAAAATTATAAAGGGATGGCTTTTGCCATCCCTTTATTTGTTTTATTGGGCTGTGGGCTAAACATAGGCACAATCAAACAAGGAATCTATAGCAATCCTGCAACAGGTTTTTATATCAAGGATGTCCCATTTTTTCCACAAACGAGATACTATTGCGGCCCAGCCTCACTTGCGAGCGTTATGAATTACTATGGCCTATCCGTAACAGAAGAGGAGATAGCCAAAGAAATATATATAACTAAACTCAGCGGCACCCTTCCAATGGATATTTTGAGATATGCCAGAACAAAAGGGCTTGATGGCTTATACTATAAAGGCAGTATAGATGATATAAAGAAACACATCTCCATGGGCAGACCCGTAATTTTATTTTTGGATCTCGGTTATGCCGTCTATCCTTTAAGGCACTACATTGTGGCAACCGGCTATAATGACGAGATGGGTTATCTTATAGCCCATTCAGGCAGGGAAAAAGAGAAGGTATTTTCTTATAAACAAATACAGGAAGCATGGGGAAAAACAGGGTTTGGGACTATTTTAGTTACCCCAAAGGGGAAGTGATGCATAAAAACAGGTTGAGGATGAGGTTAAGGCTGAGGTCGGGATTAAGAAATTTCTCAGCCTCAACCTTAACCTGTCTTTTCTTGACGCTCTGTGGCTGTGCCGGTCATCAGATAATTATCACCAAAGACCCTCTGAAGGCTGAGGAGCATGTGAAGCTTGCGCAAGTTTATGAAGCAAAAGGAGAGGCAGAACTTGCAACAGAGGAATATAAAAGGGCATTAGAACAGGACAATACAAACCCGATGGCATACTTTGGGCTTGGGAATATATCTTTTAGAAAAGGCAATCATGCAGATGCAGAGGCATATTATAAAAAGACAATTGAAAACTCTAAGCCTGATGACACAAAATGCGCAATGTTTTATAATAACCTGAGCTGGGTCTATATTGAGACCAATAAGAAGCTTGCGGAGGCGGAAACACTTGCTCAGAAGGCTGCACGTCTGGATACCGCAAGGGTCTACATATATCTTGATACACTCGGAGTTATATACACAAGGTTAAAAGAATATGAAAAGGCTGAGGACTCACTATTGTCTGCTTTGAAAAATGCGCCAGATGACAAAACTGCCTTAAGGCATATCAATATGCACCTCATTGAACTTTATCAGTTGCAAGGTAATAAAGATAAACTCCACGAAATAGCTGAAAGGCTTAAGGAACTTAGCAAATGAAACTTACACCAAAAGAGAGACTTATATTTGCCCTTGATGTTACCTCTGTGCAGGAGGTGAAAAGATGGGTTAGGCTTCTCAAAGGCTATGTAGAAATATTTAAAGTCGGAAAAGAACTTTTCACCGCCTGCGGGCCAAAGGTGGTGGAGATAATTCACAAAGCAGGCGGAGAGGTATTTCTTGATTTAAAATTTCACGACATTCCGAATACCGTTGCAAAGGCAGGGGCAGTGGCTGCCGGCCTTGTCGTCAAAATGTTCAATGTTCACACACTCGGCGGACTCAAGATGATGGAGGCTGTGAGGGAATCGGTAGATAAAACCTGCAAAAGAGGAAGACGGCCTATTATTCTCGGCGTCACAATCTTAACCAGCATGGATGAGAAGGCAATAAAACAGGTCGGCATACAGGGGCCTGTAAAAAACAGGGTTCTGCACTTGGCATCTCTGGCAAAAAGGGCCGGGCTTGATGGAGTTGTTGCATCACCACTGGAAGTTAAGGATATTAAAAAAAAACTGGGAAAAGATTTTATTGCAGTAACACCCGGCATCCGTATGCCTGACTCAAAGCCCGATGACCAGCACCGCACCATGACACCGGCAGAGGCAATTAAGGCAGGGGCAGATTATATTGTAGTCGGCAGGCTGATAAGAGAGGCAAAAGAGCCGGTAGAGGCTGTGAAGAAGATATTGGAAGAAACTTAGTATTCCACTTCTTTCAAAAACAAACCATGCGGCGGCGCGGTCATGCCGGCAAGCCTTCTGTCTTTAGCGTCAATTATAGCCTGAAAATCATTCGGCTCAATCTTCCCTTTGCCGATAGCAACAAGGGTTCCGACCATTATCCTTACCATGTGCCGCAAGAAGGCTGTACCTTTGACTTCAAGCTCAATAAATCCCTCCTTATCGCACCCCGTACCTCTGGGGACAGATTTAAAATCTGTCCCCACTATAGGGGAAGTAAGTATCTTGATTGAAAAAAAAAGTATCTCCCTAATTGAATGCGGCGCATCGCACTCAGCAGCCCTGAAGGATGTAAAATCCTTTTTGCCGATAAGATAACCGGCCGCTTTTCTCATGGCATCTATGTCTAATTTCTGAAACACATGCCATGAAAAGTTTCTGTAAATGGCAGAGGGGTAAGGCCTGTTGAGGATTAGGTATCTGTAGGTTTTTGCCTTTGCATTTTTCCGTGAATTAAAGTCCGGTAAAACCTCTTCTGCATTCTTTATCACAATATCATCAGGTAGAAGGGCGTTGAGACCCATTTGGAAAGAATGAGGCTGGATACGACTTTCTGTATGAAAATTTGCCACTTGACCCAATGCATGAACGCCTGCGTCAGTTCTGCTGGCTGAGGTGAGCTCAATTTCCTCACCGGTAAGGGTTTTTAGTTTTTCCTGGATTGCGCCTTGAATTGTAGAAAGGTTTTGCTGAATTTGCCAGCCTTTGTAATTAGTGCCTTGGTATTCGATGAGGAGTTTGATGTTGCGCATAAAAACCGCGATTCGTGACCGTGTCCCGTGTCCGTAAAGATAAAAACCTTTGCCTTGTGTTTTTACGGTTAACGGTCACGGCTCACGGACACGGTTTTCTTTACAAGTATTCCCTTATCAAAACCTCCGCTATCTGAACCGCATTAAGCGCAGCGCCCTTCCGGAGATTGTCGGATACAATCCACATATTGATACCATTGGGTATAGACTCATCCTCTCTTATCCTGCCGACAAAGACAGGGTCTTTTTCAGAGGCATCTACAGGCATTGGGTACCCCAATTTCTTTGTATCATCTACCACTTGTACCCCAGGGGCCTTTGAGAGAAGTTCTTTTACCTCTTTTGCTGTTATCTTCTTTTCAGTCTCTATGTTCACAGCCTCAGAGTGGCAGTTAAATACAGGAACGCGAACCGTCGTGGCGGTAATTTTTATTGAATCATCTTCCATAATCTTTTTGGTTTCAAGCGCCATCTTCATCTCTTCCTTGGTGTAACCATTGTCAAGAAATACATCTATCTGAGGAATGCAGTTAAATGCAATCTGATGAGGAAAAATATTTTTTTCTATATCCCTCTGATTGACTACCGCAAGCACTTGGCTGTAGAGTTCGTCCATAGCCTCTTTGCCTGCTCCTGAAACCGCCTGATATGTGGAGACTACAACCCTCTTTATCCTTACCGCATCGTGAATAGGCTTTAATGCAACCACCATCTGGATTGTTGAACAATTTGGATTGGCAATGATGCTTCTCTTTTTGTATTGGGCTATAGCCTGTGGATTCACCTCCGGCACAACCAAAGGCACATCCGACTCCATCCTGAACTGGCTTGTATTATCTATGACAACACAGCTGGCCTTTGCAGCCTTGGGCGCATAAACAGCGCTTACTGATGCGCCCGGAGAAAACAGCCCTATATCAATGCCTTCAAAGGTCTCCTCTGAAAGAACATGAACTTTTTCGGGTTTACCGTTATATTCAAGAAATAGCCCGGCAGACCGCTCTGAGGCCAGAAGTTTTATCTTGTCTACCGGAAACTTTCTTTGTTCCAGTATCCTTATCATCTCCTGTCCGACAACACCGGTTGCGCCGACTACTGCTACATTATATTTTGGCCTTTTCATGATTATTACTCCTTAAATCTCACTTATTATTGCCTCACCCATCCCCTTGCACCCCACAAGCTTCATTCCATGCTGATTTATATCTGCTGTGCGATAGCCTTTATTGAGAACACTTTCAACAGCCTTCTCAATGGCATCAGCCTCATTTGTGAGATTAAAAGAAAACCTCAACATCATTGCAACAGAAAGAATGGTGGCAATCGGATTTGCCTTGTCAGTGCCTGCTATGTCCGGGGCGCTGCCGTGGATAGGTTCGTAAAGTCCGACTTTCCCGCCGAGGCTTGCGGATGGCAGCATACCGATAGAACCGGTGAGCATTGCAGCCTCATCAGAAAGGATGTCTCCAAAGGTATTCTCTGTTACAATAACATCAAACTGCTTTGGATTTCTTATAAGCTGCATGGCACAGTTGTCTACATACATGTGGTTAAGCTCAACATCCTGATATTCCTTATGCACCTTTATAACAACCTTTCTCCAAAGCTCGGTGGTCTCCAATACATTCGCCTTGTCAACGGAGGTAACCTTTTTCCTCCGTTTCCGCGCCACATCAAAGGCAATCTTTGCGATTCTCTCTATCTCAGGTGTTGTATATATCATTGTATTTACGCCGCGCTCTGTGCCGTCAGGAAGTTTTGTAACACCCTTTGGTGTCCCAAAATAGAGCCCTCCTGTAAGCTCCCTTATTACCATAATGTCAACGCCATCAATGACCTCTTTCTTGAGGGTTGATGCGTCTGCTAAGACAGGATAAATCTTTGCAGGCCTTAAATTTGCAAAAAGCCCAAGTTCTTTTCTCAGGGCGAGCAAAGCCCTCTCAGGCCTTATCGAATAATCAAGGCCTTCCCATTTGGGGCCTCCCACAGCGCCAAGCAACACTGCATCGCTTTGTTTCACAAGTTTTAACGTATCATCGGTTAGCGAAATACCGTATTTATCAATGGATGCGCCGCCAACAAGGGCTTCGTGTAAATCAAATTTTATATTATGCTTTTTGCCTACAGTCTTTAAGACCTTTACAGCCTCTCCGACTATCTCAGGCCCGATGCCGTCGCCGGGCAGAACAGCAATTTTATAACCTTTCACATAATCCCCTTTTATCAGTGTAGCCTACCGATCCCGTTTAAATACATAACGGGACAAGTTTATCGGCGGTTTTAGATGCGCCCATAAATGGGCAGACTACTCCTTACTATCCGCTATCTTCTGTATCGCATCAACAAATGCTGATAGGCCGCTGTGCGGTATTACCACCGTGCTTCTCCTGTCATTGGAGAGTTCTGCAATCTGCAAAAACTTGCCTCCATCATTTTCCTTTAAATCCACAAAAATAGTTTTATTCTCTATGTGGAGTTTGTCGCTAGATATTACCCTGCTCTTTGCGCCTTCCCTCTTCATTATTCCCCCTTTTTAAAATTAAAGTTGAGGTTAAGATTTAGGTTCAGAAAAGTCCTATTTTTTCCTCTCAACCTCAACCTTAGCCTTAACCTATTTTTTTCTTCACCCATTCCATCAATCCGCCGGTATTTATAAGCTCCTGCATAAATGACGGTATTGGCTGGCTGTTAAAGGCTTTGTTCTTTGTTAAATTTACAATTTTGCCGGTATCTATATCTACCTCTATTTCATCGCCTCCGCTTATAGCCCCCGCCGCCTCCGGACATTCCAGAATGGGCAGTCCCATATTAAATGAATTGCGGTAAAATATCCTGGCAAAACTCTTTGCTATAACGCAAGAAATTCCTGCCGCCTTGATTGATATGGGGGCATGCTCTCTGGATGAGCCGCAGCCAAAATTTTTATCAGCAACGATGATATCTCCGGGCTTCATCTTGTTTACAAACTGCGGGTCTGCATCCTCCATGCAGTGCTTTGCAAGCTCTTTTGGATCAGATGTATTCAAATATCTCGCTGGAATAATCTGGTCAGTATCAACATCTGCTCCAAATTTCCATGCCTTGCCTCTAAATTTCATACAATCTCCTTCTTGCCTATCCTTTCTTTTCTACTACCTCATTCAATTCCTTCACCAGTTTTTCCAGATTAATAAAATGCAGCTTACATGCTGTTTCAATAGTAACAAGCTTTGCCAAGGATTTTCTCGCTACAACATTAGATAGAAGCCCAAAACAATGCCCCTGTTTAACAAATACATTTAGAGTTTCTGGATATTTAGTAAGCACATCTTCAACTATCATATCTTTTGTAATTTTCATAGAGAACCTCCGTCCTTTTTAAGCATTTACAACAATAACCTGCAATACCCCTTGTGCCAGCAACCTTCTGTTAAAGTTTTTAAATCCGGCGTCTCTTAATTCTTTTTGCAAATCAGCATTGATAAATTCTTTTGCTGTTTCACGCTCGGCAAATATAAAAAATGCCTTCTGAAGAAATCCTGCAAAGCCTTCTGCTTTGTGATAATCAAAGATAACAAATTTTCCATTCTCTTTAAGAACCCTCCTTATTTCTTTAAATATATCCCTGCTTACATCAAAAGGCATTTCGTGAAGCCCTATTGATGCAACTGCTCTGTCAAAGGCCTTTTCTTTAAATGGCATTGAGGCAACATCCGACTGAACCAGCCTGAGATTTACTTTTTGTCTTTGCGCCTTTTCCCTGGCAACATTTAACATGCCGCGGCTTATATCAAGACCATAAACCGATGCGCCTTTTTCTGCTGACATGAGGGATATTGTCGCAGTACCGCAGCATATCTCAAGAGTTTTACAGCCTGGTGCAGGACTTATTGTTTCAACTGCAAGGTTTCTTAATTTTCTCTCTCCGCCCAGCAGCAGGCCAATTAACCATATCCCAAAATCGTACAAAGGTGCAAAGATATCAAATGCAGGACGGTAGTAAGAAGGCCTGGACATAATGCACGATTAAGGTATGAGGTCTGAGGAAAAAAGCCTCTATCCTCTAACCTCTAACTTTTACTTCCTCACCACTTCATCCGGATGCGCAATCCTTCCTTTTACTGCTGTTGCAGCGGCAATTGCCGGGTTTGCAAGATATACCTCGCTCTTGGGATGTCCCATCCTGCCCACAAAGTTTCTGTTGGTTGTTGCCAATGCCCTTTCACCCTCTGCAAGGATTCCCATGTGCCCGCCAAGGCACGGCCCGCAGGTGGGCGGGCTGATTATCGCGCCTGCCTTGAGATAAATCTCAAACAGCCCCTCTTTCATTGCCTGTCTGTAAATAAGCGGAGTTGCAGGGATTACAATTAATCTTACGTAAGGCGCAACCTTCCTCCCCTTTAATATCTTTGCAGCAACCCTCAAATCTTCAAGTCTGCCATTTGTGCAGGAGCCGATAACAACCTGGTCAATTTTCACATTGCCGACATCGGAAATATTTTTTGTATTCTCCGGAAGATGAGGAAATGCAACCTGCGGCTCTATCTTTGAGCAGTCGTATTCCCGCACATCTGAGTAAACTGCGTCTTCATCGCTTGCATAAAATTTATACGGCCTTTCAGCCCTTTTGTCCACATATGCCTTTGTAGTTTTATCCGGCGCAATAATGCCGTTCTTTGCCCCTGCCTCAATTGCCATATTGCACATGGACAGGCGGCTGTCCATGGAGAGCCTTTCAATAGCAGGGCCGCAAAACTCCATTGCCCTGTATAAGGCGCCGTCAACGCCGATATCGCCTATTGTGTAGAGGATAAGGTCTTTCCCATCAACCCACTTATTGAGCTTGCCATGAAAAATAAACTTCATGGATTCCGGCACTTTGAACCATGCCTCGCCGGTAACCATGGCAGCAGCCAAATCTGTTGAGCCGACGCCTGTTGCAAATGCGCCAAGAGCACCATAGGTGCAGGTATGGCTGTCAGCGCCGATCACTAAGTCTCCGGGAACAACGATGCCTTTCTCCGGAAGCAGGGCATGCTCTACGCCCACATCGCCGCCGTCAAAATAATGTGTTAACTTCTGCTCTTGTGCAAACTCTCTTAATATCTTGCACTGCTCAGCAGATTTTATGTCCTTATTCGGCGTAAAGTGGTCAGGCACCAACACAACTTTATTTTTATTGAAAACCTTATCTGCGCCAGCCGAATGAAACTCCTTTATGGCAATAGGCGCGGTTATATCATTGCCTAAGGCAATATCCACCTTTGCATTTATAAGCTGACCCGGCCTCACCTCTTTCAGCCCCGCATGTTTTGCAAGTATTTTTTCAGTAATCGTCATCGGCATTACACCACCCTCTCCTTCTTCTCCCTCTTCTTATACTCAAGTTTATTCAGCGCATTTATGTATGCCTTTGCGCTGGCAACGATAATATCTGTATGCGCGCCCTGGCCCAGCACAATATGGTCATCTTCCTGTAATCTAACAGTCACCTCTCCCTGGGCATCTGTGCCGCCGGTTATGGCATTTACAGAAAACTTAAGCAGCCTGCTCTTTGTCTTTGTCATCTTTGCAATGGTTTTATACACCGCATCCACAGGCCCGTCGCCGGTTCCTGTCTCTTTTTCATGCCTGCCGTCTATAAACATCTCCACCATTGCCGTGGGAACCGTTTCCGTGCCGCTTGCCACATGGAGTTTTTCCAGTCTGAACCGTTCAGGAAGTTCTATGCGTAAAATCTCTTCCGCGACAATGGCCTCGATGTCTTCGTCGAAAATCTCTTTTTTCTGATCAGCGAGAACCTTGAACCGCTCAAACGCCTTGTTAAGATTTTCTTCGGACAATTCATAGCCCAATTCTTTCAACCTTGTCTTGAACGCGTGCCTGCCCGAATGCTTGCCCATAACTAACGTTGACTGGCTGAGGCCGATGGATTCCGGCCTCATTATCTCATAAGTTGTTTTCTCTTTTAAAAGCCCGTCCTGATGAATGCCGGATTCATGCGCAAAGGCATTGTCTCCTACAATCGCCTTGTTGGGCTGAACCATGATGCCGGTTATGCTGCTGATGAGCCTGCTCGTGGGATGGATATGCTCGGTTGTTATTTTGGTATCGATATTCAGGATATCCCGCCGCGTTCTGAGTATCATCACGATCTCTTCCAGCGAGGCATTCCCTGCCCGCTCGCCGATGCCGTTGATCGTGCATTCCACCTGTCTGGCGCCGTTCATCACCGCAGCAAGGGAATTGGCAACCGCAAGGCCGAGATCATTATGGCAGTGGACAGATATTACTGCCTTATTTATATTTGGCACATTATCTTTTATGCCCTTTATCAACTCGCCGAATTCAGAGGGAATTGCATAACCCACAGTATCAGGAATATTCACTGTTGATGCCCCTGCCGCTATTACGGCCTCCAACACCTCATAGAGATATTGAGCATCAGAACGGCTGGCATCCATAGGAGAAAATTCCACATCATCCACATATCCCCTTGCCCGTTTGACCATCTCAACAGCCCGCTTCTTTGCCTCTTCTCTTGTCATCCTGAACTGGTGTTTCAGATGAATGTCAGAGGTAGATATAAATGTATGTATGCGGGGTTTTGGCGCGCCTTTCAATGCCTCCCAAGCCCTGTCAATGTCATCTAACTTTGCCCTTGCAAGACTACATACAATAGGGCCTTCAACCTCGCGGCTAATCCGTCTCACAGCCTCAAAGTCCCCAGGCGAACTGATTGCAAAGCCTGCCTCGATCACATCCACGCCAAGCCTTGAAAGCTGTTTTGCAATTATCACCTTTTCCTCCACGTTCATGGAGGCTCCTGGAGATTGCTCTCCGTCTCTTAAGGTTGTATCAAATATTTTTACATATTCATTCACTTTTTCAGAATTCCTTCGCTCCTATGCAAGTGCTGTTGAATAATTTTTTGCTTCATCCGTTTGTCAACTAATGTGGTAATCGGACCTGATACCGCATAACCTAGTGTCAGGGCGAAAAACATCACCTGCGGCTCAGCGGCCACAACAATTAACAACAATATCAACCCAACTAACAGCCTAAAAGGCATACGTTGCGACGGGTTCAACTCCTTGAAACTATAATATTTGACATTGCTCACCATAAGAAATGCAAGTGCGTAAACCATAACCAATATGGTTACATGTTTTGTTATTTCTTCATATCCAAAATGAAAAAACATTAAGACAGTTGCAGCTACCAGTGAAGCAGCAGCAGGGATAGGCAATCCATTGAATCTCTTGCTTTCAATGGTATTTACCTGTATGTTAAATCTGGCAAGTCTTAATGCCCCGCATACTACATAGAGAAATGCAGCCAGCCAGCCGTATCTGCCAAAAGGTCTGAGCGCCCATGTAAATATCAATATGCCGGGGGCAAGACCGAACGCTATCAGATCCGCCAGCGAGTCATACTCTACACCAAATTTACTTGTTGATTTGGTAAGCCTTGCAACCCTGCCGTCCAGGCCGTCCAATACAGCAGATATAATGATGGCAATAGCTGCCTTATCAAATTCTCCGTCCAGAGACGCAATAATAGAGTAGAAGCCTCCGAAAAGACTGGCTGATGTAATAAGATTAGGGAGAAGATATATACCCTTTTTTATGCCGCTGGGCTTTTGTCTTGTCTTTATTTCCTCGTCTATCATGTTGAACCTCCATCACTACGATGTTAGAGGTTGGAGGATTAAGGTTGAAAGTTTTTACCTCCCACCTCTAACCTCTATCCTCTCACCACTATTTCTTACTTACCAATACGCCAGAATTGAACTCCCTGCCCTAACTTTATCGCCCAAAGCAACTTTGATTTTACAATCCACCGGCAGGTATACATCCAATCGTGAACCAAATCTTATCATGCCAAACCGTTTGCCTTTTTCCACTATATTGCCTTGTTTTGTATAACAGACTATCCTTCTTGCAATGAGCCCGGCAATCTGATTCACAATAAATTTCTTTCCATTTTTTGCCTCAATAAGCACAGCATTCTGTTCATTTTCAAGGGATGCCTTATCCTTGTCGGCAGAAAAAAACTTGCCAGGGTTGTAAAAAACACCTAACACCTTGCCTGACGCAGGAACCCTGTTGACATGAACATTAAAAACATTCATAAATATGCTTATCTTTATTGTCTCCTGGGGGCAGATTTTAAATCTGTCCCCAATTCTGTCTTCCGTAACCTTCTGGGCAATTATAATTTTCCCGTCAGCCGGCGATACAATGGAATCGTCTCTTGATGGTATTTGCCTTTCAGGATCGCGAAAAAAAGAAACAATGAAAATAGTTATTCCGAAAGATATATAACTTAAGCCCCTCATGCCAAGCGACCAGATTATTATTGTAACAAAAATAGAGGCCAGGATAAAGGGATAACCCTCCCTGGCCAATGGAATACGCATGTCGCTTTGCTCCAATGCAAAATGTTTGAGGTATGAGGTTTGAGGCAAAATCCTCTAACCTCCAACCTCTATCCTCTAACCTTTTTAATTCTTACTCTTATCCACTATCTTTCCCTTCTTAAGCCACGGCATCATGGCGCGGAGTTTTTCGCCAACCTTTTCTATTGGATGTTCCTGTCCTTTTCTTGTAAGCGCAGTAAATACAGGTTTATTTGCCTTGTTCTCAAGCATCCATTCTCTGGCAAATGCGCCGCTCTGGATTTCAGCCAGTATCTTCTTCATCTCTTTTTTGGTTTCTTCAGTTACAACCCGCGGCCCCCTCGTCAGGTCGCCATACTGGGCGGTATTGCTTATAGAATATCTCATATTTGAGATGCCGCCTTCGTATATCAAATCAACAATGAGTTTTAACTCGTGCAGACACTCAAAGTATGCCATCTCTTCAGGATAACCTGCCTCAATGAGTGTTTCATAGCCCGCCATTATAAGCGCTGTCGCACCGCCGCACAAAACTGCCTGCTCTCCGAATAAATCGGTTTCTGTTTCATCCTTGAATGTCGTCTCAATAATTCCTGCCCTGCCGCCGCCTATGGCAGATGCATACGCAAGCGCAACATCCTTTGTGTTTTTTGAATGGTCTTGATGCACAGCAATAAGTGTGGGGACGCCGTTCCCCTTTGTATATTCATGCCTGACAAGATGTCCGGGCCCTTTTGGCGCAGCCATAAATACATTGATATTTGCATCTGGCACAATCTGGCCAAAGTGGATATTGAAGCCGTGGGCAAATGCAAGGTATGCGCCTTTTTTCAGATTCGGGCCAATCTCATTTTTATATAAATCGCCCTGCAATTCATCCGGCACAAGTATCATCACAATATCGGACTGTTTCACCGCACTTGCTACATCCATAACCTTTAAACCTGCTGTCTCTGCCTTTTTCCATGAAGCGCCGTCTTTTCGGAGCCCTACCACAACATTAACTCCGCTTTCCTTTAAATTTTGAGAATGTGCATGTCCCTGGCTGCCATATCCAATAACCGCTACCTTTTTAGACCTGATAATCTCTATATCAGCGTCTTTATCGTAGTAAACCTTCACCCTGTTAGACCTCCTTTGTTTTAGTGTCAGAGTGTCAGAGTATCAAAGAATCAAAGTGGTCATGTTTATACTATGACACTCTGATACTCTGATACTTTGCTACTTTCCAGTTTTCGAGCTTCTTGCTATAGCAATCTTGCCTGTCCTTGCAATATCCTTAATGCCAAAAGGCCTTAAAAGCTCTGTTATGGCATTAACCTTTTCTGCGTCTCCGGTCATTTCAATGGTATATGTTGTAGGGCTTACATCAACAACCTTTCCCCTGAAGATGTCTATTATACTCAAAATCTCAGCCCTGTCATCTGCATTTGCATTGACCTTTATCAATGCAAGTTCTCTTTCTATGTGTTCCTCAGCTGTCAGGTCGCTTACCTTGATAACATTGATGAGTTTATTCAACTGCTTGGTAATCTGCTCTATGACCTGGTCGTCCCCTGTGGTGACAATGGTCATCCTTGAAACCTTTGGGTCAAGGGTCTCTGCAACGCAGAGGCTTTCAATATTAAAGCCCCTGCCGGAGAAAAGGCTGCTCACCTTGCTCAACACACCGAACTCGTTGTCAACTAAAATGGATATTGTATGACGCATTTTTCCTCCTCAACCCAAGGTTGAGATTGAAACAGGTTAAGGTTAAGGAAATAACAGATTACGGTTCCTGTTCCTTCTTAACCTTAACCTCTACCTTAACCTGTCTTTTTCTACACCAGCAGCATCTTATTCAACGGCTGGCCTGCCGGAACCATCGGGTAAACATCCTCTTCCCTGTCAACCTGAAAGTCCATGAAAACAGGCTTGTTCTTTACAGCAAGCGCCTCTTTTATAACAGCATCCACCTCATCAGGCTTTGTTGCCCTCAGTCCAACGGCCCCGTATGCTTCGGCCACCTTCACAAAATCCGGAGCCACATCCATGCAGGTATAGGAATATCGCTTTTCATAGAAAAATTCCTGCCACTGTCTCACCATGCCGAGGAATTTATTGTTCAGTATGGCCACCTTGACAGGCAATTTATATTGAACCGCTGTTGCAAGTTCCTGAATATTCATCTGGATGCTGCCGTCGCCGGCGATGTCAATAACGGTCTTGTCCGGGAATGCGAACTGCGCGCCGATGGCCGCAGGAAAGCCGAAGCCCATAGTGCCGAGGCCGCCGGATGTCAGAAATGTTCTGGGCCTGTCAAATTTATAAAATTGGGCAGCCCACATCTGGTTCTGGCCAACCTCTGTTGTAATGATGGCCTTGCCTTTTGTCATGTCATATATCCTTTCTACCACATACTGCGGCTTTATCTTTTTTTCATCCTGCTTGTAAGAGAGCTTATGTGTCTTCGCCCATTGATTAACCTGCTTATGCCATTCGGCAAGCGCCCTGGGGACAGATTTAAAATCTGTCCCCAATGACTTCTTTGCCTCATCTATAGCCTTAATCATGTCTTTAAGAACCAGCTTCACATCACCGACAATAGGAATATCTACACGGACATTCTTGCTTATAGATGTTGGGTCAATGTCAACATGGATTATCTTTGCATAGGGCGCAAATTCATCCAGCTTTCCTGTAACCCTGTCGTCAAACCTGGCGCCGATGGCTATGAGGCAATCGGTATTTGTCACAGCCATATTCGCCGCATATGTCCCGTGCATACCAAGCATGCCCAGAAATAACGGATCCGTGCCGGGAAACCCGCCGAGCCCCATGAGCGTATTGGTAACAGGGATATACAGCCTTTCTGCAAATGCCTTGAGTTCATCCGAAGCATCCGACAACACAACACCGCCGCCAGTATATAGCACAGGCCGCTTTGCCTTGAAAATCAGCTCAACCGCCTTTTTAATCTGACCCGGATGACCTTTGTACGTGGGCTGATAATTTTTAAGTTCAACCTTTTCAGGATATTTGAACTCATGAGTCGCTGTCAGCACATCCTTTGGAATATCCACCAGCACCGGCCCAGGCCTCCCTGTTGTCGCTATATAAAAGGCCTCTTTTATAATCCTTGTCAAATCTTTTATATCTTTGACCAGATAATTATGTTTTGTGCACGGTCGTGTGATGCCGACAATATCAGCCTCTTGAAATGCATCATTGCCGATGAGCGCAGTAGGAACCTGGCCTGTAAATACAACAATAGGAATAGAATCCATGTATGCTGTTGCAATGCCTGTAACCGTGTTTGTAGCGCCAGGTCCGGAAGTGACAACAACAACACCAGGCTTGCCGGATGCCCTTGCAAAGCCGTCTGCCATGTGCACAGCGCCCTGCTCATGACGCACCAATATATGCTTTAAGGCAGTTACGCCATATAACGCATCGTATATGGGCAGAACAGCGCCGCCGGGAAAACCGAAGATGGTATCCACGTTTTCCTTTAAGAGGCTTTCAATAAATATCTGCGCGCCTGTTTTTTTCAATTTAGACTTTTCCCCTTTAAAGTTTTTGTAATTGCATCTATGCCTTGTCTTGCCTCGCTATTATCAGGGTCTATTATCAGCGCCTTTCTATATTCTTCCTCAGCCTCTTTTATCATGCCTTTTTGTGTATATGCAAACCCAAGATTTATATATCCGCCTGCCTCTTTTGGTTCAAGTTCAATTGCCTTTTTGAAAATCTTGATTGCCTCATCTATAAGACCCTTGCTTCCGTAAACAACACCAAGATTCCCATAGACTGGAACAAAATCAGATTTTAAATCAATAACCTTTTTCAATTCTCTTTCAGCATCGTCAAGCAACCCTTTCTTAAGATATACTGCCCCAAGATTGTTTCGTGCATCAATAAAATCAGGGTTTAATGCAAGGGCGGTTTTATATTCCATTACTGCGTCATCCAGCAGACCCTTTGCATAATAAACAACACCCAGGTCAAAATGGGATTTGGATTCATCAGGTTTAAAATATACGGATATTTTTAATTTGTCAACAGCCTCATCAAGCTTACCTGATTTTCTTAATGCAATGCCGTAGTTATAATATGCTGTATAATTTTCGGGATTTAATTCAACGGCAATTTGAAATTCTTTTACAGCATCCTCATTCCTGCCCGTCTTTAAATATGCAAAACCAAGATTATTATGCGCCTCTGATGAATCAGGCTTCATTCTTATTGCTGTTTTAAGTTCAGCAAATGCTTCATCCATCATCCTTTTTTCTGTATATGCAACACCCAAATTTGTATGAGTTTCCATATAATTCGGGTTAAGTTCAAGCGCAATCTTATATTCTCTTATTGCATCATCATATAATCCTTTACCAACATATATAACACCAAGATTGCTGTGAGGTCTTGCTTTTTGGAGAGATTTATTTACAGCATCCTGCCATAAATCCATGCTGTCATTCCATACAATATTTCTGTAAAAAGCGGCGGCAAAAAAAACCATAATTGGAATGAGAATTAGGTTTTGTGTTTTCCCTATCACCTCTCACCTATTATCTCTCACATCTCACTTCACTACTGCCCCTGTATTTGCTGATGTTACAACTTTAGCATATCTGGCAAGCCACCCCTTTTTAATCTTTGGTTCAGGCGGCTTCCATTTTGTCTTTCTTTGCTCCAGTTCTCCGCTCTCAACTCTCAATTCTATTTTCCTGTTGGGAATATCTATCTCTATCTCATCTCCATCCTGAACAAATGCTATTGGCCCGGCCTCCATTGCCTCTGGCGATATGTGCCCTATGCACGGACCCCTTGTGCCGCCGGAGAATCTTCCGTCTGTTATCAGGGCAACCTTATCAGCCATGCCCATGCCTGTTATAGTTGCAGTTGGCGCAAGCATCTCTCTCATGCCTGGCCCGCCCTTAGGCCCTTCATATCTCACAATAATAATATCTCCTGCCTTTATCTTTCCGCCGAGTATTGCCTGCATCGCTGACTCTTCTGAATCAAAGCATCTTGCCTTACCCACAAAATGCTTCATCTTATCACTTACAGCAGTCTGTTTTACAACACAGCCATTGGGCGCAAGATTTCCTTTTAACACCGCAATGCCGCCTTCTTTGTAGTATGCGTTTTCTAATGTCCTTATTACATCACTATCAGTGACCCTTGCCTTTTCCGCAATCTCTTTTATGCTTTTTTTGGAAACCGTTATATTGTCTTTCAGAAGATTTTTCAACCTATTCATAACAGCAGGTATTCCGCCTGCATATTCCAAATCTTCCATAAAATGATCGCCTGCCGGCTCCAATTTAACGATATTCGGCGTTTCCCTGCTTATACTGTCAAAAAGCTCCAGCGGCAGTTCAATGCCGGCATCATGCGCAATCGCCGGGATGTGGAGCGCAGTATTTGTTGAACCGCCGAGGGCCATATCAATTCTGATGGCATTTTCAAAGGCATCCCTTGTCATAATCTTTCTCGGCGTCAAATCCTCTTTCACCATCTCAACAATCCTTACCCCGGAATCAAATGAAATCCTTCTCTTATCAGCAGAGCCTTCAAGACCGGTTGCACATCCAATAAGAGACATGCCGAGGGCTTCGGTAACACATGCCATGGTATTTGCAGTATACATCCCCTGACACGAGCCGCCGCCCGGACATGCGCAGAACTCCAGCTCTGAAAGCTCTTGCTCTGTAATCTCCTTATTCTTGAATTTGCCGATTGCCTCGTATGTATCACGAACAAATGACCGCCGCTTCATCCTATACATGCCTGTATGCATAGGGCCTGCCGTAACAACTATAGATGGCACATCAAGCCTTGCGGCAGCCATGAGCATTCCAGGCGTTATCTTGTCGCAATTCGTAAGAAGCACCAGCCCGTCTAAGGCATGCGCCATTGCCACAGACTCAATCATATCAGCAATAAGCTCTCTGCTCGGCAGGGAATAATGCATCCCTGTATGTCCCATTGCAATGCCATCGCATATTGCAGGAACACCGAAAAAAAATGAATGGCCGCCGCCTGTATGCACGCCCTTTTCAATAAATCTCTCCAAAGTCCTCATGCCGATATGTCCAGGCACGAGGTCATTAAAGGAAGTGGCAACGCCTATAAACGGCCTCTCCATCTCCTCTTTGGTCAAGCCCGTTGCATACAGGAGCGCCCGGTGCGGCACCCTTTCAAGACCTCGTTTTATTCTATCGCTTCGCATAAAAAACCGTGATTCGTGACCGTATTCCGTGTCCGTCGGATTAACGGTCACGGACAACGGACACGGTAGTTCCGCTGTATTTTAAAACCATCCTCTCCATTTTGTCTTTTTGTTCCAATTTCATCTTTTTGAGTCTCTTTTCCTCAATCTCTTCTTCACGAGTCAGATAAATCTTTTTACCAAGCTTTGCAGCCCGCTTTTCGCAATCCCTGTGGGCCTCGTAAACTCTTTTAAATTCTGCATCCCTTTCAAGTAACCTCTTTAAAAAGTTCCCATCTAATGCGCTCATAGAATGGCCTCCTTTTTTATTTGGATTACTTTCGGATTGATGCAATAGATATTATTATAACATCGCCGGCTTGTCAATTGAAAGCCGGAAGTAGTAAGTCGGAAGTTGTAAGTTGTAAAAACCAAAGAGCAAAAACACTTATTACTCATCACTTACGACTTACCACTCACGGTCTTCTTAATCTCTGCCTCTGAAGGCCTTAAATAATTCAACCTGATAATATCGGGTTTGTCAACAAGACCGCTTTTGAACTTTTCCCATGCAAGCAGCCCAATATTTGACGCCTTTATCGGCCAGAGATGCGGGGGCGCAATAAGGATTTGGGATTTGAGATTTGAGATTTGAGATTTAAAAACCTGAATTCCATCGCCAATAAATATGGTCGGTTCTTGTATTCTCTCAATAAGGGCAGTGGGACTTATTGCCGTGTCAGGCATAATACAACTGCATTCGGCATCCTGAAATTTGTAAATGCCTGCATAAACTTCTTTTTTTCTTGCATCCAACACAGGGCAAATCGGTTTGTCAGCATAAGGGATATTCATTGCCATTGCCTCTAATGTGGAAACGCCAACAACAGGCTTGTTTAAACTCCACGCAAGCCCCTTAATAGTGCTAAGCCCAATCCGCAGCCCTGTAAAAGAGCCAGGACCGGTAGTCAAAGCAAAACCGTCTACCTCTTCTATTCTCGCCCCAATAGTATCAAATAGATTTTTTATTGACGGCAGAAGCCTCTCTGCATGGGTCTTTTGAATATGTGTTGTTGTTTCAGCAATAAGCTGGTTATCCTCGAGTAACGCAATACTTCCCGAAGCAGTAGACGTATCTATTGCAAGTATCTTCATCCGCCTACAAGTTTCCGCACAAACCCTATTATATCAAGCCTCATTACATCATTATATGTCACAAAGACCATTAACAAAACCAAAAGGCCTATGCCTATCTGCTGGGCAATGGCCATGGCCTTCTCGTTGAGCGGCTTGCCTCTTAATGCCTCTATGCCAAAGAATGCAAGAAAGCCTCCGTCTAAAACAGGTATTGGCAAAAGATTCAATATGCCAAGCTGCAGGCTCAAAAAGGCCATGAGAGAAAGAAATGCGGTCAGGCCTGTCTCTGCTGCCTGGCCTGCAACCTGTGCAATCATCAAAGGACCGCCAAGGGTTTTGATAGATATCTCTCCAACAAAGAGCTTTTTTATAATTACAAATGTCAGCATGGTCAATTCACCCATTTTTTTCGTCCCTTCTATGACTGCTCCAACAGGACCGTAACGTCTTGTGACGGATTCCTGAAGGGGTGAGATGCCTATGGCATACGCCTTAATATCGTCATTCCACTGGGGCCTAATGCGGAGTTCAAAGGTCTCATTCCCTCTTTTTATCTGAAAAACTCTTTCCTCCTCGTTTTTAACTCCTGACCCTTTGACTCCGCCTAAGGCGGATTGACTCTCTGACTCTGTCTTTTGAATCGCCTGTTGAAGCTCTATCCAGTGGCCTATCTTAATTTTGTCAACAGCGAGGATTGTATCGCCGATTTTCAACCCTGCCTTTTCAGCGGGAAATCCTTTATTAAGCCCGCCAACTGTCGGGCTCATAGGAGGTAAAAATCCGACAATCCCACCGCCTGTTTGAGAAGACGCCTCAGGTTTTATGGTAATCTCTTTTAATTCTTCCCCTCTTTTAATATTGAATTTGAGTGATTTGTTCGGGTTAGAAATGATGATAGTACTAAGCTCTTCCCAGTTTTTAATCTGCTTGCCGTCTATTGATGTTATTATATCGCCATTTTTTAAACCTGCCTTATCAGCAACCTCATCTTTAACCACATAGCCAACTACCGCCTCTTTTTCCAGATATGCAGGAACCTGAATTCCGATAAGATATATCAATGGTAAAAGCGCAAATGCCAGAGCAAGATTCATTATTGGCCCTGCCACCACTATAGCTGCCTTTTTTGAAACAGATTTATTGGTAAATGATTTCTCATTATCCTCCGGGGTTACCTCCTCATCAGGTGATTCACCAACCATTTTCACATATCCGCCGAGAGGAAGGGCAGAGATGAGATATTCTGTCTCGCCCCTTTTTATGCCGAATATCTTTGGCCCGAACCCAAGCGAAAACTTCAAAACCCCCACGCCGGAAAGTTTTGCCACTACAAAGTGTCCCAACTCATGAATGAAAATCAAAACGCCGAGAACGATTAAGAATGATATGAGTGTTGTCATTGTAACTCCTTTTTTATTACTTTTTTTACTATCTCCTTTGCCAGTTCCCTGGCAAATCTATCCGCTTCCAATATCTCCTCCATGTAGGGGAGACCCTTGTGGTCTCCCCTCGGGAGGGGACATCCCCGATAGAAGCATTCGGGGACAGGCGCCCCTCCCCTACAATCATTTTTATATTTTTCCATCGTAGCTTTTACCACCTTAGTTATATCTGTAAACTTAATCTGTCCCTGCAAAAACGCCTCCACTGCAACTTCATCCGCGGCATTCAAGACTGCCGGCATAAAACCGCCTGCCTCCATTGCCTCATATGCAAGCCTGAGCGCCGGAAATCTTTTTGTGTCCGGCTCTGTAAAGGTAAGATTGTCCATTTTGCAAAGATTGAGCGGCGCAACCCCGCAGTCAACCCTTTTGTCAGGATATGAAAGCGCATACGATATAGGCCCCTTCATATCCGTGGGCCCAAGCTGGGCTACAATTGAGCCGTCAATATATTCCACCATAGAATGGACAATGCTCTGAGGATGGATATGCACGGCAATCTTTTCCGGCGGCATGTCAAAAAGCCACATGGCCTCAATCACCTCCAGGCCTTTATTCATAAGTGTTGCAGAGTCTATGGTAACCTTTTTCCCCATCTTCCATTTCGGATGATTCAACGCCTGCTCTGGTGTAATATCTGACAATCTTTTAAGCGGCGTCTTTAAAAAAGGCCCGCCTGATGCAGTTAATATCAGCTTTTTTATATCTTCCCTTCTATGCCCTACAAGGGATTGAAATATGGCGCTGTGCTCACTATCAATCGGCAGGAGGTTGACATTATTCTTTTTAACCTCTTCCATCACCAGCCTTCCTGCCATGACTAACACCTCTTTATTTGCAAGGGCGATGTTTTTTCTCGCCTTGATTGCAGCTAAGGTTGGCGCAAGGCCGCATGCGCCAACTAATGCAGAGACTACCAAGTCAGCATCACGGTAAGCAGCAATCTCTATCAGGCCATCTTCACCCCAATAACTTTTTGGCGTGTAAGATAAACCTCCCCTTAATTCATCTCTATCCTTTTTTTCTGAAAGAGATATTGCCCTGGGTTTAAATTCCTCTACCTGCCTTTTGAACAGGTTTTTATTCCTGCCTGCTGCAAGGGCTGTTATTTGAAATCTGTCTGGGTGCCTTCTGACAATTTCTAATGTATTCCGGCCTATAGAGCCAGTAGAGCCGAGGATTGCAACTTTTTTTACCCCATGAGAAGCCTTTGCGCTGAAGACACCTGCATGGTTGGTTCTTTTATCTTTTTCCGTATGTAAACTTCTAACGGGGTTCATTTTAGCCATTTCTATAACCTAAAAATAATAATATAGTAATACAAAAAGGGGGCTGGAAAGATGAGGCTGTCTATCCTGTCCAGCACCCCGCCGTGTCCGGGCAGAAGGCTTCCTGAATCTTTTACCCCTGCGCTTCTTTTAATAAGAGATTCAAAGAGGTCGCTGAATTGACTTATTATCCCTATGAGTAATGCAAGTATAAGCACCTCGTTCGATGAAACCTTTATCAGAAAAAACTGCTGAAAGGCTGTCGCAATTACCATGCCGCCTATCAATCCGCCTAAAGCGCCTTCTAAAGTTTTACTTGGGCTTACTATTGGAGCAAGCTTGCGCTTCCCAAATCTTTTCCCTGCATAATACGCAAATGTATCATTTGCAGATATAATGAAAACTAAGAATAAAATCCATAAGCTTCCCTCTTCCAAACCTCTGAGGAGTATAAGATGGGATAGGAAAAAGGCAATATAAATAACCCCCAGAATCACTATGCCTATATGCCTTGTGACAGAGGCAATTTCCTTGTGGCTAAAAAGGCAGTATGCAAAGATGACAAAAACCGCAAAGAGTAAATATCCCCCAAACCCCTTCAGGCCAAAGCTATAAATTATCACCGGAACTGCTACACCCAGCAATGTCCCGATAAACAATAACCTTTTCTCCTGGCCGACAGTTATTCTGTAATATTCCAACAAGGCAAGGCCAACGGTCAGGACAACTACAGTAAAAAACCAGAAGGCATCTGCATAGATAACTAAAAATATTAAAAAAACCGTAAGTAAAAGGCCTGTGATTACCCTCTTCACTTTGTTAGAAGCCTCCTTTAACGAACCGCCATGCGGCAAACTGGCGGGTAATTGAATCTATCGGGGCCGCAAAAAATGTAACCTGCTTTACTTATTGCCCGGAGCAGTAATATCTACCCCAAAAAATATTTTAGCCATCGTAAGATGGCTAAGCTTAAATGTGAATTTCCAATTTTGACTTTCAGACGTTGCTCACACGGTTATTTTTATCTGTTTCCCTGTCAGCCCAAACCTTCTTTCCCGATTCTGAAAATCCAAAAGCGCCTCAATAAGATGCTGCCTGTTAAAATCAGGCCATAGCACATCTGTAACATATATCTCAGTATAGGCCAGCTGCCACAACAGAAAATTGCTTATCCTGAACTCACCGCTTGTCCTTATAAGAAGGTCTGGATCAGGAATGCTATCGGTATAAAGATACCTTGCAAATGTCTCCTCTGTAATATCGGCTATATCAAGTGCGCCTCGCCTTGCTTCAAGGGCAACCTTCTTTGCAGCCTCAACTATCTCAGCCCTCCCTCCGTAACTCAATGCAAGATTAAGAACCATCCCCTTATTATCTTTTGTCTTTGCTTCTACCTCTTTTATAATATTCTGTATATTTTCCGGAAGCTCCCCTATATTGCCTATTGCCTTAAATCTTATGCCGTTCTTTACCAGTTTCAAGAGTTCGTTCTTTAAATGCTGTTCCAATAATTCCATTAAGGCATTAACCTCTTGAACAGGTCTGTTCCAATTTTCCTTTGAAAATGTGTAGAGGGTCAGATAACCTATGCCAAGCTCACGGCAGAATTCCACTATATCCTTGACAACCTCAATACCCTTCCTGTGGCCGTTTATCCTGCCGAGAAATCTCTTCTCCGCCCATCGGCCGTTGCCGTCCATAATTATGGCAATGTGCTGGGGAAGCCTTTCTTTTATGAGTTCATGTATACTACTCATGCAATCTCCCGCATCTCTTGTTTTCTTGAAGAAATTCCCTTGCCTATCTTATCCAAGACACCGTTTATAAATGCCCCGGAGTCCTCTGCCCCGTATAACTTTGCCAGCTCTACCGCCTCATCTATAATAACCTTAAAAGGAACATCCTGGCAGTAAAGCAATTCAAATATTGCAAGCCTTAGAATATTCCTGTCTACAGCAGTAATTCTGTCTATAGACCAGTTTTCTGCCCCTTTTTTTATAAACCTATCTATCTCATCTTTATGTTCGCTAAAACCTCTTGCTAATCTCAATATAAAATCTTTTGTATTTTGGGGAAAATTTTTTCCACCTAATTTGGCATCTATAATATTATCTACACCTCCGTCAGCCATATCAAGCTGATACAGCATCTCTAATGCAATTATCCTCGCCTTTCGCCTGCTTAATTTCATTTACTTCCTCTTTCCAGGTTTTTTGTTTCCTTCCAGGTCTTTTATAAGTTTTAATGCAAGCATTTTACCACTTTGGTCAATATCTGTCTTCAGCACCTCTTTCAAATGGAATAATGCCATCTCCTCCTCTTTAAATCCATTTAAATATACAATCCCGATATTGAGGTGGATATCACCCGAACTGGGTTTCACTTGCAGTGCTGCTTCGTATTCCCTAATGGCCTCTCTGAATAATCCCTTTCTATAGTAAAGGTTTGCAAGGTTATTACGCGCCTCCAACTGTATTGGATTTATCTCCAGTGCCTTTTTATAATTATTTATCGCCTCATTTAAAAGCCCTTCGGATTCATAGACAAGACCAACATTAGTATAAACCTTATCATTTTGGGGGTCTATTTTCAACGCTTCTTTATATGCCAGAATAGCCTCATCCAAAAAACCCTGTGTATAATATTCAATCCCCTTTGCAATATCGATTTTTGCAAGTAACCCTTTATTGTGTTTTCCAACAATCTCAGGGTTAAGTTCAAAAACCTTCAAATATACCTCCATGGCGAGTTTCGCTTTTCCTGTTTTTTCAAGGGAGTATCCCAAAGCAAAATATGCCTCCGAGAGATTGGGTTTGATCTGAATCGCCTTCTCAAACTCACTTATGGCAAGGTCGTGGAGACCGCGCCTTTGATGAACTGCTCCCAGATTGCTTATAGCCAAAGCAAGGACAGGATTTAATCGCAGAGCCTCTCTGTATTCTGCCTCCGCCCTATCCAATTCACCTTCTTTTAAGAAACTATTTCCAAGGTTATAATGGGCCACATCGTTATCCGGCGTCCTTTTTACCGTAGCAGACCAGAGGGAATAATCATCCGTCCATGTACGATTTTCTTTAAAGGTGATTAAAGAATAATATAGGATTATTATGACAAGAATAATGAAGCTAAAGAGCTTCAAGGAGACTCTATCATACTTAATATATGTCGTCCTAAATATAAAGGCCAGGATAAAGCAAAATCCTATGGATGGTAGGTATAAGAATCTATTCGCAAAAAGTGTATTAATTGGAATTATGTTAAGGAAGGGTAGTAAAGCAATAAAAAACCATAGGATAAAAAAAGAAACTTCTTTGCGCTTTCTGCAATAGATAAAGGCAAGAGATAGACACAGGACAACGACAACTAATGAGGAGATTGCCTTTAGGTCAAAAAGGGAGGTGACAATAGGCAGATTAAGATTATATATGACAAAGTATAAATTGGAAGGAAAAGGAAAAATAAGATTCTTAATGTAATAGTACGTCAGCCCTTGTATTTCTGTTAGCATGGTGTAGTACAGGTTGCCGGCAAGATAAGGATTCTGCGCCAAACCTGGAAGCACTGATTGTCTGAGGAGGAGATACAGAATTGCTATAACCAAAAATGGGGTGTGCCTATATCGCAATTTATCAATAAATCTTTCCTCCCTCTGGAATAGTGCATCATAAAGGATTATGATTGCCGACATGGTTATGGCGAGTTCCTTGGATAAGAGAGCCATTGCAAAGCATATCATGGAGATGATAAGCTGATACATTTTCTTGGCACTATCATAACTTGTGCAATACATATAAAAGGAAAGGAGATAAAAAAAGGTGGAAATGAGGTAAGACCTTGCCCCTATAAAAGCAACATTCTCTACATGAACAGGATGAACAGCAAAGATGAGCGCCGCAAGAAGCGATATAATTTTGTCTTTTTGAAGAATGTTAAATAGGAAACAAACTAATATGCTATTTAAGATATGAAAAAAAAGGCTTGTAAGATGATAACCCAAGGGGTTGAGTTTCCAGAAGAAATAATCAACGGCAAAGGAGGTGGTTTCTAATGGTCTATAAGCGATTTCTCCTTGCCCGGTTGTGGATAAAGTTTTAGTGGAAATAAAAAAAAGGGGGATATTTTTCAGTTCTTTTATATATTCATTTTTTATTATCAATTCTTCATCATCAAGGGCAAAGGAGTTTTTTAGGGATGTAGAGTAAACTGTTATGGAAAGGATTGTAAGAAGAACAATGGCAAAAAGATTAAATCTTTCTTGAAATATCTTTGTTACATTATACATCGTATTTCATGAATTTTATCCTGAATAAATCCAAAACCATTGAAAGCCCTCTTAGCAAGAACGAGCAGCCTCTTTCTTTAAAAACATATTTCCACTTAACGGGAAGCTCTTTTATCTTATACCCCATACTCTGGGCCAGATAAAGAACCTCCACGTCAAATGCAAAGCCGTTAACCCTCTGTCTGGTAAAGAGATCTTTTGCAACCTTTTGCTTGAACCCCTTGAGGCCGCATTGGGTGTCTCTTATTCCACGGATAAGTAAGAGTCTTGCGAGCAAATTAAATAGCCTTCCCCCATATAGGCGATACCATGGAACATCGGTTATTTTTTCGGATTTCTGTAAATACTTTGAGCCGATGGCAATATCCCAGCCTTCTTTTAATACATTTAAGACCTTTTCCAATTCTGAGATGGGGAAGGGGAGGTCTGCATCTATGATGATGATATAATTACCTTCAGCCGCCAGAACACCCCTTCTCACAGAATATCCCTTACCCATATTTCTTTCATTACATAGGAGTCTTACACCTTTAGAACCCCTTACAACCTCTATTGTTGAATCTGCGCTTCCATCATCAACAACAATTATTTCCCAATCAATCTGCTTTTCTTCAAGGTATTGGCCAATCTCTTCTAATGTCTTACCAATCCACTTATCTTCATTATAGGCTGGTATACCAATTGATAGTTCCATTACTTACAGCCAAGGGCCTCGCACACATCCCCTATGCCGTTATTATTTAAATCCTCCTGGTCAGGATTGAATATGGCTGGACAGTTGTCATTAATGTCAGGAATTCCATCCCCATCTGAATCTATCAATCCGTAAGGAATTGCACCGATATCAGACCTTGAACCATCTGGGTCTAATATGGCACTATCCCCCCTATCAATGAGCCGCGAACGTTTCTGTAATCTAAAGTCTCCGTTCTCGGGATCAACGAATAATGGGTCTACAGATAAATTATGATATCCTTTACTCTTATAGTTATCGTAGTCAGGAGGACCAATATCTGAATATGTTATAGATGAGGGGTTTACAGAAATAAGATTTTGATAGCTGCCATACCAGCTATTGTTCCAGAGGATTGTGTTTATGATACTGGGTTGAGGCGAACTACTATCATCAAAAAAGCCGCCACCATCATTGCATACTATGGTGTTGTTTGTTACCTTAGGGCTACTGTCAAAGAACCGGTGGTAAAAGGCGCTACTATATGTTGTATCAGCTACCGTATTCTTGACAATAATGTTTCTGTCAAAAGTATAATTTCCTTGCGCCGCAAACCCTGTCAAGTATACCCCCCCACCAGTATTTTTCAAGATTGCGTTTTTAGAAACGGTTAAGCTTCTTTCTCCTTCTACAACAGCACCATCAATAAGTAGACCGCCACCCTGGCTATAAGTTGTTGATGTATTGCCTTCTATCAAATTATACTCTATGCTCGATGCGCCAGGGGTCAAATAAACAATCCCAATCCCGCCACCTGTATTAGCACGATTCCTCTGTATGATGTTATATTTGATATCAAATGTAGCACCATCTGTTGCAATGCCACCTCCCCAACCGGACCAACCACAGGCGACGTTCTCAATAATCTTATTTCTCTCTATTTGAGAGGCTTTCCCTCCTTCCAAGAAGATTCCTCCACCGTAATTACCCTTGATTAGATTGTTGCTAATCTTAAGAGAAGCCGAAGTGCTTAACCCACTAACGTAGATTCCACCACCAGGACCGCTTGTACCATAAGAACAATCATACGGCGGGAGCCCTGCCTTATTGTTAATTATCGTATTTCCATCAATAGTAATACTCCCGTTGGAACCCCCACCTATTATTGAAACCCCACCTCCATCCCTTGCAATATTTTTAGTAAAGGTATTGTTGGTAAAAGATAGGTTCACCTGTGAGGGGCTGGTGATATAAACCAATAATCCAGCCCCTTGAGCTGCTGAGCCATTGGTAATAGTGAATCCATTGATAGAGGCATTCAAGTCGGCTACTCCTGCAATATGAAAAACTTTGCCGGCTCTCTGACCATCAATCACGGTCAAAGATGCATCGGAGCCTCTTGCGGTGAACGCGCTGTCCCATCCGCCTTCCAGAGTGAAATCCTTTGAAGTTGTTATAGATATATTTTCATAATATACCCCTTGTGCTACTCGTATAGTATCTCCTGCTGCAGAGGCATTTATCGCATCTTGAATCTTAGCGTAACTACATCCAGATGGACAGACATCAAGATACCCCCCCCATGCGGATGGCAATGCTGATACAATAAAACCCAACGACACCGCTAAAACGATAAGCATTCTCTTCATAATCATTTTCCTCCTTTTTAGGATTTATCGATTAGACTCAATTGAATCATCTCTTTCCCATTTCCTTAAACAGGTTTGCCATCTCTATTGCGCTCAATGCAGCATCCCTGCCTTTATTCCCTGATTTTGTGCCTGCCCTTTCTATTGCCTGCTCAAGATTGTCGGCAGTTATAACGCCAAATGATATGGGAAGCCCTGCATCTAAAGATATCCTTGCAATGCCTTTTGCTGCCTCAGCTGCAATATAATCAAAGTGCGGGGTAGAACCCCTGATTATTGCCCCAAGGCATATAATTGCGTCATAGTCTCCTTTTTTAGCCATTGTCTGGGCTGCAACCGGTATTTCAAAAGAGCCTGGGACTTTGGCTATCTCTATATCTCTTTCCTCTGCGCCGCTCCGCAAAAGCGTATCAATTGCGCCTTCTAAAAGTTTGTTGCCTATAAAGTCATTAAATCTGCTTACCACCAATCCAAATTTTAACCCCTTTGCCGATAAACTGCCTTCTATTGTCTTTGGCATAAAACCTCCCCTGTAAATTGATTGAGGGTGGAGGTAAGAGGCTTGAGGCAATTGCTTCTGCCTCCCGCCTTCAACCTCCGGCCTCTAACCTCTATCCATTAACACTTGCACCGTGCCGCATCATCTGCTTCTGTTGCGTCGCTGCCTGCACCCTCCAGATTCCCTATCATATGCCCCATCTTCTCTTTCTTAATCCTCAAGTATTCTAAATTGCGCTTATGGGGAATAACCTCTATGGGAACCCGCTCAACAACTTTAAGGCCATATCCTTCAAGACCAACAATCTTTTTTGGATTATTCGTCATAATACGCATCTTCTTTACACCAAGGTCAAGCAGTATCTGCGCGCCTATGCCGTAATCCCGAAGGTCTGCCTTAAAGCCAAGCTTCTCATTTGCCTCAACTGTGTCCATGCCTTTATCCTGCAGGGCATAGGCCTTAATTTTATTTGCAAGACCAATGCCTCTCCCTTCCTGGTGCATATATAAAATGACGCCATTTCCTTCTTTTTCAATGAGCTTCATAGCGCACTTTAACTGGTCTCCGCAGTCGCACCTTTCTGAACCAAAGACATCTCCTGTAAGGCATTCGGAATGAACCCTGACCAAAACAGGTTCCTCAGGATTAATCTCGCCTTTAACCATTGCCATGTGCTCATGGAAATCTACATCATTTTCATAGGCAATGGCCTTAAAATCTCCGCCATATCGGGTAGGCACTACAGCCTCTGCAACTCTCCTGACAAGCCTATCCTTTCTTAATCTATATTCAATAATATCAGCAATGGTTACTATCCTGAGATTATGCTCTTTGGCAAATTTTTCCAAGTCAGGCATTCTTGCCATGGTGCCGTCATCCTTCATAATCTCGCAGATAATTCCAGCTGCCTTTAATCCTGCAAGTCTCGCTAAATCTACAGAGCCTTCTGTCTGGCCTGTCCTCACCAAAACCCCGCCCTTTCTGGCGCGCAATGGAAAGATATGGCCCGGCCGCGCCAAATCTTCCGGCTTTGCCTCATCTTGAATAGTCGTCAAGATAGTATGCGCCCTGTCATGGGCAGAGACGCCGGTTGTCACACCTGTCTTTGCATCTATGGATACGGTAAAGGCTGTTTTCAATGTAGAGGTATTCTCTGTTACCATTGGCCTTAAATCCAAGTCATCTGCCTTTTCTTCTGTTAAGGTAAGGCATATAAGCCCGCGGCCTAATTTTGCCATAAAGTTTATAGCCTCTGGCGTTACCTTTTCTGCGGCCATGGTTAAGTCGCCCTCGTTTTCCCTGTCCTCATCGTCAACGAGGATGACTATCTTGCCTTCTTTTATATCCTTTATTGCCTCTTCAACTCTTTTACTTGCCATTTATATCACCTGCCTCTTTAAAAAATGCAGCAATTATTCTAACATACCTATTTGCTAAACTCAACTCTTGAAACCCCGCCGTAAATGGCGGGAGTGCGGCGGGTATTCCGTTCATCCTTTTATAAACCCATGCTCCTTCAAAAAAGCCTCACCAATGCCTTGTTTTTTGTATGTCAGCAAAAACCTTTCTACATATTTTGCAATAATATCCGTCTCTATGTTGACTGTATCCCCTTCCTTCTTGGCAGAAAGGGTTGTATTTTTTAATGTATGCGGAATAATGGCGGCCCTAAAGCCATTTTCCATAACATCAGCTACGGTAAGACTGATGCCGTCTACTGCAACAGAGCCTTTTTTAACTATCTGACCCATCAAATCATTGGAAACTTTGAAATCCAACGCCGCAAATTCGCCATCCACAGTCTTTTTTGCAATATTTCCAACTCCGTCTATATGACCTGTAACAAAATGCCCACCCATGGAAGTTGCAGGTGTAAGTGATTTTTCAAGATTGACTGCCTTGCCGGGCTTAACATCTCCAAACGTTGTAAGCCGCAAGGTTTCTTCAGAGATATCTGCCTTAAAAATAGAGGAAGAAAATTCTACAACAGTCAGACAGGCGCCGTTTACCGCTATGCTGTCTCCAATAGTTATACCAGTAAGGCCGCCATGTTCAATAGTTATTCTGGCGGACTTCTCTTTTTTTTCAAACCCTTTTACTTTGCCGATAGTTTGTATTATGCCGGTAAACATATAAATTCCGTGAATCGTGTCCGTTTACCGTGACCGCAAAACAAATCAAATATAGACACGGACAACGGTTACGGTTTTAAATACCCCTCCAATAAGAGATCATCTCCCAGCTTCCTGCACTCAAGTCTACTCAAACAAATTGCATCCTTAAGTCTTCTTATACCAAGCTCCCCTATCATTGACAAGCCTTCTTTACCAAAAAACTTGGGCGCAACAAATATTGTAATCTTGTCAACAATGCCTTCCTTAATGGCCGATGCTGCAAGGCTTCCTCCGCCTTCAATAATAAGGCTTGTTATCTCTCTTTTGCCGAGTTCTTTCATAAGCGCCTTTAAATCTACCTTCCCGTTTCTGGAGTGGAGCAGCAAAACATCGGCTCCAGAGGCATTTAAAGCCTTTATTTTTTTCTCCTGATTCCTGACTTCTGACTCCTGACTTTTCTTTTTAATTGTTGCTATGATAACGCTGCCCTTATGTTGGTTAAGAATTTTTGCATTCGCCGGCATTCTTAATCTGCTGTCAACTACTATTCTAACAGGATTTTTCCCTTTGACAAGGCGCACAGTAAGCTCAGGGTCGTCTGCTATAACAGTTCCAATACCCACCATCACTGCATCAGCCTCAGCCCTCATCCTGTGTGCGTATCTGCGCGCTGTCTCGCCTGTTATCCATTTTGACTCTCCTGATGCAGTGGCAATCTTTCCGTCAAGGGTTGAGGCAAGTTTCAAGGTTACAAACGGTGTCTTTGTAATTATATATTTAATATATGCCTCGTTAATATACTTGCATTCCTGCTCCAATATTCCGGTTTCAACTTTTATTCCGGCATTCTTTAACCGTGTTATCCCCTTTCCTGCAACTAACGGATTCGGATCTTTCATGCCTATAAAGATATTTTTTATTCCTGCCCTAACTATAGCTTCGGCGCATGGAGGCGTTCTCCCAAAATGGTTGCATGGTTCAAGGGTTATATATATATCTGCGCCCTTTGCCTTTATGCCGGCCTCTCTTAATGCATTTATCTCTGCGTGGGCAAGGCCTGCCTTCCTATGATAACCCCTGCCGACAATCCTGCCATTCTTTACAATAACAGCGCCTACTGCCGGATTAGGGCTTGTCTTGCCAATGCCTTTTCGGGCAAGGGCAATCGCCATGCGCATAAATTTCCCATTTCTCATTTCTTCTTCTTGCTGGTATCAAGCAATCCCTTCAATTCTGTCATAAACTCATTTATATCCCTGAACTCCCGGTAAACCGATGCAAATCGGACATAGGCCACCTCATCCAGTTTTTTAAGCTCTTCCATTACCCTGCTGCCTATTGCCGAGCTTTGTATCTCTCTCTCCCCAATTTCCAAAAGCCCCTTTTCAATCTTATCAACTACCTTTTCTATAGCCTCAATTCCTACAGGCCTTTTTTCGCACGCACGCAATACGCCGTTTAATATCTTTGTCCTGTCAAAAAGCTCCCGCCTGCCATCCTTTTTAATAACAAGCGGCAAGGTCTCTTCAACCCTTTCATAGGTTGTGAAACGTTTGCCGCATTGTAGGCATTCCCTTCGTCTGCGGGTAACATCGCCATCCTGTGAAAGTCTGGAGTCAATGACCTTATCTTCTATATGGCTGCAAAATGGACATTTCATATGGGAAAGAATATGCCATAGTAAAGGCGAAAAGACAACATGAACTGCAATATAATATGTTGTTCCGCTCTTTCTGTTTATTTATAAGGAACCATCTTCTCACAAAAATAGACATTGATTTTTGGGGAAACCTCCCCCGATTGATTCTATCGGGGGCTGATAGACAAGGCATCGGCCGTTTTTGCGATGCAGCCCTCCCCCTTATCTCCCTTTTCTGGGGACAGGGGGAGAATACGGTGAGGAGAAAAAATTGTCCTATAACAAAGTCGGATCGGGCATCCGCCTAAGGCGGACGCAGGTTTGTAAACCCCCACACCAAAACTTTTGGTGTGGGGGTAAAATAGTGAGGTTTCAATCGCTATTTAATGGTTCTTCTATAAAAATTTTGCAAATCTCATCTTAAGTATGCTAAAAAGTCTTATGGGTAAAGCAAAGAGAAGAAAAAATGAAAGGAGAGAGCCGTTTGATAAGAAGTCCGGCAGCGCTGATTCTCCTTCCGGGTCTTTTTACTTTTCTATCTTTATTATTATAATCACCATCTTTATTTCTTTTGCAACCTATAAAAGAAATACGATATGGAAGGATGATTTGCGATTATGGAAGGATGCGGCAAAAAAGAGTTCGGAGAAGGCACGAGGGCATGATAACCTTGGAGTTGCCTATTATAATCAAGGTCGCTTTGACGAGGCCATAAAGGAATTTCTCATTGCATTAAGACTGAAACCGGATGTAGCAGAAATTCATAATAACCTTGGTAACGCCTATTACAATAAAGGTCAAGTAGATGAAGCAATACAGGAATTTCTCGTTGCGTTGAGACCCAAACCTAACTATTCAGAGGCCCATTATAATCTCGCCAATGCTTATTACCATCAAGGTCGCCTTGATGATGCGGTACAGGAATATCTGACTGCATTAAGGCTGAAACCGGATTTCGTATTGGCTCGCTATAACCTCGGGGTTATATATTATGATCGTGGGCAACGAGAAGAGGCTATCAAGGAATTCAAAATGGTTTTAAAACTCCAACCAGATTTTACTCCAGCTCAACAATTTCTTAAATCTATTGGTAAATAGCTCTGGGCCAAAATAACAATGCGGGATCTAATGACCCCGCATTGCTTGAAAGTATAACCAAAACTGTAACTCCTGAACCTATGGCACCACAGGGCCATCTATTATTACTTGGAAGGATTTGCCCGAAACCGCTCTGTCAAAGTAATAACACCCGCTGGTATTGGTAGTTGTAGTCTGGTCTGCTTCTCTCTTTTGTTTTAAAACAACCGACGCACCAGTCACTGGCGAGCTCTTGACAAGAATACATCCATATATGTCATGGGCAACAATCTTTGCTATAAAGGCATCGCTACCTCATATATTTGTCCCCTGAATTGGTGTCCACTATTGACATCCGACCTCATCTTGATGAGAACCTCCGGATCTATCGAGGGCTTGCCCGTGTGGCTGTAAAGGTGTTTTACCATGGGTCGTATAAAGCTAAAGTCAATGGTAGAATCTACCATT
>Ga0209211_10001922_pt1 | contig 37366 bp, 35 predicted proteins | sample RifGroA2_FD_183992 | JGI IMG/M metagenome (GOLD analysis project Ga0209211, IMG submission 183992) | Groundwater microbial communities from Rifle, Colorado, USA - Groundwater A2 (SPAdes) (version 2) | ecosystem: Environmental > Aquatic > Deep subsurface > Groundwater | place: Rifle, Colorado... | reverse complement strand
TATTTTGGCTGAAACTTTTTTATAAGCTCAGATTCCAAAAGCAGCGCTTTAAACTCAGAATCCGTAATAATGCTTTCTATCGTATTTGCCAAACCAATGATTTTTGCTTCCTTAGAATTATGCTTGGCATTTTCAATATGCGACTTAACCCTGGCTTTTATATTGACCGATTTACCGACATAAATTACCTTATTGTCAATTTTGAACAGATAGACCCCGGTGGTGGTCGGTAGATCTTCCACGCTGATCATATCAGTCTTTTACTTTTTTTCAAAAATTTAATTAGAAAAATTAATACAAAAAGAATAGACACTAAAAAAGCAATCTTTAAAGATAGACTATAATAATACGGTATGATATTGACAGTATAACTGCCGATTATTTCTTTGTTTCTTGTAACTGTTATTAGGCCGGATTTTTGTCTATTTTTTAGTTTTGATATAAAAACTGCTTCCAGTTCTTTTTTTTCATAAGGGATTATCACCGGAATTTTAATAACAGATGGACTGACGGACATATCCTGAGATTGGATTTGCAGTGTTTCATTATATAAAGCCATATTGCCGCTATTCTGGATTGTAAATTTTGCTTTAACCTGTTTATTATCAATAATCGTTTTGGGGACATTTGCTGACACTATCAACAATTCGCTTATTGGTTGAGGTTTTTGCGAAGTAGCTTTAACAATTACATCACGCGAATTTTCAATTTTAAACATACCTGCCGGTAACGGTTCTGTTGATTTTTTTCCATGGATGGCAAATGCAATATGGTTCAAATCAAACGAATTAAAATAATCTATGCCTGAAGTATTCTCCCAAGTAGGATCAACAGAAATCCATATCTGGCTTTTGTCATCGAAATACTCCGGCCAAGAATGCAAAACATCTGAAATCAGCGACAAAGGCCTTAATTGGGGATCATTAGAAAAGCCATAACCTTGGATCTCTCGGCTATACACTCCTTTTTCTCGTGCTAAAGCAATAAAAAGATCGGTAAACTCCATACAAACAGCCAATGTAGGGTTATCAAGCACTTTATCTGCTCCCAAACGCGTAATTTTCTCTGTTAGCTTTTTATAATTATATGAAAGCTTTTTTACCGAATAATAATAAATATCATTAACGGTTTTTAAATTAGTCAATTGATTTAACTTCTTAATATTTACATCCCAGTTCGGATCTTTGTTCAATAAATATTTTTTTTGTTGACCAAAAACTGAGCGGAAATATGGCCTTACATCTTCCCTTGGGTTGACACTTAGCTGAGCAATACCTTTGAAAATTACTTTCTTTTTTTCCTTTGGCTTAAGGTTGTATCTGGCCAAATAATTTCCGTCGTCATCCAGATAAACGTTAACCGGCATAGGAGCAAGAGACTGAAAAAATATTTTTTGATAGACTGTTTCCGGAGGAATAGTAATTTCGGTATAAACGGGATAAAGCTTAGGATTCTCCAGATTGTAAGTTAGCTCCAAATCATAAAGCTGTTCAGAACCAAACACCGCATAAATTGTTCTGGTGCGGGGGTTGTCCCATGTAATCGTATTATCGGTTACAATGGTTGGCTTTGGTTTTGCAATAGTTATTTTTTTGGTGGATGAGGCAGGTAAATGAACTGTCACAATATACGCCTCTCGTTGATCACTTTCAATAGTTGGCAAAATAACTTCCCAGACAGATCCGTTAATCTTGAAGAGATTGCTCTGATTGAATTCCAGCTTGAAATTATTGACGGAATTTTTTCCTGTGTTAGGATCGCTGAATTCAAGATCAATTCTGGTATTAGATTCATCCGAAAGTACCTTAGGGATCAGTTCTGCTTTATCGTCATAAGCTTTTAAATTTTGCACCGGAAATGATTTTGGAAATGATATCCCGAATTTATTGACATATATATCTGCTCTATAATTGGTTATTCTGATATTAAAAATAGCCTTGGCATTTAATTCGTTGCCATTTTCCGTCAAGTAATAATCAACCTGATAATCGGCTTTATAATCTTGAGCATATGTAGTTACAACCAGCAGTTTATAGCTTAAAATAAAAGCAAGTAAAATAAAGGATATTTTAATAAGCTTATTTATCATTTCTAATTATTATAACGAATATGGAATATTAAATAATTTTTTTTAAATATTTGCCCGTGAATGAATTTTTTTCCCTGATTATGCCTCTTGCCTCGCCCTGATAGACTATATTTCCCCCTTTATCTCCCCCGTCAGGACCTAAGTCTATAATGTATTGGCAATTTTTGATTACATCCAAATTGTGTTCTATGACAATCACTGTATTTCCCCGTTTTACCAATTCAATCAGAGTAACCAGTAACTTGTCAATATCATAAAAATGAAGACCTGTCGTCGGTTCATCAAGAATATACAAAGTTTTACCCGTATCCTTTTTGGAAAGTTCGTCAGCCAACTTTATTCTTTGGGCTTCACCGCCTGATAACGTTGGGGCAGCTTGTCCCAATTCAACATAACCCAAACCGACGTTAATCAGAAAACGGAGTTTTGAAAAAATTACCGGATGGCTGGCAAAAAAATCACAGGCTTCCTCAACAGTCATTTTCAGTATTTCATAGATATTTTTACCTTTGTATTTTATCTCTAATGTTTCCTTGTTATAACGAAAACCGTTGCATACATCACAAGTTATATACACATCCGACAAAAACTGCATTTCAATTTTTATAACCCCGGCTCCCTGGCATTTTTCGCACCTGCCGCCTTTCACATTAAATGAAAATCTGCCTTTTTGGTAACCCATTGCCTTGGCGTCAACTGTTTGGCTGAATAGTTCCCTTATATGGTCAAAAAAACCGACATATGTTGAAGGGTTTGACCTGGGAGTTCTTCCAATCGGAGACTGGTCAACCAAATATACACGGTCAATATATTGGTAGCCTTCCAGTTTCGAAAATTGACCGATGTTGTCCTGATAATATCCGTCAAGATAATATTTTAACGCCGGATATAAAGTATTAACAATAAGCGAAGATTTTCCGGAACCGGAAACTCCGGTGACGGCTATCAGATTTCCAATAGGAAAATCTACAGAAATATTTTTTAGGTTAAATTGCTTTGCGCCTTTTAAGGATATTTTACCGAACCGGTTTTGTATGGCTATTGATTTTATGGCTATTTTCTTCTTATCTGACAAATATTGACCTGTTAATGACTTTTCATTATTTTTTATTTCCTTTAGTGTTCCTGAAAATATCACTTTACCGCCATGCTTTCCGGCTTTAGGACCAAGCTCTACCAGATGATCGGCCGCTTCCATTGTTTCCCTGTCATGCTCCACAACTAATAGACTGTTACCTAATTTTTTCAAGTTATGCAATGTATTTATTAGGGCAGAAACATCTTTGGAATGAAGGCCGATTGAGGGCTCATCCAAAACATATAAGACACCTGAGAGTCCTGTACCGATCTGTGAAGCCAGTCTTATCCTCTGCAGTTCTCCGCCGGACAAAGTCTTGGCAGGTCTGGATACTGTCAAATAAGACAATCCCACATTTTCCAAAAATACCAGTCTGGCTAAAATTTCTTTAATTATTGGTTTGGCTATTTGCAATTCATAGGGAGTTAGTTTATCCGTTATCTCCTGCTGATAATATTTTATTAGGAAATCAACAGATTTATCTGCAGTTTGAGTAATGTGAAAATGATCAATAGTAATTGATAATATTTCCGGTTTAAGTCGCGCGCCATTACAGCTTGGGCAAATTTCCTCTTTCATATATTTTTGGATTTCATAAGCCGACCTGTCTCCACTGCTGTTAAAATATCTTTTTTCCAGCTCGTTTAATATTCCCGTAAATTTTTCATAAATAACTGTATCTCTGCCAAAGCGGTTTGTACCGGAAACCCGGTAAATTTTATCTGTTCCGTATAAAAGTAGTTTTATTTGATCATTTCCCAATTTCCCAATTGGTGTATTTATATCTATACCTTCTTCTTCGCATGCTTGCTTGACCAACCTGACATACCAGGTTTCATGAAAAAATAAGCGGTTAAACGGCAGAATGCCTCCCTCAATTATTGTTAAATTTTTATTCAAAATCAGTTCGGGATCAACGGCGTAAATAGTGCCAATACCTTTACATTTTTCGCATGCGCCAAGAGGTGAATTGAACGAAAACATCCTCGGTTCCATTTCACTCAGTGAAAGATTGCAATCCGGGCACGAAAAATGTTCAGAATATAAATTTTCTTCTTTACCTTTAAGAATTACCAAACCATTGGATAGGTTTAACGATTGCTCAACATAAGTATTTACCTGTGATTTAAGATTGCTTAAAAATATATTATCTTTTAACTGCTTGGCGTTAACAGTAAATTTATGGAGAACAACTTCAATGCTGTGTTTATTTGTTCTAATTAAATTTATTTCATCATTGAGCGATCTGTCGTTTCCATCAATTTTTATATTGACATAACCTTTGCTTCGCAGATTATCAAATAAATCTTTAAATTCGCCTTTTTGGGAGCGGATAATCGGCGACAAAATAGTAAAAGAATGCGGTTTGATCTTGTCTTCATTCGTATATTTTGATATTTCTATAATAATCCTGTCAGTAATTTCATCTAAAGATAACTTGGATATTTCCCGGCCGCATTTTGGACAATGAGGATGTCCTATTCGCGCAAATAATAATCTAAAATAATCGTATATTTCTGTAATTGTGCCGACAGTTGAACGAGGGTTATGAGTGACTGTTTTTTGGTCTATGGAAATAGAAGGAGACAAACCTTCAATAAGATCTACATCAGGCTTGTCCATGATACCTAAGAATTGCCTGGCATAGGCAGACAAGGATTCTACATACCGTCTTTGTCCTTCGGCGTAAATCGTATCAAAAGCCAACGATGATTTGCCGGATCCGGATATTCCCGTTATAACCACAAATTTATTTTTAGGAATATCCAAATTTATATTTTGAAGATTGTGCTGTCTAGCGCCTCTAATTTTAATAAAATCTGTCATTAATTTTTTAATTAAAAATAACAGGTGTCATGAGTGAGGTGATCTCTCTGAGAAGCGGATTTCTGTTTCTTACAGAAGAGCCTCGCAAGAGAGAAGGGATCACGAATGACAGAATCTGTTATTTTGACCATAAATTATAATTTAATTTCATTAATTTTATCTCTTATTTTAATAGCTAACTCAAAATTCAAATCGTCCGCCATGCTTCTCATTTCCTTTTCCAATCTTTTGGTAATTTTCTTTTTATCGTAAGGAGTAAGCGAATCTGTTTTAATATTTTCCAGGAAAGAATCATCTACAATAATTCCTTTTTTATCATAAAAAAGAAAAGCTTCCTCCTTGCCAATTATTTTTTCTCTGATTGGTTTATAAATAGTAATTGGTTTAATATTATGTTTCCGGTTATAGTCCAATTGGTAATTGCGTCTTCTCTCAATTTCCGAAATCGCTTCTTTCATTGATCCGGTCATCATATCGGCGTACATGATGATTTCACCTGAAATATTGCGGGCTGCCCTACCCATTGTTTGGATAAGCGAAGTTTTTGAACGTAAAAATCCTTCTTTATCAGCATCTAAGATGGCAACCAGAGTCACTTCCGGTAAATCCAATCCTTCTCTCAATAGATTTACGCCAATCAGTACGTCAAAATTTCCTTTACGCAGGTTATCCAGCACATCTGATCTTTCTAAAGTTTGAATGTCGGAGTGCAGGTATTCGGCCTTAATATTTTTTTCTTTAAGAAATGACGACAAGTCTTCGGCTGTTCTTTTGGTTAAGGTTGTCACTAAAACTTTTTGTCCTGATTTTATGCGTTTTTCAATTTCAACAATCAAATCTGTTACCTCGTTTTTAGCCGGGCGCACTTCAATTTTGGGATCAACTATTCCGGTCGGCCTGATCAACTGTTCAGTTATTGCAGGTTTGGACATATCCATTTCCCATTGATTGGGTGTTGCCGATACATATATGATTTTGTCCGGAATACGGAAAAATTCATCAAATTTCAGTGGCCTATTATCGTAGGCAGCTCTTAGTCTGAATCCAAAGTCGATAAGGGTTTTTTTACGCGAAAAATCGCCGTTGAACATTCCTCTTAATTGCGGTATTGTCATATGGGATTCGTCAATTATGATCAAAAAGTTATCTTTATAAGCTTGCCTGAAGTAATCTATCAAAGTAAAAGGCGGATCACCCGGTCTTCTTCCGTCAAAGTAACGCGAATAGTTTTCGATGCCGTTAACATATCCGACTTCTTTAATCATTTCCAGATCATAATTTACTCTCTGAAGCAAACGGTCTGCTTCGGCTATTTTCTTTTTGTTTTTAAATTCCTTATATTCTATTTCCAGATCCCGTCTTATTTTTTCTTCAGCGTCCTTGAAAATATTTGGATCCATTAAGTAATGTTTAGCCGGATAAACAATTAAATTCTCAATTTTCAATTCTGAATCCTGAATTTCTTTACCCGTTAATGGATCAAATTTGATAATTTCTCTTATTATGTTTTGCTTATGATATATTCTGTAACCGTTATCCTCATAGGTCGGATAAATATCAATATAATTTCCCCTTATTCTGAAAGTTCCCCGTTTGAACTCGAATTCTGATCTGTCGTATAAAAGCTCGGCTAAACGTCGCGCAATTGCCTTTTCATCGTAATTTTGATTTGTTTTAAGTTCCAAAATAAATTTACCGTATTCTGCAGGACTGCCTATGTTATAAATACAAGAAACAGAAGCAACTACAATCACATCTTTCCTGGTCAATATATTTGTTGTAGACTGCAATCTTAATTTATCGATAAGTTCGTTTATTTCAGCTTCTTTTTCAATATATGTGCCTGTTTGTGGAATAAAAGCTTCCGGTTGATAAAAATCGTAATAAGAGACAAAATATGAAACGGCATTATTGGGAAAAAAGTCGCGCATTTCCTGATACAGCTGTCCTGCCAGGGTTTTGTTGTGAGAGATAAGCAAGGTCGGAATATTCAGCCTGCTTATGACGTTCGCCATGGTAAAAGTTTTGCCCGAACCGGTAACGCCAATCAAAACCTGATTCTTTTGATTGCTTTCTATTCCGGAAACTAGCCGGTTGATTGCTTGAGGCTGATCTCCGGTTGGCTGAAATGAAGAATTTAATTGGAACATAAACCTTTTATTCTATCACTTTTTACGTAAGAATTCTACAATAACGGGAATAAGCATTGGTATAATCGAAATAAATACTATGGCAATAATTATTATGGAAAAATTTTCTTTGACAATTGGAATATTGCCGAAAAAATAACCTGCAAGTGTTGCAGTAAAAACCCACAACAGACCGCCTATTACATTATAAGAAACAAACTTAGCATAATTCATTCTGCCAACTCCGGCAACAAAAGGAGCAAATGTGCGGATTATGGGAATAAATCTGGCCATAATAATTGTTTTACCGCCATATTTTTCAAAAAATTTATTTGTTTTGTCAATATGTTTTTGTTCAATGGGCACTTTTGGATTGGCAATCAAAGCTTTTCCGAAAAAAAAGCCAATCCAATAATTGACAGTATCACCCAGTATGGCAGCTATGCTTAAGATAACCAGTAAAATATAAACATTCATTGCTCCTAAGGCTGAAAAAGCGCCACTGGCAAACAACAAAGAGTCGCCGGGCAAAAAAGGTATGAAAACCAAGCCTGTCTCAACAAATATTATTCCGAATAAAATAACATAAGTCAAAATGCCATAGGTTGAAATAATCTGGCCAAGGTAAATATCCAGATGAAGAACAAAATTAAAAAATAATTTTATTAAATCCATGAGTATATTCTGTTGATTATAGGGATAAAGTTAAATATTTTCAAACATATTGTACCGGAATTGATATAATTGGAGATAAATGCTGTATATCGTATCTACACCTATAGGTAATTTGGACGATCTTTCCTTGCGTCAAGCCAAAACAGTTGCCGTTTCCGACATTATTTTAGCCGAAGATACCCGCTCATTTCAAACATTGAAATCAGGTATAATACAAAGATTCAGCCTTTCCTTTAATCCCCGTCAAAAATTAATCTCTTATTATAAAGAAAAAGAATTTGAAAAGCTGCCTGCTATTATAGATGAATTAAAACAAGGCAAAACAGTTTCCTTGGTATCGGAATCAGGAACTCCGCTTATTTCCGACCCCGGTTACCTGCTGGTAAAAAGTGTTTTACATGAGCAGATTCCTTTTACATTGGTACCCGGCCCGGTTAGCCTTGTTGCTGCACTGGTAATGTCGGGTTTTAATCCTAAACAATTTATGTTTTTGGGTTTTTTACCTAAAAACAAATCTGAGATTGCACAATTGCTTAATAAACTGATATTGATTAAAGGCATACTGAAAGATATTGTTTTTATAGCTTTCGAATCATCAAAACGAATTAATACGACATTAAGTCTGATTATTGCTTCTGGCTGGAATCCGGATATTGCAATTGCCAGGGAAGTTACAAAAAAATTTGAAGAAGTGGTCAGAGGAAAACCTGCCGAATTAATTAAACAAACATTTAAAGGTGAAATAACTTTAGTTATAAGATAGTTTACAGTTTAATGTAGTGTTCCATGGCGTCCGATCCTATCTATGGTATGTGTGGGTTTACTTTGTGAATTTTTACTTAAGCTTTGAATAAACATAAATATACCTCCTGATATACCCAAACCCAAACCAGCAATTGCTACAAAGCGTAAACAATTATTCACTAACGCTACCCCTTCCGGTGTTAGCAAGCCATTTTCCATATAAATATTATAATAAAACGTCAGTCATTTTGCAAATAACCATGTTATTGACGATTCCAGTCAAAAATTAAGTATAATAGAGCTTTGATATGTTTATTGATGAAGCCGAAATTACAGTTATTGCAGGACGGGGAGGAGACGGAAAAGTAGCTTTTTATCCTAATAAAAGCGGCGTATCCGGCGGTAATGGAGGGAAAGGCGGAGATGTCTATGCTACAGCTACATCCAATATTTCCCAGTTGGTTTCTTTTTTGGAAAGATCCGAATATAAAGGTGAAAACGGCGGACCCGGAGGAGAAAATAAAAGAAACGGACTTAATGGAAAAGATTTGTTTCTAAAAATGCCTATCGGAACCACTATTATTGATATTGCTACTCAAAAAGAAATCACGTTAAATAAAGAAGGTTTCCAAGTTTTACTTTGTAGGGGAGGAAAGGGCGGTTTCGGAAATGCAGAATTTAAGTCACCTACAAATCAAACTCCAAGAAATGCTCAACCGGGACGTGAAGGGCAGCTCAGAAAATTTAAATTAATATTGAAACTGATAGCTGATTTTGGCTTCATAGGTTTGCCTAATGCCGGCAAAAGCAGCCTATTGAATGTGCTGACGGCTGCCAATGTTAAAACAGCCAATTATCCTTTTACTACACTGGAACCCAATCTTGGCGCATTTGGCAATAAAATATTGGCAGATGTCCCTGGTTTAATAGAAGGAGCTTCGCTTGGTAAAGGCTTAGGTATAAAATTCCTGAAACATATTGAAAAAGTCAACCTTATTTTTCATTGCATATCAGTTGAGTCAGAAGATATTATTGCCGACTATAAGACGGTAATAAAAGAATTGTCGGGTTATAATGTTAAACTCATAGATAAAAAATCAATAATATTATTGACTAAAGTTGATTTGTCCGATCAAACGGAAGTACTGAAAAAAGTTAAGCAATTAAAAAAGTTTGGTCAAGATGTATTGGCTATTTCCATTTTTGATGAAAAATCATTACACATATTAAAAAAAATAATATCCCCATGAATGAATTTATTAAAAATAGGCCAAGAAGATTTGAGCAGATTAATCAAGGCTCGCTTCATTGGTATAAAGTCACAGGTCTTCAAGCACATCGAGGAACAGGATCCGAGGATGAGATAATCCATTTTGTCAGACAAACCAATGCATTGAACGCGCTTGAAATGGCTACAAAAAAGCTTCGAGGTTGGAAACGTCATAGAAACAATGCTTCATCAACTGAAATTACTGACGATTATGAAATTAATGAATTGGAGAATTTACTGCGAGAATTAGGATTTAGGTGGAATTACAATGAACCTCTTGCTATTAATGGATGGCGTAATTCCGGAAGGGGTAGTTTTTATATTAATGATCTGTTAAATGAAAGAATGCAACAGTAACTCAATCTAATTTATTTTAAATTAGTTACGCCGTAGTACCAAACATTAGTTACTTTGTTTCTTATTTGTAAATGACTTCTGCATTTTAATTTTGGGAAACCGTTTTTAGGATCTTCTTTTCTTAAATCCTTAGGTTGGTGTTGAATCATATCACTACCAATTTGATGCGTTTGAGATAATATTCTTTTCCATTGATTAAGTAATACAGTGTTTATACGGGAATCTTCATCATTTGCGACCTGAGTCTCATGTGCCGCTACTCCATCACCGCTTGCTTCACATGTAATTGCTTCTCTACTTTCATTTCCGAAAGAACAATACTCAGCAGCACCACACCAAATAATAGCTAATGTTTGTACAACCGCTTGACCGGGCAACAAATCTCTAATCATTTCTATTGGAAAATAGTTTTCAGTCATGATGCTATTATATACTATAGGTTTTAGTTAATCAACATAGTTTAACTGAACCTATAAACCTCATAAATTTGTTAGCTCGTCATAAGGCGCAGTATTGTGCATGGTCCAGGTTGGTTGTCTTTATTGGAACTTACTACCAATATCAATTTGATTATACTTAATTAAATAACCACATGCTAGATTATTAATCTAGGTTATAATATTGAGGTTATGGGATTTGAAGAAAAATTAATTGTAGTTGATCCTGACGATCCTTTTGATAGAGGACCAAGAGAATATTTTTCCGGAACTGATGATAATGGACCAGATAATTGTTTTCTCGAAGGAGCAAATTTTCATTTGGATGAAAGAAATAAAACATTATCGTCATTTACTCATCCATGGTTAGGTGAGCTTAAAATTCGCCATCAAGAAACGTGTGTATTAACACTTTCAGATCAATTAAATAGTTTCCATGTTCAGGTAATATTTAGTGATCAAGGAGATGAACAGCATCCACAGCAAAAAACAATCGCCGAATTTTTACCGAAACAACCTCGTAACCCGCTTAGTTATTATCCCTTACGTTATGGTCAATTAGTTATAAATATTGATAGATTAGGACAAGGAAGATCTTTATCTTTTGCTTTTTACGGACTTACCGAAGGAGTTAGATGATAAAACGTATTTTTCTATCACATTCACGACTCCGTGATGATTTACGTCCGGGGCTATATAATTTGCAATAGCTTTTATTTCGGGGACTGAATTTCCCATTGCTATTTTCAGTCCTGATTCTAAAAGAAGAGATTTATCATTATTACTATCTCCAACACCGATAATTTCCCTCTTTTTAATATTTAGTATTTCTCTAAGTTTTTTAACACCATGCGATTTTAACCCTAATTTATTAGTAATGTAGATAGTATTTCCTGTTCTGTCAGGATTTAAAGTAAAAGCAATATCTTTGCAAAGAAATAATTGCTGTTTAACTTTATCAACTTGCATAGGAGATAAGTCATATAACAATATTGCTGTCACTTTATCTAAATTTGATTTTGGAAGTATATTTACGAGTTCTTTTCCGTCAACTAAAACTGAAAATGTAGTATTAATGTTTTTAAGGGTTGTAAATATTTCTTTGACTGAAAATTTACTAATATATTTTACAAATAAAATATTTCCATGAATATCTATAATTTTTGATCCTCCTTCTACAATTTGAGGTGATTTTATATTAAGTTTAGAACAAATCATTTTAACCGTATTTATATCTCTACCTGTACAAAAAGATATCGTTATTTTTTCTAAAGCCTTTTTAAAACTTATTAAAACATTTCGAGATGGAGTGTAAGTGCAGGGCGGTAAACCTAAATTAGGAGTTAAAGTATTATCAATATCTAATAGAAGTAATTTATATTTCATTTCAAAATTATATCAGTATTTTACAATTACATATAATCTTGTTTTTAATAGTTATTTACGTCAAACAACTTTGGGGATTTGATAATAAAAAATTATCATCAAAACTTGTATGTTTTGAATTCGTCGATTTTGAAGAAATCTATACTGGCGCTTTGAGCAGCCTTTTCGTCTGAAGAGCTGTCCCCTATCATAATAAACAAAGCCTCATTTCCCTTTAAGCCCGGTATAAGTCCAAATCCCTCTTGGTTAGGCTTAAGATATTTTGTATCATCCCTTGATACTATCAGTTGAAAATGATCCAAAATTCCCAATTTCCGCAGACCTGAATCAATTGTTTCCTTTGAGTTCGATGAATAAATATAGAGTTTTTTATTTTTTAAAGTTTTGATTAAACCTACCAAATATGATGATGGGATAAAGCCAACATTGTTTTCTTTTTCATAATCAGCATTAAATTTTCTGATGGCTTTTACTAATTCATATCCGTGTTTTTGAACCATGCTGTTGTAAAAATTGTGAGGATTGACTCCAAAAACATATCCATGGTTTCGATCAAATTGTGAATATATCTTAGCAATTCCCGGATGCCAGTTGCTCCAATCAATTTCCATTTTGGCTATTGTTAGATCAAAATCGAAAATTAGGCAGGTTTTGTTTTTAATTGCGTTTATTAATCTTTCAAACATATGAATATATTACAGTTATTAATTCACTTTTGTTTGTCATGAGGAGAATCTTTACGTATGTTATTGCCTGCCAAGCGTTGCACAGTCCAAGCTAAACCATTTATAAATCCCAATGCCAATCCTCCAAATAAGATTGCCCGTAAAAATACGGCAATATTTGCCCATTCCTCCTGTGTTGGTACACCTCTTTCTAACATGATTAATATTTAGTCAGTGAAGAATATAATTAGGGTAATAATTTCTTCATTACTATATGTGATCCCAAGGGGATTCGAACCCCTGATTCTCTGGCTGAAAACCAGATGTCCTAGGCCGCTAGACGATGGGACCGATTGCCTTTAAAAGTGCCTCGATTGCTTTCCTTTTTTTCCATCCTTTAATCTGTTTTTCTCTATTTCTTGCCTCAGCTAGATTATTATAACACTCTTGATATATTAATTTCCATGGTAAAGCAGTTTTCGTATATCTACTTTTACCAGAATTGTGTTCAATTAATCTTTTTTGAATATTATTTGTACACCCTACGTAGTATCTTTTTGTCAAAATTGATTCTAAAATATATAGATAATACATTTTGGATATACCGATTATATCGAGGATGCTCGACATTATATGATTGATTATCCGAAGTCGGAATACTCGATGTAAATATATTTATTATCGGTATAAGTAGGTCCTAGGTGCCGATTCCGCTTATTGCGGAATCGAGCATGCACGATGAATAAAATTCATCGGCACCGCTAGACGATGGGACCAAGTCAGCAAATAATTATATCACAGAAAAAACTGTCTATTTTTATTTGGCTTTTTTTCTCATTTCCTCAAGTAATTCTTTAGCAATTTCCTTGCCGCCAATCCCAAATGCCAGTCCGCCGGCCAATGCTACCATAGCAACTATGCCCGTAAAAAGAATTCTAATCAGATCCTGAGCAACACCCAGCTGGTTCAATACAATCAATGTAGTAAAAAACAAGACAATCCATTTTGCAAATGCCGAAAGAGTTTTTGCGGAAGTAGCGCCCAATGATCCCACACTGTGGCTAACCACATCGGAAATTAAATTAGAGGAAACAATACCGACAAATGATATTATTACAGCCACCAAAACATTAGGAAGATACAACAGAAACTGATTGAGAACAATTGTCGCTCTGGACAACCCCCATACTTCCAAAGTGGGAATTAAGAATAAAACAATCACTGTCCATTTGATTACTTCCGAGATTATTTCTTCCCAAAGCACAACAGCTTTTTTATCCATTAATCTTGTTTTTTGCAACAGGGCATCAACGCGTATAAAGATCAACAAAGATATTATCAACTGTTTCAGGATGCTTCCAATTAAAACACCGATGATAAAAATAAGTAACCCACCCAAGAAGTTAGGTAAATATGCAAAAAATTTTTTTATGAAATCTAATATTATTTCGTTAACTATTTGCACCATATTATCACCTCGTTTCTAGTGATAATCATTTATTGGCAGTTTTTACTTTGGATTTAACCTGATAAAGCTTATGCCTTAGCTCCTTATCTGAAAGTTCACGGATAAAATATAATTTTGCTTTCCGAAAGTTCGATTTTTTTGTCAGCTTTATGCTGGCGATAAATGGTGATGACAAAGGGAGGACTCTTTCTACACCGATTCCCGATCTGGTAATTTTTCTGACAGTAATCATTCTATTGGCTTGACTATCTCCTTTAATTTTGATCAGTATACCTTTGAAAAGTTGTTGTCGTTCCTTGTCTCCTTCTTTAATTTTGTAGTTGATATCAAGCGTGTCGCCAACTTGAAATTTATTGTTGTTATATAAAAATAAATTTGCCATAGACTTATTTTAGCAGTTAAGCGGTATTTTTACAAGCCTCAATAAATGACAAAAATAGCGGATGAGGATTAAGGGGACGGCTTTTATACTCCGGATGACCTTGGGTGCCAACGTAAAAAGGATGAATATTTTTTGGCAGTTCGATAATTTCAACCAGATTTTCACTGATTGACCTGGCGCTAATAATTAAATTATTTTCTTCGAAATTCTTAACATATTCGTCGTTAAATTCATATCTGTGCCTGTGTCTTTCAGAAGCAATCATATTTTTTTTGGAAATCCAAGCATTATTTTTTTCATAAGCATTGAAAGCAATAGTATTCTTTTTAACTTTAGCTTCCCAACCGCCCAATCTCATCGTTCCACCGTATGCCCGCTTATCAATGTATTTTTTTTGACTTGGAATAAGGTGAATCACCTGATGCAGCGAATCTTGATCGTTTTCCGTTGTATTGGCATCTTTCCAACCGATCACATACCTGGCAAAAGCTACAACCGCCAGCTGCATGCCGTAACACAAACCTAAGTAAGGAATTTTATTTACTCTGGCGTAATTTGCTGCAACAATCATCCCTTCTGCGCCACGGACCCCCCAACCTATAGGAACGATTATTCCATCAGGTTTTCCAATGATATCAACCCCTTCTTTCTCTACTTTTTCCGCATCTATCCATTTTGTGACCGTTTTAACTTTATTTTTCCACGAAGAATGGTCAATTGCATCGAAAAGCGCAGCATAAGAGTCACGCAGTTGGTAATCGCCGGTTCCAAAATATTTACCGACAATGGCAATTTCAACAGTTTTACTGCTGTTTGTTTTGGCCTGGCTTAAAAATAATTTCTTCCATTCATCCAAGTTGGCTTTTTTTACCGGCATACCGAGTTTTCTAAAAATTTTCTGCTCCAATTCCTGCTCATGAAGAATAAGAGGAATCTCATAAACAGACTGGCAATCAGGATTGGAAATTATATCATCGCTGTGCATATTACAAAACAAGGCGAAACGGTCGCGCCTTCTTTTATCTATAAATTTTTCAGAACGGGCAATAATGAAATCCGGCTGGATTCCCATTGAATTCAAAGTTCTGACTGAAAGCTGTGTCGGCTTTGTTTTTGGTTCCCCTAAATGCTGAGGAGTAGGCACATAACTGACATGTATATGAATGACATCGCCGGGATTTTTTAATGTGAGCATTCTGGAAGCTTCGTAGTAAAAAACATTTTGATACTCCCCGGCTGTACCTCCAAGTTCAATAGTGATTATTTCCGCATCGGTTTTTTTAGCCAGATATTGAATCCTGTCTATTATTTCATTGGTAATATACGGTATTGCTTCGACGTCCTCACCCATATATTCAAAACGCCTTTCCCGTTCAATGACAGTTTGATAAATTTGTCCCATGGTAACGAAATTTTCCCTGGCCATATTATCATTGAGAAATTTTTCATATGTCCCGATATCCATATCAGCTTCAGTGCCGTCTTCGCATAAAAAAGGATCCCCGTGCTCAATTGGGTTGATTGTTCCCGCGTCAATATTCAGATAATTTTCAAATTTTAACGGCGAAACCCGGCAGCCTGTTGATTTAAGAAGCAATGCCACTGAAGCAGCAGTAGTACCCTTGCCAATTCCCGATATTACTCCCCCGGAAATAAAAATATATTTTAATTTTTTCATTCTCAATTCAAATCAGCCAGTTTCCAAGCTGAAAATTTACATTCCGGGTACTTTGAACACCCGTAAAATCTTTTTCTTGTTTTGGTATATCGTACCACAATTTCACTGGCGCATTGGGGGCATTTTTTATTAGGTATGATTTTAAGAAAAGATTTGGTGAATTTACAGTTTGGATAGTTGCTGCAAGCCATGAATTTTCCGAATTTTGAATACCTGATGGTTAGTTTGGAACTGCATTTGGGACAGACCTCATCAATTTTTTCCTCAACATCAATAACCGATGTATCCAGTTTCCTTTCTGCCAGCTCTTTTTGGAAAGGGTCATTAAATTTTTTTAAAATATCTATGAAATCAATTTCGTCATTGGCTATTTTGTCTAAATTATCTTCCATACCGGCTGTAAAATCCAGATTAAAAAGAGTCGGAAAAGCTTTACTTAAATACTCAGATATGGCTGTTCCCAATTTTGTCGGACGGAAATACCTGTTTTCTTTTTCGACGTAATATTTATCCTGAATTAATGAAATTATCGGTGCATAAGTTGACGGCCTGCCAATACCTTTTTCTTCCAATATCTTAATTAGCGAAGCTTCATTATAACGAGGCGGCGGTTTGGTCTGAGAAGCAACCGGTTCCAGATTCAAAAGAGAAGCATCTGCGCCCTTTTTAAAAACAATTTGTTTTGAATGTTCTGTGACAAATCCCGGTTGCAAGACTTTTAGAAATCCGTCAAAAATAACTTGCTGCAAATCACAACAGAATTGATTTTCTCGTTTACCGCTGATATTCAATTTGACGGTCTTGATAGAAGCTTCTTTCATCTGCGTAGCAATTGACCGGTCAAAAATAAGCGTATAAAGTTTTTGATGATTAATAGTCAAACCTTTCTTATTAAAATCCCTTATTAATTTTGTAGGACGGATTGCCTCATGAGCTTCCTGAGCCATCTTTGATTTAGTATGAAAACCTCTTGGTTTTTCCAGTGTATAATCTTTACCGAATTCTTTTTCAATATAATCCTTTGCCCGGAATACAAAATAACTGGACAGGTTAAATGAATCGGTTCGATGATAAGTTATAAAACCGTGTTCATAAAGATCCTGAGCCAATTTCATGGTCATTCTGGAAGAAAAACCGAATTTGTAGAATGCATCCTGTTGAAGTAATGAAGTAGTATGGGGAGGAGGAGGGTAACGCTTGATTTCATCTTCTTTAATATCAGCTAATGAATAAATATCGTCTTTTAATTCTTTAGTAATATCTTGGACATTGTTGCTGTCAATTGTTGTTTTGGAAAACTGGTAATCGCCGCTAAACAGATTTAATGTTTTTTTTATTTCTATCGCCTGATTGTGAAAATGGGATAACTTTGCATTAACATTTTCCTTTTCAACCTTAAATTGGGCGTTCATTTGGTAGTATTCTTCTAAGGCAAATGCCAAGATTTCATTTTCCCTTTCAACAACCAGCCGAAGCGCAATTGTTTGCACTCTTCCGGCAGAAAGCCATTGCTTGCCCATTTTTTTCCATAAAAGCGGGGATAGCTCATAGCCAACCACCCTGTCCAGAATTCTTCTCACCTGCTGCGCTTTAACCAAAGGAATCCTGATTGTTTCCGGTTTCTGTAATGCATCTTCCAATGCTTTTTTTGTGATTTCGTGAAAAACGATTCTTTTAGGTATGTTTCCGTTTTTAAATTCAATTTTTGGCCATTTTTCTTCAATAAATCCCAGCAAAAAAGCAACATGATAGGAGATAGATTCTCCTTCCCGGTCAGGATCAGTAGCAAAAATAATTTCTTCATTTTGTTCAGCCAACTTTCTTAATTCATCTACTACTTTTTGTTTATTTTTGATAATGGCATATTTCGGTAAAAAATCACGATGATAATCAATAGACATATTGTTAGAAGGTAAGTCGCGAATATGCCCCATGGTGGCAAATACAAAATATTTTTCAGAAGAAAGAATACGGTTAAAAGTTCTGGCTTTTGTTGGTGATTCGACGATAATTAATGCCATTTTCTCCTTCTTTTTAGCAGTTTTAAATCAACAGTGGAACGTCTTAAAATAGCAGCTGCCTCTTCCCTTTCCAGCTGGTCTTTTGAATGCGAAAGGATTTTTTTAGCGTTATTCAACGCTTGTTGTGTCAGATTTTGGTCTATCTCATTTTGACCGTAAGCTCTTGATACCAATATAGTTATTTTTTTTCCATCTGTTTCCAGGTATCCGCCGCCTATCGCCAAATCATCCTGTTTTTTTTCGGTTTTAATTTTGACTATTCCTTCAACCAGCAAAGAAAACAGTCTCTGATGGTGAGGCAAAATTGTAATCTCTCCTTCACTGGTCGGAACTGACACCGACACAATTTGTTCATCTATAACAATTTTTCGCGGAGTAATTACTTTAAGATGTAAAGTATCCATTATTATTTTACTTCGTCAATTGCACCTTTCATATAAAATAACATTTCCGATTTCAAATCATGTTTTCCTTCCAAAATCTCTTTGAAACCCTTAACCGTTTCCTCAACCGGAACATATTTACCTTCCCTGCCGGTAAATGGTTCTGCCACAAACATCGGTTGTGTCAGGAATCTCTGGATCTTTCTGGCTCTGGAAACAACAACTTTATCCGATTCGGACAATTCTTCCATACCTAAAATGGCAATAATATCCTGCAGGTCTTTATATCTTTGCAAAGTCTTCAACACATCCCGCGCCACTTGGTAATGTTCTTCACCGACTATGTCAGCATCCAATGCGCTTGAAGATGAAGTCAAAGGATCAATTGCCGGGAACAATCCTTGTTCTGACAACGACCTCTCCAAAGTAATCGAAGCATCAAGATGGCTGAATGTTGTCACTGGCGCAGGATCCGTATAATCATCCGCCGGCACGTACACTGCCTGAATTGACGTGATAGACCCTTTGGTTGTTGACGTTATCCGTTCTTGCAAAGCTGCCATTTCCGAGGCAAGTGTCGGCTGATAACCGACAGCTGACGGTATGCGGCCTAATAAAGCGGAAACTTCACTTCCTGCCTGGGCAAATCTGAAAATATTATCAATAAACAACAATACATCCATGTTTTTATTATCACGGAAATATTCGGCATTGGTTACTCCGGTCAAAGCAACCCTTAGCCTGTTTCCCGGCGGTTCATTCATTTGGCCAAATACCAGGGTAGTATTATTGATAACTTTTGTTTCTTTCATTTCCATCCATAAATCATTCCCTTCCCTTGTTCTTTCTCCTACACCTGTAAAAACAGAAACACCATGATGCTTTTTTGCTACGTTATGGATCATTTCCTGGATAAGTACTGTTTTACCTACTCCGGCGCCCCCGAATATGGCAACCTTTCCGCCTTTTATAAATGGGGCAATCAAGTCTATTACTTTAATGCCTGTTTCAAAAATTTCCTGTTTTACCGACTGCTCCATTAAAGTTGGTGCCGAGTTATGGATTGACGAATATTTCTTAGCTTTAATTTCGCCCAATTCATCAACCGGTTCACCCAACACGTTCATAATTCTACCTTGAGTTTCCTCTCCGACAGGCACCATAATGGGTTTACCCGTATTCATCACTTTCATGCCTCTTTTTAGTCCGAATACATTTCCCATGGCAACTGCTCTGACCAAACCACTACCCATTATTGCTTCTACCTCAAGAGTAATTGTTCCAAGTTTTTTATCCGTAATTTTTAGAGCGTTGTAAACTCTTGGCGATTGATCATCAGGAAACTGTATGTCTACAACTACTCCACGGATTGAAATAATCTTCCCCTCAATCATATAACTGTTATAAAATTTATAATCATTATAATAATATTAATTAGATTCTACTGATTCCTTGGCGGTTATCATATCCAAAAGCTCACTGGTTATTTTTTCCTGCCGGATTTTATTTCTCATCGACGTCAGATTGAATATGACTTCAGTCGCATTATCCGTAGCGCTTTTCATGGCTATCATACGCGACGAATGCTCGCCGGCCTCACTTTGAATAACAGCATAGCGGATTTTTTCTTCCACAAAACTTTTTAGTAAGGAATCAATGATTTGCTCAGGGCTAGGTTCGATCGAATATTCGTAAGCTTTTTGGATCGGCGCATGATCCTTCGGATTTTTATCCAGGCTTAAACTGACAGGCAGCAGCGTAGTCTTCATGGGTTCTGACTTCAATGTAGAAATAAATTCATTATAAAATACGAACACCCTGTCATAAGACCCGTCAATAAAATGTTTTAAGGCAAACTCAAATATTGCAGAAACATTGCTCACAGGCATTGCGGTCGTGTAATCGGCAATTATGTTAGCGCCGAATTTGCTTAATAAACTTGCTTTTTTGCCGATAACCACAAAATCAGTAATCTTAAGATCCGAATTCTTAATAATATAACGCAGTAGATTAAAGTTAAAACTGCCGCATAGACCTTTATTAGTTGATATAACAATGGAAAGAATTTTTAATTTTTTATCCCGGTCAATTGTTTGACTGACAAGAGACGAAAAACTCGGATCTATTTTTGGTGTTATTTCTTTAATGATTTCCTCAATGTGCTGTTGATATGGTTTACCTTCTATAGCCATTGCCTGTGCTTTTTTCATCTTTATGGCTGAAACCAATTGCATAGCCTTGGTGATTTTTTTTACATTGGTAACAGATTTGATTTTTTTTCTAACTTGCCTTAAGTTCATATTTGACTAATTGGCCTTTTTTGTTTTATTAGACCAATGTTTTAATAATTTTTTCCAATTCTTTTTCATCTTCTTTGTTCAAGATTTTGTTTTGGTTGACTGTTGCTAACCATTTTTTACCTTTTAATTTCAATATATCAAGCAGTCTTAATTCGAATTTTTCTATCTGATCAACGACAATAAGATCAAGGTATCCATTTGTGGCAGCCCACATTATTGCAACTTGTTCGGCTAAACTAAGTGGACGGTTTTTTTTCTGTTTCATTACCTGCGTCACTTTTGTTCCTCTGTTAAGAAATTTTTTGGTTTCTTCATCCAGCTCGGATTCGAATTGGGAAAAAGCAGCCAGATCACGGTACTGTGCCAAATCAAGCTTTAATTTTCCAGCCACTTGTTTCATGGCTTTTGTTTGAGCAGTGCCGCCAACACGTGAAACCGACAAACCAACATTAACAGCCGGCCTTATGCCTGCATTAAACAAATCGGTTTCTAAAAATATTTGACCATCGGTAATTGATATAACGTTTGTCGGAATGTATGCCGATAAATCACCTTCCAAAGTTTCAATTATCGGTAAAGCTGTGATTGATCCTCCGCCATATTTTTCATCCAATCTGCAAGCCCTTTCCAACAATCTGGAATGAAGGTAAAAAACGTCGCCCGGATATGCTTCTCTTCCGGCAGGACGACGAAGAATAAGGGACATTTGCCTGTATGACCAGGCATGTTTGGTCAAATCGTCATAAATAACTAAAACATCCTTTCCTTTATCCATAAAATATTCACCGATGGCACAAGCCGAATATGGAGCCAGATACTGCATGGCTACGGAGTCTGTTGCTGATGCGCTGACTATTATCGAATAATCCATTGCCTTGTATTTTTTCAAAAGTTCAACCGTAGTGGCGACTTTGGAATTCTTCTGACCTATGGCACAGTAAATACATATAACATTTTCTGTTTTTTGGTTTAAAATAGTGTCAATGGCAATGGTTGTTTTTCCCGTGCCTCTGTCTCCAATGATCAATTCACGCTGTCCTCTTCCAATAGGAATCAAAGAATCAATAGCTTTAATGCCTGTTTGAAGGGGAACATTTACCTGTTTTCGCCTGACAACTCCAGGAGCTATTTTTTCCACCTCATAAGTAATTTTTGAATTTATCACCGGACCTCCGTCCAAAGGATTTCCTAAAGGATTTACAACCCTGCCAAGCAGCTTTTCGGAAACCGGAACCGATAAAGTATAACCTAAAGCTTTTGCTTTATCCCCTGTTCCAATTTCCGTATAATCACCCAATATTATCGCACCCACTTCTTCCTCAGTCATATCAATTACATATCCCACAACGCCTTTTTTAAATTCCAATAACTCACCGTATGCCACTGCGTCCAACCCTTCAAGCAGAACGATACCGTCCTTAACTTCGGTAACAATTCCAATTTCTTCCGCTATTAATTTGGGCTTTAACTGTAATTCCTTTTCCAGTGTTTTAATATATTCATCAATCAATTTCATAGAGCGTATGCGATAAATTTGATAATTTTCCGTACAGAGACATATCAATTATTTTTGAACCTTTTTTGATGATTATGCCTGCCAAAATAGAATCGTCTATTTGAAAGACTGCTTTATCCCAATTAAGATTATTGAACTTTTTTTTAATTTGATTTTTTTCTTCATTATCCAATTTGTACGGGCTCAGTACATGTATAAATTCTTTTTCTTTCTGAATTTTTTCCAATAGGAATTTTTTCAGATCCGATTTTATTTGGGGATTAATTTTCATACAGATTCACTTTACCTTCAAATTTTTTCAAAATATAATTGGTTATCCTTTTTTTTGTCACATCATCCAAAGATTCTTTCAGGGCAGTTTCCACCAAAAACATACTGGTTTTGGCGATTTTGTCTTTTATTTCCCGATAAAGATTCTCTTTTTCTTCTTCCATCTGCTTTTTTGCTTTTTTGCGTATTTCTTCGGCATCGGATTCCGCTTGTTTTACAAGATCGGCTTTTAAAAGCTGTGCTTCTTTTTTTGTTTGGGCCAGCATTTCTTCCATTTCTTTTTTCATTTTTGTTTTCATTTTACTTTCTTCTTCAACCAGTCTTTCTTCGCTCAGTTTCAATTTATCCAGAGTGCGGGTTTTTTCAGCGTCTTTTTCTTGCTCGTTTTCCAAAAATACAAGAAAAGGTTTGACAACATATTTCTTGATAATAATGAAAAACAAAACAAAATTAACAATCTGTGCAACAAGCAATTTTGCATCAATACCTAAATTTTCCATTTCTTAATATAACATTTATAACCGTTATAACAAATAACTATTTACGTAAATTTCAAAATTAATGCGATTACCAAAGCATAAATTGCTATGGCTTCTGCGAAAGCGATTGCCAGAATCATGGTGGTTCTGATTGGTGATTCTGCATCCGGGTTGCGGCCTAAAGCTTCAACTGCTTTGCCTCCAATTATACCAATACCTATTCCCGGTCCAATTGCTCCCAGACCAATAGCTAAAGCTGTTGCTAATAATTTCATTGCATCTGCTGTCATATTATCTTACACCTCCTTAATATAATCTTTATAAATTTTATAATTGTTATAATTATTAAAAAATATTAATGATGTTCTGCAATCGCGTTACTGATAAATACCGTTGTCAACATAGCGAAGACTAAGGCCTGTATCAAACCTACGAAAATCTCCAATAAAATAAATGGAAACGAGGCCAGAACCGGAACTAAAAAAGCTATTATAGTTAATAATACCTCACCGGCAAAAATGTTGCCGAACAACCGGAATGCAAAAGAAACAACTTTGGAAATTTCAGATATAATTTCCAAAATTCCCAAAAAAAACATAATAGGATTGGTAAAGTTAAGGAATTTTTTCAAATATCCTTTTATGCCCATATATTTAATTGAATAATACTGAATAAGAGAAACCGATATAAGCGCTAATCCCAAAGTGGTATTTAAATCTGCATTATTACCTCTGAATAACGGAACTAAAATCTGTTCATGGCCTTCGGTTATTCTAATAAGAATACTACCGATTCCCGGCAACAGACCAAACCAGTTTTGCAGCAGAATGTAAAAGAAAAATGAAAATAATATAGGAAAAAATTTATCAATTTTATCGCCCAATACCGACCGGAACATTTCATAAATGGAATTGACAAAAAATTTCATTAAATAATAAAAACCGTTCTTTTTAGAAGCTGTGGTTTGTTTTTTATAATAAACTGCAAGAATTATTGTGATAATCGTGACGATTATTGAAGTTATTAAGGAATTGGTTACGGGAAATCCAAATATTTCAAAAATTTTCTCAGCCTTAATGCTAATATGTGGTCCAATATCTTCGCTCATTACTTTTTCGTTAATCTGTATAAATTATAAAAACTGGCTACCGATCCTAATAAAATCAATATTAAAGTAAACGTCGGCTTTGTACGAAATCTGGAATCAAGATACAAACCCAAAAAAATCCCGATTAATATCGGGATCACTACATAATAACCAACATTCATAGCCTCCAGGTTATGAAACTTTGGGCTATCTATTTTCTCATTACGTAGTAAATCCTTTTTTGATTTTTTAAGATTGCCTTCTTTATCAATTTCAAGATAATCCGTTTTCATTTTATCAGTAATATATTGTTCCGTCAATAACTAATAATTTGAAACCGTTTCCAAATCAACCGCGTTCTCCAAAATCATTCCTACTCTTCCCTCCCTGTCATTAACCTTGGCTTTGAATAAAATAACCTTATTGATAGTTAAGAATCTTTTCAATTGGTTAAATAATTTGGGAAAAACAACAATTTCAATATTGCCTGATTCATCATAAACGGTTATAACAGCCATTTCCGAATTATCTTTTTTAGTTTTCAGAGATTTCTTTCCGCTGATGATACCGGCCATGACAAAAGATTTGTCCGAATCGTTTTGTACAACATCGCCGATTTTCTTGTTGACTTTTTTATTAATAATGGATTGATATTTTAAAAGTGGGTTTTTACCAATAAGAAATCCAACAACTTCCCTTTCCATGCTGTAAAGCTCATCCTCATTGAATTCCGGTAATGGTTTAAAGTTGTCTTGTAAGTAATCTTTACTGGAAGATTCCTCGAACAAACCAAATTGTCCTTTTTCAGATTTTTCTTTTATGCGAAGAATTTCCTGGACGGCAATAGCATAATATGACAATAAACTGGATTTATTTCCATATTGCATAAAAGCGCCTGCCTTTACCAAGCTTTCAACAGTTTTTTTATTTACTTTGCGCAAATCTACTCTATGCAGAAAATCTCTGAAACTTCTGAATCCACCGGCTTTTCTTGCATCTAAAATAGATTCTATGGCTGCATCACCGACATTTTTTATTGCGCTCAATCCGAATCTGATAGATGTTTCCTCAATAGAAAAACCATGTTCTGATTTATTAATATCCGGCGGTAAAACCGCTATTTCCATCCGTTTGCATTCTTCAATAGCCTGTGACATTTTTACTTCCCTTTGCGGTCCGGCTATTCCCTGAAGTTCAGCAGTCAATAAAGCAGTCATAAACTCAACAGGGTAATTGGCTTTTATATAGGCTGTCCAATAAGCGATAAGCGCGTATGAAGCAGAATGAGGTTTGTTAAATCCATAAGCGGCGAATTTTTCCATGAAGTTGAATATTTGCTCAGCTAAAGTTTTTTTGTAACCTTTGTTGATGCAGCCGACAATAAATTTTTCTTTTTCCTTTTTCATCAGCTCTTTTTTTTTCTTGCCCATGGCCATACGCAAATTGTCAGCTTCACTCATTGTATATCCGGCCAACCTATTAGCTATCTCCATTACCTGCTCCTGGTAGACGAGAATGCCATAAGTTTCCTCTAAAATCGGCTTTAGGTCCGCATGTAGATATTTTATTTTTTTAGCATTTAGTTTTCCCTCCAAAAACAAAGGTATCAGGTCCATTGGTCCCGGCCGGTATAAGGCAACCATAGCGGAAATATCACTCATCTTGGACGGTTTAAGCTCCTTGGCCAAATGACGCATTCCACTGGACTCAAGCTGAAATACGCCAACATTGTTTCCGCTCGAAATCAAATCGTAGGTTTTTTTATCATCCAACGGTACTTCATGTATATCTATTTTTATCTTGGATTTTCTTTCCACCAATTCCAACGCTTTTTCAATCGTCGTCAAGTTCCTTAAACCCAAAAAATCTGCCTTCAGTAAACCGACTGCTTTGTTGTTCGGAGCTACATTTAAATCCAGGCAATACATATCGTATTGCGTAATTATTCGGCCTTCTTTAGCTTCTCTTTGAAGTGGAACATATTCGGTTAAGTCTTTATCGGTAATAATTACACCGGCGGCATGAACAGAAGAATGACGGGGCAAACCTTCTACTTTTCTGGCTACATCCAAAACTTTTTTTGTGTCTGCTTCAGTCTGGTACGCAAATTTAAGTTGGGAAGATTCTTCCAGAGCCTGGCTGATTGACATGGAAAAACCTTGTTTTCCCTGGGGAATCATTTTAGCTACCCGGTCGCCTTGGGAATAAGATAAGCCTAAAGCACGCGTCACGTCACGGATAGCCAAACGAGCTTCCATTGTTCCGAAAGTTATTATCTGAGCCACCTTTTCCTCACCGTATTTTTTTGTTACGTACTTCAGGACTTCATCTCGTCTGATATCGGCAAAATCAATATCAAAATCAGGTGGGGTAGGCCTTTCCGGATTTAAAAATCTTTCAAACGGCAAGTTGTATTCCAGGGGATTGATGTCGGTGATTTTCAAGACATAAGCCACCAGTGAACCTGCTGCAGATCCTCTTCCCGGCCCGACAGCCACTTTGTGTGTTTTTGCCCAATTAACAAAATCCTGAACAACCAGAAAATATGTCGTATAACCTTTTTTAATAATAATATCCAATTCATATTGCAATCGCTTGTCAATAGTTTCCACCGGAAAACCATTAACTCTGTTTTTTCTTTCTTCAACAAGTTGTCTAAGATAATCTTCAACCGGTTCATTATTGGGGGTAACAAATTTAGGCAAAATCCATTTGCCGTAAGGAATTTCCAGATTACACTGGTCGCTGATTCTAATTGTATTGTCAATAGCTTCCGGAATATCAATAAATTGGCCTTTCATCTCTTCGCTGGATTTAAAATAATAATCAGGCACTTCAATCATTGATATCGGCCGGTTTTTTTCCATAATTGTTCTTTGCGTTTGTATGCAGAGCATGATTTCTTGAGCATATGCATCCTCTTTATCCAGATAATGAACATCGTTGGTGGCGACCAAAGGAATAGCAAATTTACGTGACATTGAAATCAGCATTTTATTGATTTTCCTCAGTTCATCAATCTGCGGATGTCTTTGCAATTCCAGATAAAAATTACCTTCGAATATTTGCAGATATTTTTTTAACACGTTTTCTGCCTCGATTTCCTGATTATTTAAAAGAAGATTGGGAATTTCGCCTTGCAGGCAACCCGATAAAGCAATTATTCCTTTATTATGCTTTTGCAGTACTTCAAAATCTATCCTGGGTTTATAATAAAAACCTTCCAGATGTGCTATTGTAACGATCTTTAAAAGGTTTTTATAGCCTTCGAGATCTTTAGCCAGTAAAACCAGGTGCGATTGGTCACGTTCCAACCCGGGTTGTTTATCAAATCTGGATTTTTTGGCTTTATAGGTTTCAACGCCAATTATAGGCTTTATGCCCATATCTTTTGCCTTAATAAAAAATTTGAAAGCGCCATAAAGCGCCCCGTGATCAGTTATGGCAACCGCCGGCATACCTAATTCTTTAGCTCTACCAAGAAGGTCTTCAATCTTGCACATACCGTCAAGAAGTGAATATTCCGTATGGTTATGAAGATGGACAAATGACATATATAAGTTTATAAAGTTATAAAGTTCATAAGGTTCGTAAAGTATTTAATTCTGTTTCTTTAAAAACATTAAAAACTTTATGAACTGTTTATTTCAAGATTTCTGTCAATCTTGAAATAACTACTTTTGCCTCCGCTTTCCCTTTCATTTCCTTCATAACCTGCCCTACCAAAAACATCAGGGCATTTGTCTTTCCCTGCCTATATTGGTCTGCAACTTTTTGATTGTTTTTTATTACATTGTCTATTGCTGATCTTAATGCATTCTCATCGGTTTCTTTCGGTGTTTGCAGTTCAATTGTTTTTTTTATAAATTCATCGATCGGCAAATCAATTGATATTTTTTTATTGATTATAAAATTCGCAATTAATTGTTCCAGATTTTGAGTTTTGAGATTCAGATTTGAGTGGGAAGATTTCAGTTTTGAAATAACTGTTTCAAAATAATCAGCGTTTTGTTTCTCCCTAGTCAATATAAAGGCATCCTGCTCCTTCAGGTGCATTGTTTCAACGAATCGCTTCATTCTTTGGCCCGGCAGTTCAGGAACGGTTATAGAATCAATATACTCGTTAGAGAAAGTTAAAGGTGGAATATCAGGTTCGGGAAAATATCTGTAGTCATGCGCTTCTTCTTTTGATCTTTGGGAATAAGTTATCGCTTTTTTTTCGTCGAATCCTCTAGTTTCCTGCACCGGCGTTTCCCCTCTTTCCAATATTTCTTTTTGCCTCTCCAATTCATAATCAATCGCCTGTTTTACGAATTTGAAGGAATTGATATTTTTAACTTCAACCTTATATTTTGGCAATTTTATTTCTTTATTCTTGATTCTTGATTCATGATTCATGATTCTTAACGAGATGTTAGGTTCCATTCTCATACTTCCCTTATCCATATCCGCATCCGATACGTCAAGACAACGGATTATCGTATGCAGCTCCTCCAAAAATTTCTTTACGTCGTCTGAATTATCAAAATCCGGTTCGGTAACTATTTCTACCAAAGGAGTACCTGATCTGTTAAAATCAACCAGAGTATCTTCTCCTAGATGTATAAGTTTTCCTGTATCTTCTTCCAAATGGACACGATGAATTCTAAAAGTCTTTCCGTTTAATATAACCTGACCGCCAACCGCAATTGGTTCATCATACTGGGAAATTTGATAACCTTTTGGAAGATCCGGATAGGAATAATGCTTGCGGTCAAACTTGGTATGTAAATTAATTCTACAGTTTAATGCCTTGCCAATCTTAATAGTCCATTCAATGGCTTTTTTATTGGGAACAGGCAAAGCGCCTGGTAACCCTAAACACACCGGGCAGACATGAGTGTTTGGTTCTGCACCGAATTGGCCAACTTTACACTGGCAAAACATACCTGTCTCTGTTTTCAATTCAACATGTATTTCCAATCCTATTACCGGTTTAAAGCCATCCATAATATTAATCCTTATAATTTGAAATTCCTTTCTTAACCACTCCAAAAAAATCCGTTTCTTTCTCTAATTGGTAAGCCAGGTTATAAATAGTCGATTCATTAAAATAACTACCCATAATTTGCATGCTTAAAGGCAAACCCTCTGAATTCAAGCCAATGGGTATACTTAAAGAGGGTATACCGGAAACATTGGCCGGTTCATTTAGCTGATCCATTAACTCGCCATAAAAAGGATATTTTTCAAAATCCCCAATTTTTAAAGCAGTTACCGGAACATTAGGACCAATAATTAAATCAACGTCTTCAAAAACTTTAATAAAGTTATTTTTAATAAGCGTTCTGGCTTTTTGAGCCCTTTTGTAAAAAGCGTCATAATAGCCATGGGAAAGCGTATATGTACCCAGCATTATTCTTCTTTTTGCTTCGGCTCCGAAATGTGACCGATCATTGCCGTACCTAACGCCATCAAATCTGGCTAAGTTGGAGGAAACTTCGGCTCTTTGCAATATTGTATAGACAGAGATGGAGTATTTAGGTGAAAGCAAATCCACTTTTTTAACCGTATGGCCCATTTTGGAAATAATTTCCACTACCTCATTGAATCTGCCTTTGATTTGCTCATCTACGCCTTCAAGATACGATTCTGCAATACCTACAACCAATTTCCTGGCGATTTTCATTTCACGCAAATAATCCGAGACATTTTCAGCCGAACTTGTTGCGTCAAACTTATCTTTTCCGGCAATGTGGCGCAACAACAGAGCATTATCTTCAACTGATAAGGTCATTGGCCCCGGGCTATCAAAAGAAGATCCCATGGCGATCAATCCGTAACGCGATACGCGTCCATAGGTAGATTTCAATCCTATTATTCCGCACCAGGATGCAGGATGTCTTATTGACCCTCCAGTATCGGATCCAATGGCACCGGGTACAAGATAGGAAGAAACCGAGGCAGCGCTTCCTCCGGATGAACCACCGGGATATCTGCTCAAGTCCCATGGATTTTTAGTAACTCCATAGTCTGATGTAGCTGTTGATGCGCCATGAGCCCAGGCATCCATGTTAGCCTTTGCTATGATTGAAAAACCTTTTTTGGTTAATCTGTCAGTGACGGTTGATTCATACGGCGGAATGAAATCGTCCAATACTTTGGATGAAGCTGTAGTTCTAACTCCTTTAGTGCAATAATTATCCTTTACTGCCAAAGGTATTCCTTTGGCATTATTGTCTACCACCGTTACGAAAGCATTTAATACTGGGTTATACTTTTTAATTCTTTTAAGAAAATACTCATTCACCTCTTTTTCTGAAATTGTTTTTTTTTCAATAAGTTCCCGTATTTTCGTTATTGTGAAACCTAATAAATCCATATTTAAAACTACATTATCCTTTTAACGTTAAAATAATTATTTTTTTTGTTCTTCGCATTTTTTAGCGCTTCCTGCGAACTTAAACCTTGTTCGTTTATTTCTCCATCTTCATATGTAGCATTTGACTGGTTTGTTGTTTGTGAAGTAGGGGTTACACCCGTTGTATCCAGTTCGTCTAAGTTTTTTATGAATTCAACCGTTTGCTCTAATTGGTCTAGATATTTATTTATTTCCTCATCGGTCAATTGCAGATTAGACAATTTAGCCAAATGAATAATGTTTTCTTTTGTAAGTATATTTTTTTTAGCCATAGTTTAATTTTACTTGATGACTTGGTTTTTATCCACAAAAAAATCCAAAGCAAATATACTTTTGGAAATTAAGTGACTCTGTCATTTGTAAAAATCCTTGATTTTTTGTATTAATTTAATCCTCTCTTCCGGTTTCTTGAACGAATGGTCTCCGGGCAATTCCACAAAATCAAGATTGGGTATGGACTTATATTCTTCCATGTATTTATTACCTACCACCTCGTCATTGATCGGTTTGAAGATTATCAGCTTAGTTTTTTTATTTAATTCAGTTATCGCCTTTATGGGATCGAAATTTTCCAGAACTGTCCAGAAATTAGGACCTATGCGCGATACCTGTCCTGAAGATCTGGGAAAAAGGCTGATTCCGCTTTTATCTAATACTGCCCCTGGCCTTGATATAAAACGGTCGGGAAACCTTTCCAAAATATACTTGGCATTGCTATTGGGGATTCCTGTCAGGACGACTTTGCCGATATTTTCAGGTGAAAGAAATGCCGTAACGAATGTTCCCATCGAATGAGCAAGAAGGTATATTTCACCCTGATAGTTTTCTCTGGTCCAATCGATTACGCTTTGAAGATCTCTCGCCCCTTTTGCGTAACTCCATTCTTCCTGCTTTCCCCCGCTTTTGCCGTAACCGGAAAAATCGAAACGTACAATTCTATATTTATCTTTCAGTGCGCTGCTGATATCGTCAAAATATCCGGCAGTTTCATGTTTATCCGTTCCGAAACCGTGAATGAAAATGATTGTTGTAACCGAAGCATTATCGTTGCCTTCAATCAGGACGTCGAGGTTCTCATTGTATTCATTTATTAGCTGCATTACTAGGATTATATCCTACTTGTTATAAACAATCAAAATATTTAATTGCTTGAGAGAAGTGGTTTTAGATGAGCGCAGGCATTTACGAGTTCATTATCTTGGATATTAGCTGGCCTTTCAGGCTTATTTATCTCCAGTATCAAGCCTCCGTTTCCCTTATCTATTCTTTCAATTGCACAAGGATAAACCAAACTGTTTCCCGATCTCCTGTTAAAAATAGAAATATTGATACCCATAAATATGAGCATTAGATTATAGGATAAAATTGGATAAAATCAAGTCGTTGAAGGATTGGATTTATCGCTATTCCCTCCGGCCAATGTAGTAATAACGCTGGATTTTGTCGACCTTATTAATCCGATTGCCAAGCAACCGAATCTCTGTGCCGTTTTAACAAAGGACTCAAAAAACAAATCTGCGCTGATGAGTTTTTCCTCCTGTTCACAACGCATCAAACTTATCATTGGGCGCTGCAGCTCATGGTTTAGGAAATGCTCGCTTAAACATCCCCTATCTTTGCAGGACCACTCCGGTCCAAAACCCGGGCATCCATTTAAAGAAGGGAATTTACTCTCAATAGGCATCCGACAGCATATTAAGTGCATGTAAGAACAAAAAGTGATTATCGTAAGATTATCACATGACGACAACCACAAACGGAGCCTATCTTTCCTTACCACATAAACCATTTTCAATTATTCGATATATTCTTTCTCTTGAATCTTCGTTTTGACATGTCATGTGTGCTAAATAATTTTTGATTGTTGATAAATAAGCAACCAATTCACCACCAAAATCGATTATATTCATAATACTAAATGAAGCAGCTCTTCGAGTATCCAAATGTTCAACACCCGAACAAGACGCAACATCAAATAGAGTGGCATCCGGTACGTATAAATTACAAGAGGCGCACTCACCTAATATTTTAGGGTTTGGCATTTCCGGCGCCAATAAAGATATTTCAATATTATCACCATGATTTATATTTGTTACGCTTGCAGAATAAAGCACGCTATTATCGCTGTTATGATTACTAAAAAATCTAATTGCCATATTTTTATCTGAATAATTAGATATGTATTATAACCTATAGTAACCAATTTTACAATAGATATATAGTTATTTATCAATATGTTATATTTTGCCTTAACCGGTTACACAAATTATCACCGGAGTTTGTTCAGAAGCCTGGCCCATGGGGTTATCCCTCATTATTTCTTCAATCTGTTTATTGCTTAAATCAGTCGTATTGCCTAAAACATTTCTACCGATATCATTGGCATCGATAATGGCCACACCCAAAAAATTGCTGAATTGTTTCATTGCTGAATTGTTTTTGTTATTAGCAATATAACCATTTAACCATTTATCAATTGCTTTATGGATTTTTGTAGCTGCTTTTTGCGGATCCTTAGGTCCCAGCTTTGCGGATACATTCGATGGATACAAAGAATATTCCGTCGGACCGTCAATTGATCTGACAGACTCCCCTGCCAACATATAAAATAAGCCTTTGATTCCTGCTAGTTTACCTAGAACCGATATGACCGTAGCTAATAAAATTCTTGGCAATCCCACCTCGTTTATTGCGATCTGCATGGTCCAGGGACTGCCTAAACCAATACCGGCCGGAGTTCTGGTTACATAATTGGATAGTAACGTAGCCATGAAGGTTGGCCTTATGTCCCAGATGAAATAAGATCTGCCTTGGGATATTGCTACAATTTTTTCTGAAATTATAACAAACCATTTTTGATTGTTATTTTGCTGTATGGTTATATTGTTCCTGGGAATATAACCATTTAGCCATTTAGCAATTTCCTTTGTTATTTTTTCCGCATACTCATCGCCTTTTTCGAATAACTCAGTTTTGATCGGGTATCTCAAATATGTTTTCCCATTGACTTCAATCTGCAATTTCTTCCCCTCATTTGCCTTTAACCCGTTAACCCGTGAACTCGTCAACTCGATAACTTTCTTCGAATCAAAAAACTCCCTCATCCATAACTCCACATTCAAAAACCTCCAAAAAACCATTGTATCGTCATTCTTGCCCTCGATGAATTTTTGAAAAAACTTCAGGACTTCAGCCTGGTTAAAGTATTTGCGTTTTGCAAAAGACTGGCTCAGGAATACAGAGTAAATTTTGTTTTTCATTCTCATAAACCATTGGTATTCAGGAGTTGTAAAACCTATTTTGTTCCTTCTTTTAAGGATCTGTTCGGGCAGCAAGCTTTCAAGTGACTGTCTCAGTATATATTTGTTCCATCCGTTTTTAATGACTGCTTCGTCAGATAAGGAGAAAAGATATTTCAGGAGATTAAAATCAAGAAACGGCACCCTGCCTTCAATGGAAAAATGCATGGAGTTTTTGTCTTCGTATCTTAAAAGCGAGGGCAGACTGTTATGGAAAATATCCTCTATTAACCGCAATTTTAAGTTGTCATCCACAGGATTGAATTTTTCATTTTTATATTCAGCAAGGAATTTTTCATCCAGCATTTTTTCCATCTCAACCGGTTGCATCAGACCCAATAGGACTTTTAATTTATTTTTCAAATAATTCAAAATCACGTCCTTTGAATTTAAAGCTTCCAAAAGCAGATCTCTGTATTTTCCCTGCTTTTTAAGTTGTTTCAGATATGTGAAGTAATAAGGCAGATATCCGGCCATCATTTCGTCTGATCCCTGCCCGTCCAGAAGTACGGTAACGCACTTGTGCGCTTCTTCCATAACTTTGTATTGGGCATATGGTCCTGTACTGATAGTTGGCTCTTCCTGCGTTCTTACGAAATCACAAAGTTCCTCGAAGAATTTTTCCGGCTTGGGAATGATTTTATGGGACGATATTTTCAATTCCTGCGTATCCAAAACCAAATCGATGTATTTTTCCTCGTCATTGGTTCCACCGGGGAATACAGCGGAAAACGTATTCTGCTTTTTTCCCACGGATGACGCTTCACTGACTTTTTCCTTGAGCAATTTATTGACAATGGAAACAACTGCCGAAGAATCAAGCCCTCCCGACAGACAAGTTCCGACCGGAACTTCTGAAATCAACCTCATCCTGACCGCTTGTTGTAGTTTCATTTTAAATTTCTCGATGTCTGCGCTTGAAAATTTACCGGCAGTGGCATTTTTTGTTAACGTCGGCCTCAATGATGAATATTGTTTTATTTCAAATCCGGAATTCCGGAACGCCATAGTTTCACCCGGCATCAGCTTAAAAATATTACTGAAGAATGTTTCTTTCCGGTCGTCATGCAATCTGTACCTCAAATACCTGTATATGACTTTGTCGTTGGGCTGTTTTTTTACCAGACCGCTATTTATTAAGGGTTTCAGTTCGGAGCTGAATATGATTCCTCGTTTTTTGCCTGGCATCGAAAGAAGGACATAATATAACGGCTTGATTCCGAAATGATCCCTGGCCAAAATAAGTACTTTATTCTTAATATCATATAAAGCAATTGCGAACATGCCATTGAATTTGTCAAAACAGGAATCTCCCCATTGTTCATAACCATGGACGATTACTTCCGTGTCTGATTTGGTTTTAAACTGATGACCGTAACTCTCTAACTTTTCACGTAATTCTTGGAAATTATATATTTCACCGTTATAGACTACCACCATTGACTTATCTTCATTAACAATAGGTTGATCCCCGCCTTTTCTGTCTATTATTGCCAATCTCCTGTTAAGAAGCGTTACATTGTCATCAATATAATACCCTTCACCGTCCGGTCCGCGATGCAATAATTCATTAGATATTTGTTTTATCAGTTTGTCGTTTCTAAAACCGACAAATCCGGCTATCCCACACATAAGAAAGTCTAGAATTAGTCAATAATAAATAATTAGTATAAAATTAGTCTGCAAACTGGGTTATAATTAGTCTGAAATTTACTATTGATAAATTAAACTAATTCCAACTAATTTCAGACTATTTCCAAACTGATTCCAGACTGATTTTAGACTGATTCCCGACTAATCTCACATGCTTCGTAGTATCTTGATTCTCTCTTCAACCGGTGGATGAGTGCTAAACAAAGACATTAGCCAATTGGAAGTTTTCCTATTTTTAAAAGGGTTGCTTATAAAAAGATGCGCTGTTGATGTTGTTGCCGATCTCATTTGTCCCTGATAACCGGAAATTTTTTCCAATGCGCCGGCCAAACCTTGCGGATATCTTGTCAGCAATGAACCATCAGCGTCAGCCAAAAATTCCCGGCGTCTTGAAATAGCCAATTGGATAAGAGTAGCAGCGATTGGAGCCAAAATCAAAACAACAATCAACAATACTCCTGCCAAAGGGCTTTTGCGGTCATTGTCCCTGTCTCTCATTCCTCTTCCCCAAAACAAACTTCGTGAAATCCAGTCGGCAGTCAAAGCAAGGGTGCCTACCAAAACCGATACAACCGAAGTAAGAAGGATATCGTAGTTTTTAATATGAGACAACTCGTGAGCTATTACTCCTTCCAGTTCAGATCTGTTCAGTATCTGAAGCAGCCCGGTGGTTGCTGCGACGACACTGTGTTTGGGATCCCTTCCCGTGGCAAATGCATTTGGCGCCGGGTCATCAATTATATATAATTTGGGAAGCGGCAATCCGGAAGCTATAGAAAGGTTTTCTGCAACGGTATAAAAATCAAAATATTCTTTTTTAGAAGCCGGTTTGGCTCCTACAGTAAGAAGAACAATTTTGTCGGAGTAAAAATAACTTCCTACAGTTGAAACCAGGGAAAAAGTCAGTCCGAAAGCAAAATAAAAACCGGGTGATTCAAAATACTTGCCAATAAAATAAAAAAAGGCGGAAATAACGGCTATAAAAATAACCATTATATAAAATGTCCGCCTTTTATTTATATTTATTTGAGAATATAAAGACATATTATTCAAATTTTACTTTTACAGCTTTTCGCTCTTCCTCACCAGCTTCAAAAAACTCATATTGCTTAAAACCGAACATGTTGGCAATGATGTTGGTTGGAACTGTTTGCACTTTTGCATTGTAGTCAAGAACATTGCTGTTATAAAACTGACGGGAATAGGCGACTTTGTCTTCGGTATCTTCAAGCTGTCTTTGCAAATCCTTAAAATTCTCACTGGCCTGCAATTGCGGATAAGCTTCGGCTACGGCAAACAAGGATTTCAATGCGTCTGTCAGCATATTGTTAGCCTCTGCTTTTTCATGGAGAGAATCAGCTTTCAAAAGTGCGGAACGCGCTTTGGTCACTTCCGTAAATACACTTTTTTCATGTTTTGCATATCCCTTAACTGTTTCTACTAAATTGGGAATTAGTTCTGCTCTTCGCTTTAATTGAACATCTATACCTGAAAGGGCTTCTTGAATGCGTGTCTTAAGGACGATCAGATTGTTGTACATGCCGACGACAAAAACAATCAAAAATACGGCAATTCCTAATAAAATCAAAGGTAAACTCATATATTTTTCACCTCCTCAATTTTTATTAATCCAATTTTTAAATTCTTTGTATGCTAACGTATTCATTATAACATTTTTTTCCAGCCAACCGCGTCGAGCAACTGAAACTCCGAAAAACATATTCTCCATTTGACTGATATCATGCGAATCCGTATTTATAATAAACTTTACTT
>Ga0209211_10001921_pt1 | contig 37372 bp, 38 predicted proteins | sample RifGroA2_FD_183992 | JGI IMG/M metagenome (GOLD analysis project Ga0209211, IMG submission 183992) | Groundwater microbial communities from Rifle, Colorado, USA - Groundwater A2 (SPAdes) (version 2) | ecosystem: Environmental > Aquatic > Deep subsurface > Groundwater | place: Rifle, Colorado... | reverse complement strand
ATGAATTCCTTAACCAGAGCGAGAGCAAAGATTCAAAATACTTATGGCTTATTTCTTGCGAATGAGCGTGTAAGACAAAAACGTTCAGAATTGGATGATGAACATCGAGAAAAGGAGATCGAGGATCAGCCGACAGCGCCACTTATATCAATTTTTTGTGATGAAAGCGGGAAAACACAGGAAAATTTGATCATAGGAAGCTTATGGGTTAATGATCCCTATAGAGTGCTTAAAATTTATCAAGCATTAACCGAATGGAAAGAGACAGAAAAAATACAATATGAATTTCATTTCAGTGATTTAAACAGGTCCAAGGCTTCTAAAGCCCTTGAGTTTGTTAAAAGGGCTTTATCGGAAGCCGATGTCCTCGGTTTTAAAGCCGTAATTGTTAACAGAAGAGATATTGGGAAATCGGATCTTGACGAAGCCATATATAGCTTACATTACCAGTTAATTGTGCAAGGTTTGGAGCACGAGTTTAAATCGAAAAGAGTACAGCCACCACGTGTGGTTTCTTTGACTAAAGATCAAGATGATGGGACAGATAAATTGCATTTGGCGGCATTAAAGCAGAAACTAAAAGGCGAGTGTGTTAAATATTTCAGGGATGAGGTAACCATCAACGCTGTTGAGACACAAGACTCAAGAACCAGCATTTTTTTACAACTCGCAGATTTATTTGCCGGATCAGTTTCACGCATTCTGAATAAAGGAACACAAAGCACAGAGAATCACAAAGATGAATTCGCTGATCAAATGTTGCAAATATTGGGAGTTAGCAGAAATCTGGATGTAGAGACTAATAAGCAACTGTTGAGACACAAGACTCAAGAACCAGCGTTTTTTTACAACTCGCAGATTTATTTGCCGGATCAGTTTCACGCATTCTAAATAAAGGAACACAAAGCACAGAGAACCACAAAGATGAATTCGCTGATCAAATGTTGCAAATATTGGGAGTTAGCAGAAATCTGGATGTAGAGACTAATAAGCAAGATTTTGTTGGAATTATAAAGATTCAATAAAAGAGCTCTCTGATTGCAAATGGCACATCGCCAAGCGCCAGCTCTTCCGCAGTCCGTGAAAGGAGGGCGCACAGGTGACAGTCACTCGTGCGGGGACAGGCAGGCCGGTTGACCGGCAATAAGAAAGAAACCGAAAAATATGTTTAAAGAATCTGAAACAAACGCGAAGCATTTCAAACACATCGGCGGCGTCGAATCGACCACCATCGAGTGGAAGCAGTCTTTGTCCGAGATCAATGAAATTATCGAGACGGCGGCCGCTTTCACGAATACAGAAAGTCCAAGGGGCCGGGTATGAAATCTAAACTGATTTTGAATAAAGAATATAAGGCCTGGCTGGCAGAACTTAAGCTGAAAGTCCGTAAAGCCCAGCTCAAAGCGGCAGTCAAAGTCAATTCCGAGATGCTTTTGTTTTATTGGGATCTGGGCGCTGATATCGCAGTCAAACAGGCGCGCGCCAAATGGGGCGATGGCTTCCTGCTTCAATTGAGCAAGGACTTGACGGCTGAATTTCCGGACATGAAGGGATTTTCTTTGAGTAATCTCAAGTATGTCAAGCAATGGTATCAGTTTTATGCCGGAGACAAGACAATTAGCCAACAGCCTGTTGGCCTAATTGCGAAACAGCCTGTTCCGCAATTGGCGGCAGATACAATCAGCCGACAGCCTGTTGCCCGGATTATTCAAATCCCGTGGGGACACAACATCGCCATTATTTCAAAATGTAAGAACATTAAAGAAGCGCTGTTTTATGTTCAGAACACGCTTCAGCATAATTGGAGCAGGGATGTATTGGTGCATCAGATAGAAAGCGGCCTTTATAAGCGGGAAGGAAAATCGGTCACCAATTTCGATCTTGCTCTGCCTAAACCGCAATCTGACCTTGCCCGGCAGACGCTTAAAAATCCGTATATTTTTGATTTTCTAAGCATGAGAAAAGATTATGATGAGCGTGATCTTGAAACTGCTTTGATCAACCACGTGACGCAGTTTTTGCTGGAGCTGGGCGCGGGATTTTCCTTTCTTGGCAGACAGGTGCCGATCCAGGTGGGAACGAAGGAATTTTTTATTGATCTCCTTTTTTATCATACCCGCCTGCATTGTTATGTGGTTGTGGAGTTAAAGACCGGAGATTTTGAGCCGGCCAATGCCGGACAGCTGAATTTTTATATCAAAGCGGTTGACAGCCAACTGTGTGAAGACGGTGATAACCCGACAATAGGCCTCCTGCTATGCAAAAGCCGCGAGAAACTCGTTGCCGAATACGCTTTAAGCGACATTCACAAGCCTATCGGCGTGTCTGAATATAAATTAACTCACAAATTGCCGAAAAAGCTGAAATCCAGCCTGCCGACCATTGAGGAGATTGAAAAAGAATTGGGCAAGGATATGAACAAAACAGAAAATTAACGCGCCAGGCGCTTTGGGACATCCGCTCACGAACGTTCGCGGCGCGACCGCGCTCTTTCCTGACATGCTTTTGGGGGAGGAGCTTGTCGGGGGACAGGTTGAAGGCCGCGAAGGCCGCAGGGTGAGGGGACGGTCAACCTGAATTAATGCGGAGAATCCGGAAATATGAAGGGGAATGAAGGTGACAGTCACCCGGGAGGGGACAGGCAGGCTAAGGTGACTTGCTGCCAGCAAAATATGTTTAAAGAATCCGAAACAATCGAATGCAAAAAATCCACCGCGGAGTTAAAAGAGGCGGTGATTTCCGTCGTCGGGATGCCCAATAAACATGGCCGGGGAGAGATGACCGGGCGCCCTTGTGATCCCGCCGGAGGCCCAGATCAGCGATCTGGAAAGCTTTGAGCTCGTGACCTGGCTGGTGATTAAATGAGGCAATTGTTAAGGAGTCCTCGACAGTTCAAAGGAAGATGGTCGGTTATAAATTAACCGGATTCTACAAAATTCAGGGGGCACATTATGTCCAAGTTTAAAGTTTTAGGGGCGGAAATTTCGTACTACCAGCATAACGATGAAGACTATATATCCTTAACGGATATGGTCAAAAATATTGAAAATGGTCTGGCGTTGATTGAAAAATGGTTGAGGAACAAAAATACCATTGAATTTCTGGGGATATGGGAAGAGATAAATAACCCGGATTTTAATTCCCCCGAATTCGAGGGAATTAAAAATCAGGCGGGGTTGAACCGGTTTATACTTTCAGTCAAGCAATGGACTGAAAAAACAAATTCCAAAGGCATCATGGCCAAGGCTGGAAGATACGGCGGTACCTATGCGCATAAGGACATAGCGTTTGAATTTGCTTCATGGATATCCCCCAAGTTTAAGCTGTACTTGATCAAAGAATTTCAGCGGCTTAAGAGTGATGAAAATAACCGTTTAAAATTGGAATGGAATTTTCAGCGCACGCTCGCCAAAGTCAACTACCGCATCCATACCGACGCGATCAAAGAGAAAATCATCCCTCCGGAATTAACCAAACAGCAGATCCAGATGGTGTATGCCAGTGAAGCGGACATCTTGAATGTGGCGCTCTTTGGCGTTACCGCCAAACAATGGCGGGACGCCAATCCATCCCGGGAGGGTAATATCCGCGATTACGCGGCCATCGAACAGTTGGTTGTCCTTTCCAATCTCGAAAGCATCAATTCTGTCCTGATTCATCAGGGTTTGGACCAAAGTCAGCGTCTGCGCCAGCTCAACAGTGTTGCCATAATACAGATGAGGTCGCTTGTAGTGAACGCTGAATTGAAAAGATTGAAATAGCGATGAAAGAAATAAAAACCGGGATCAAAGAATCCATCACAGCCTTCGCTCAAGGCGGCCTTACGGAAAGGTCGCTCGCCCTTTTCAACATGAAGGTGACAGTCACCCGGGCTAACAGTCACCCGGGCGGGGACGGGCAGGCCTGACGGAGGGGAATGGAAAAACTCCAGTGTCATATTGTAACTTAACAGGCACGTTATCAAAGTCGCGACAATGAAAATTCTATTTCTGGATGAATCCGGAGACCATAATTTAAATTTTTTGGATCCCAATTATCCCGTTTTTGTTCTGGCAGGGTGCATCATGTCCCAACAAGCGCATGATGAGATATTAACTCCCCTCGTCAAGACATTTAAACAACGCGTTTTTGATTCGGAGAGAGTTATTTTGCATTATGTGGATTACACAAGGAATCAGAACGGTTTTGAGCAGATGTCGGGAGCGCTTTTTAGGGAGAATTTTTACAGACAGTTAAACGGTATTATCGCGGAAACCGATTTCACTCTGGTGGGGTGCATTATTGATAAGAAAAAACATAAGGAGAAATATAAGGCGCTGGCTATTGACCCGTATACGCTGTCTTTAGAGATCGTCGTAGAAAGGTTCGTCAAAGTGCTTGAATATCATGACGAAACGGGTTTTATTGTCGCCGAGAGCCGGGGCCAACAGTTAGACAACGAATTAAATCTGGCATTTTTGGATCTCAAGATCAGGGGGACGAAATTTCTCAGACCGAAAGAAATTGTTGATCGAATCGGAGGTTTTTATATCCGAAAAAAGGAAGAAGACGTGGCAGGTCTCCAGCTAGTGGATTCTTTGGTCACGCCGATCGGCCGAAGGTTTTGTAACAGGAAAAATTCTTACCTTGATTACGATATTATAAAAAATAAATTCAGGAAAGCCGATTGCGGAAAATATCGAGGATATGGATTAGTGATCTTGCCGAAATAAAAATGGGCGACCCCCGCTACGCAGTGATCACCCTTATGAATCCATTCAAACTATACTATGCAAGTCTTGTCTTGTCAAGACTTGCTTTGTCAAGCACCATTGGTCGCGAAGGAGCTGGAAAATCCGCGAAATCAACGTGCCAGGCACTTTTGGGCCTTTGGGCCAAGGTGACAGTCACCCGGGCGGGGACAGGCAGGCCAGTTGATTGGCGATATACGGAGTCGTAGACGTTGTCCAAAAGCGTTTGTAAGTCAATCGGATATGAAGAAAAGAGTGGCAATGGAGGAATTGTGATCAAAAACGTGAAAATTGTGTTTATTTTGCCTATTTTCACTGTTATGTTGACAAAACAGTGAATAAATATATACTTATATCATGGTAAAAGTTTCCGCGGTATTCAATAAGATTCATTTACTCCGAGAGCGATATTACAAGGCGTCTACAGGCAAAGAGGCGCTTATCGCGCTGATTGGCGAAGCTGAAATCTCCGAGCAGGTTTACAACTCAAATGCCATTGAGAACAGTACGCTGACGCTTGAAGAAACGGAGAAAATACTTCTTCAGATCGATCTCGACAGATTCATTTCAGAACGGGAAATTTTTGAAGCCAAAAACCTCGCGCGCGTTGTATCGTACATCAGCACGAAAGCCAAAGAGCAGGAACTTAACCTGGACGGCATATTGGCGCTTCATAAAATGCTCATTTCCAATATCCGCGATGATATCGCGGGAAGATTCAGAGTGAGCGGCGAATATGTCCGGGTGGGCAGTCATATCGCTCCGGCGCCGGAAGAAGTTGCCGGAAGACTGGGAAAAATGCTGGCGGAATATCATGCCAGCCATCATGAGAGCGTTATCAAGCGCGTCGCTAAACTGCATCTTGCTTTTGAATATACGCATCCATTTATCGACGGCAACGGCCGCATTGGACGCGTCCTCAACAACTATTTATTGATACGGGAAGGTTTTGTTCCAATCAATATTAAATTCATCGACAGAAAAAGATACTACGACGCGTTTACAGAGTTTGACAAAAACGGCGCCACGGCCATTATGGAAGAAATTGTCGGCAAAGCGCTGACGAATAGTTATCATAAACGTCTGGCCTATTTGGAAGGCAAAAAGATCATGACCCTTCTTGAATACGCGAAATATCACAAATTGTCTCATTCTAATCTTATTAACAAGGCCAATCGGCAGACCATTGAAGCGTTTTTGGAAAAAGGCGTATGGAAAATAGGCGTGACGGATCAGGACAGTGTCACCGTTCGGTAAATATTTCCTTGGCGAATATCCGCAATCCTTCGACTTCGCTCAGGATCATTCGGGAGTAATGCGGGACACAATACTTAATTGAATTTAGGCGATAAAAGATGAACGAAGAAATTCCTTCCGAAATCCGAAACAAGTTGACCGCCCCGAAGATCGCCCTTGAGCGGCTGGCGAAAGGGGAAAAGGTGCCACTGGAATTCCTTGAACTGGCCGCGGCAGAGCTGGAAGCGGCCGTTAGTTTGTTACAGGAGGAAAAATAATTGCTTTACTCGCAGAGAACCATTATATTGATGACCAATAATCCCCCCGATCCCCCCTGATGTAATGAACGACTTCAACAAAGAAAGGGGAAATAGCCATGTCCGCTGAATCGCACTTAACCAAAATCGTTGTATTTAAAGGCAGGCAAGTCCGGAAAACTATTCATAACAATGAGTGGTGGTTTGTAATCAATGATGTTATTGAATCGTTGACCGACTCCAATGATCCGGCGCAATACTTCAAGCGGTTGAAACAGAGGGATGAGGAGCTGGCAAAGCTTACTGACAAAGGGGGGGTACAATTTGTACCACCCCTTATGCTTGAAGTAAAAACTACAGGCGGAAAGCAAAAAATGTACTGCTGGAATACGGAGGGTATATTTCGGCTTATCCAATCGATTCCTTCCCCCAAAGCTGAACCGTTCAAGCGTTGGCTGGCGAAAGTTGGTTATGAGCGTATTCAGGAAATAGAGAATCCAGAACTGGCGACAAAAAGAACCCGCATGCTTTACAAACTCAAAGGCTACAGCGACGATTGGATCGAGAAGCGCATGCGGGGGATTGCTATTCGGGAAGAATTAACCGATGAATGGCAAAAACGCGGCGCCAAAGAAGATAAGGAGTATGAAATACTGACCGCGGAGATATCTAAGGCCGCTTTTGGGATAACACCAAGCGAATACCAGAAGTTGAAAGGCCTCAAGCGAGAGAATCTTAGGGACCACATGGATGATTTTGAATTAATCTTTACGATGCTGGGTGAACGTTCAACGACAGAAATTCACCGCAATGAAGATTCTCAGGGAGTGAAAAAGCTTAAGGCGGACGCTCAAGCAGGCGGGAAAATTGCCGGTAACGCCAGAAAAGCCCTGGAAAAACGGCTCAAAAGGCCGATTGTTTCGGGCCATAATTATTTAAGAGAAAAAGAATCTCAAAGAAAGATTAAATAATAAAAGAGTCCGGGGACGCGCATGAACCCAGAAATTCCTTCCGAAATCCGAAACAAGTTGACCGCCCCGAAGATCGCGCTTGAACGGCTGGCAAAAGGGGAGAAGGCGCCCCGGGAATTCCTCGAACTGGCCGCGAAGGAGATGGAAGCGGCCATTGTTTTGGTGCGGGAGTTGAAAGAAGCCCCCGACAGGGGCTAATGGATAAATGAAGCCGCAACTTAACGAGCCATAGCGAAGTTAAGTTGTATGGCTGAATTTACCCTTGACAATTTGGCCAAATTGTCAAGGGTCCAATTCGCGCAGATCACTTATGTCGTACTTTGTGCTCCATAAGTGATGCGAAAACGGGAGGCGTGAAATGAAAATAGTGATTGTATTAGCGTTTTGTATGGTGTTCGGTGGATGTGTAAATTTGGCTTCTTTTGATGAGCGTGAACTATTCAATTATTCAATATCTCACACGCAAGTGCACGGTGAAGGGACATCAAAGAAGGCCATTAATATGACCGCAGGTATCAAGACGCTCAACGATGCCAGGCCTTCCGGTGACAGGCGATTTACAATGAAAATGACCGATCTGCCGGCTAAGCTCACGGAAAAATTGTTTGATCACTTCCAGGCCGCAGGGATTTTTCGGGAAGTTCATTATCCGTCTCAACCGGAGGACGTACTGATGATTGAAGGCACGATCAATAGATTCATGACCTACTCGCGGAAATGTATGGGTTTTTCCCCTTTTGATTTTTGTGTCAATGATTATGTAGATATAACTTTAACGATAAAGGATAGTTCGTCCGGAGTTATCATAGCAGAATTCAATGGTACAGGCGGTGATTGGAATGGGGGTAGTTGGATTCGTGAAGGGAATTTGAATCAGGCCTTTAAAGAGGCGGCAAAAGAATTGTTGGAACAATGCTATTATCAAATAATCGTAGGGCTCAATTATCAAAAGGTCGATTTCTCAGACGGGGTTGATAAGCAGGAAGCTCTGTATATAGCACAAAAATATTGCGCACAGAATAACTTCACCCATGTAGCTTACGAAAGAAAGCATTTCTTCCCTCCTCTGGAACAAGGAGTAAATGACTCTGACGGGCAGTGGCTGGTAAAGTTTATCAAGAATCCGTACAATATCTATCTAGTATTCATCGATAAACAGACCGGCAAAGTTAACGAGGATAAGGCTGTTTATAACGAAGATGCTGCTAAATATTTTCCGAGCGATGCTCATAGTGATGATTATTGGTGATTATTGGGAAGAACAATCCGTGACGGGGACTAATTTCTAACATGCCCAAACAGCCCGGCATGCTGGTCAGTCACGGGGTCGTGCGTAAGTAGAGCAAATAGAGGGATATAATCCCCCTGTTTCGTGAATTAAACAATGTCTTAAAAGGGTAAGGAGTCTTTATGAATACGCACAAAGCGTTTATCCACAAGGTCACGCCGCGCTTTGAGTTGGAGGTGACGGTGGAGCTGGGCGAGGGGATTTTGCATGGGGAGACGCTGGCGTTGCGCTGGCTGGATTTGCCGAAGCCCGGGTCCAAACAGGGGCGGGCCCTGCGCAAACATTTGAAAAAAGTGCGCGACAGCGTCGAGTTTGTGGCGGTCCAGAAGCACGAGAAGAACGCCTTCCTCCGGCGCAACACGGATGTCTTCTATCTCCCCGGGGAGAAGGACGTTTTCAAGGTGGCGGCGAAAGGCCGGTGTCTGAACAAAGAGCTTTTGGACCTGCAGTTGGGCAAGCCCTACGATGAAGACAAGCGCAAGATCGATTTCTCCAAAAAGAGCATCACGGTGTTTGACGAAGACATCGACCTGGTCACCGGCAACTTCAAGGCCGAGGTGTGCATGTACATCAACGACTGCAAACAGTACCTGCGCGCCGCCCTCGAGCGCAAACGGGTTAATATGGAAAAGGCGGAGTTCAACCCCACCGACGAGGAATTCCTGATCATCTACGGCCTCAAGGAGGTCAAGGAGATGTCCATGCGCCTCGCCGGCGGAATCCCCCTGGACTGGAAGGGCAATTGAAGGAGAACGGACATGGCGAAATCATTGGCTAAAAGTAACGGCTACAAGACGCTCGTCAAAAAGATCACGCGGGAGTTCGCGGAGTTGGAGACCATTGTCAAAAATAGCGTGGCGAAAGGGCACTGGAACGTCGGCAAATACATCGACGAACATCTTCTGGAGAACAAGGACAGGGCGGAGTATGGCACGGGCTTTTACGAAGGACTTGCTGAAGACACCGGCCGGGAAAAAACAACGCTTATGCGCGTGGTACAATTTTACCGGGCCTACCCAATTTTCGCCGAAAGGCGAGAATTGAACTGGAACCATTACAAGGGCCTGATCACCATTAAGGATGACAAAGAGCGAAAGAAGCTCGAAGAAAAGATTATCCGTCATGATTGGGACACGACAAAGCTTCGGGAATATTTAAGCGTCAAACGCAAGCTGGCGGCGCCGGATAAGGACAAGCCCGTCTCGCAACTGACCTTCACCCGCGGACGGCTGCACACCTGCCAAATCGTCCCGGCGAACAAAGCCTTGGTCTCCCGTGGGCCTTTGGCCCTGGATTTGGGCTTCCGTGAGCAGTATGAAATTCCCGCCGGGGCGCCCAAATTAAAAGAAAACGACACGGTGGAACTTCTCTTCGCGTGGGGGAAACTCGCCGGTGCCCGAAAAGTCACTGTTGCTCCGGGTGAGCTTTTTACCTACGTGGCCATGGTTGAGAAGGTTATCGACGGCGACACGCTTTTGGTTTCCCTTGATTTCCATTGCCCGATGTCCGTCAGCCAGAAACTGCGCCTGCGCGGGATCGACTGCCCGGAGATCGACACCGAGGAAGGGAAAAGGGCCAAACGGTTTGTCGAATCACGCCTGAAGGACTGCGGCTTTATCATCGTTAAAACTTACAAGGACCGCACGGACAAGTTCGACCGCTATCTGGCGGATGTCTTCTACTCGCCGGGCGCCGGCGACCCGTTGCTCGTGGCTGGCGAAGGGACCTATTTGAATCAGGAACTTTTGAACGAACGTCTGGCGGCCGCGTATGAATAAAGCTTTGTGGGCGGGGACATTGTGCTGTTTGTTTCTCGCGGGTTGCGGCCGGCGCCCGGAGGCCAATTCGCACGTAGTGACAGGGGTTCCCCACGAGGGGATGGGTGCCGCGAGTGCGGATGGGCCGCAGGGCGCAGTTAGTTAAATAAGACAGGAGGGACGAGTATGATGGAACGATACTTGAGAGGCATTGCGGGGACGTTTATTTTGTTGAGCCTTTCGTTGGCGTATTTTGTGCACCCGGCGTGGCTGTGGTTCACGGCCTTTGTGGGGCTGAATCTGTTGCAGTCGGCCTTCAGCAACTGGTGTCCGATGATGTGGATCTTGAAAAAATGCGGGGTTAAATAGAATACGTCAGCAAAGGAGGCCGTCGTGATTTATGATATCTTGAAATTCCTGCATGTCATCGGTTTTGTCTTCATGTCCGTGCCGCTGTTTAATCTTATCATCGTCAACGAGCGTGCCCTGATGGGACCGAAATTTACTTATCCGGTTGACCGCTACATGGAAAATATCATCAAAGGAGGGGTAGCCCGCTGTTTTGTTTTTCAGGCGACTGTGCTCATCACGGGCGTGTTTTTATTGATTTTGGGTCCCTTGGGGATTGAGGCGTTGTGGCGCAATTGGGTCCTTCTGGCCAAGACGCTGCTTCTCTTTACCCTTATGGGCCTGCTTTCTTATGTCCATCTGAGGGTCCAATCGCAGATCGAGGCGCTGATCGCCCCTCTCGGCGCGGATTCTCCTGTTCCCGAAGGACTGATGGAACGATTGAAGCCCTGTCGGATTCGCCGGAAAAAACTCGCGACGTTCTGCCTGTTTCTGGTGATCACGGCTATTATTCTGGGACTGCAGGTCTACGGCGCTTTTCACCCTATTTTAAATATCGGGCTTATCACCCTGGCGGCTCTTTTTGCGCGCCGGGCCAATAAGACGGCTGTCCGTTTCGGATGGTTTTAACGGAGGACGGAACATGAAGATAGGAATGATTATTTCCACCAGCGACGCGGAGACGTGCTGGAACGCCTTGCGTTACGCGAATTTTTCTCTGGGGCAGAAAGACGAGGTCCGGGTCTTTCTTTTGGGAAAAGGGGTGGAGTATCAAAAGACAGGCACGGACAAATTCAACACAAGCGAACAGGCAGAAAAATTTTTGAAATCGGGCGGGAAACTTTACGCCTGCGGGACATGTTTGAAGACGCGTGGCCAAGGGGCCTCGGATATGTGCCCGGTGTCTTCAATGAAAGATATGGATGAAATTGTAAAAGAGAGCGACAGGGTTTTGACGTTTTAGAGGGCAACGCATGAACAGGATTCTTTTGACAGGCATTTTGTGCGTGCTCGTGGCCGGCTGCGGGCAAGCGGGTCCTCTGCGCAAATTCTCCGAAACCCGGGCCATGTTCGGCAGTGTCGCGCGCCTGGATGTCTGCTACGCGCCGGGGCAGGAGCGGGCGCTCGCGGAGGTCATCTCCGGGATCTGGACGCGCTTCGAGGACATCCATTCCCGGTTAAGCGTGTATGACCCCGCCAGCGACTTAACCCGCGTCAACCATTCCTTCCCTGACGCCGTGACCGTGGGCGCGGACACCTGGACGCTGATCAACGACGCCGTGTATTACAACCGGCTTTCCGGCGGGGAATTCGACATTACGGTCTATCCGTTGTTACGGTTGTGGAAAGACAGCGAAAAAAACGGGGCTGTGCCGACGGCGGAACAAATCCGTGCGGTCCAACAGTTGCTGGGGACGGATAAATTTGAACTTTTCAAGAATAATCGGGTGAGGGTGCTCAACCCCGGCGTACAGCTGACCATCGACAGTATTGCCGACGGGTACGCCGCGGACGAGGCCGCCCGGATTTTGCGCGCGCGCGGGTTTGCCAATTTCCTGGTGGACACAACGGGCGAGCTTTACGCCGGCGGGCATAGCTGTGAAGGCCGGCCCTGGCAGGTGGGCGTCAAGGACCCGGGCGATCCGTTCGGCGGCCGGATGGTCGACGTGCTGGCCTTGCGAGATATGGCGGTGACCACCTCCGGCAATTATGAGCATTTTTACACGGTCGGCGGGAAAAGATACTCGCACGTGATCAGCCCCAAGACCGGTTACCCTCGCGAGGACATCGTCAGCGCCACCGTGGTCGCTCCCAATACGGAGATCTCGGATTTTCTTTCCACGGCGCTGTGTTTGCTGGACCCCGGTAAGGGCGCCGATTTGGTCGACTCCCTCGGTGAGGGGTATGCCAGCATGGTTTTGATCGACGCGGGCGACGGCCGGTTGACCGCCAGGGAAAGCCGCCGCTACCGTCAATATCTCACGCGTTAATCCCCCGTATCATATCCGCCGGGCTAAAAAAATCTTCGACAAATGGAGGGACGCGGTATATAATTTCTCCGGTTAATAGTTAAGGACATTAACTAAATCGAAGAAAATCCATGGACCTCCAGGAGTTCTCCAGACGCATGATGGAAGTTCTGCCGCGATGCCGGCGGGACTTTTTCCGCTATGAGCACGGGTATATCTCGCGCGGGAAGATCAGCATGCCCCAGTTCGACGTGCTGGAATACCTTTCTCACCGGGATGCCTGCCTGATGACGGAATTAGCCAGGACTTTTCATATTTCCAAACCCGCGGCCACGGGGTTGATCGACCGGCTGGTCGCCCAGAAACTGGTCGACCGGCTTCTAAGCGCAAAAGACCGACGGGTGGTCAAGGTCCGTCTGACCGCCAAAGGCAGGCAGGCCGTTTCCAGCGTTTTGGAGCGCCGCCGGCAAAATTTGGTCAAGATATTCGCCCACATCTCCGCCAGCGACCGGCGCCAGTATGTCAGGACCCTCGAGCAGGTCGTGCAGATCCTTAAGCAGAAAATTTTGATGGTCATCGTGCTGGTGGGCATGTCAGCGGCCTTTCCCGTGTCCCTCGGACTGGCGGATGAGACGCCTGCCTCGCCGGCAGGTGAACCCGCGTCCGTCGTAGTCCCGCAGGAGTCCTTCACACTACAGGACTGTTACGCGCTCGCCTTAAAGCGCAGTGAACAGCTGGCTATCGCGAAGCAAACTATCCAGGAGGCCGAAGGGCGGTTTCTTCAGTCGTTAAGCGGCGCTTTGCCCAAGCTTTCCTTTAATTATTCTCACGAATATCAATCTGGAGACAGTGAGCCGGAAAGCAGATTCACCTTCAGCCAGCCGTTATTTTCGGGGTTCAAGGAATTCGCGGCGATGGCCGCCTCGCGGGCCGAAGGGCGGCAGTTCCGTCAGGAAGAATCGCGCGCGCGCCAGCTTTTGCTCGTCGATGTCGCCGACGCGTTTTATTTTTACGGATTTTATCAGGAGCACCTGGAGCTGACACAGGGGATCATCCAGGCGCTGGAAGACCGGATAGCGGAGTTAAAAAAGCGGGTTGAGCTGGGACGTTCGAGACCCAGTGAGCTGGCCAGCGCGCAAGCGCGCTTGCGCCGCGGCGAGGCGGAGGCGGAGCAAACGCGCGCGGACCTGGGTGTGGCCCGTGAACTGTTGGAATTCCTGACGGGGAAAACGGTCCTTTCAGTCCGGGACGACTTGGACGTCCCCATGACGCCGAAGACCAGCGAAGAACTCGCTTTTTACGTTCCGGGTCGCGCGGACGTGCTGGCGGCGCGCGAGGCGGTGACCGCCGCGCAAAAAAAAGTCGCTGTGGCGCGGTCCGGATATTGGCCCAGCGTCAGTCTCGAAGGGAATTCCTACACGCAAAAAACGGCGGCAAACCCGTCGGACTGGGACGTGACGTTAAAGATGAGCGTGCCTGTCTTCCAAGGAACACAGACGCTGGGGAAAGTCCATGAGGCCTCCGCGTTGGCCACGCAGGCCGAGCTGGAATTAAGTGAAACAACGCGCCGGGCGCTGATGGAGATACGCCAGGCGTACGTTCAATGGGAGTCCGCGTATAACCGGGTCGCGGCCCTGAAGAAGGCCGTTGATGCCACTGAGGAGAACTATCAATTACAAGCGGCGGATTACCGGTTAAGCATGGTCAGTAATCTTGACGTTCTGCAGGCATTGGCGGACCTGCACGGCATCCGCCGGGATTATATCGACGCCGTGACGGACCTGAAGCGTTTCTATTGGAATTTCAAGGTGAAGACGGGAGACCTCAAAGATGTCCATCTCTGATATTTCCATCCGCCGGCCGGTCATGGGCTGGATGATGATGCTGGGGATCATGCTTTTTGGCTGGATCAGTTTCCGTTCCATGGGCATCAGCCAGCTTCCCAACGTCGAGTTCCCGGTCATTTCCGTGAACGTATCCTGGGAAGGGACCGCGCCCGAGGTCATGGAATCCGACGTGGTGGATATCATCGAGCAATCCATCATGACCGTGCAGGGTGTTAAAGATATTTCTTCTTCCATCCGTCAGGGTCAGGCGACGATCACGGTTGAGCTCGAACTGGGCCGCGACGTGGATATCGCGGTGCAGGAAGTTCAGACGAAGATCGCCCAGGCCCAGCGGCTCTTGCCCAACAACATGGACCCGCCGGTCGTTTTTAAGCAAAATCCCGGGGAGCAGCCGATCATCTGGCTGGCCCTGCAGGGGGACCGTCCCGCGCGTGAGCTGATGGAATACGTGCAGAATTATTTGCAGGACCAGTTTTCCACGGTGAGCGGGGTCGGTGAGGTGTCTCTGGGCGGCTTTGTGGAGCCGAACCTGCGCATCTGGGTCGACCGGGAGAAGCTGTCCCAATATCAGCTGACGGTCAAGGACGTTATCAATGCCGTCGGGAAAGAACACGTGGAGCTGCCTGCCGGGCGCATTGAAACCCCGCGGACCGAACAGAACGTGCGCGCCATGGGCGAGGCAACGACCGTCGAGGACTTCGCGAATATCCGCATCCCCGCGCGTAACGGCCAGCCGATCTACACGCCCATCTATTTGAAAGATGTGGCCGCCATCGAAGACGGCCTGGCGGACGTGCGGCGCATTTCCCGCAGTAATTTCAAGACCGCCATTGGATTAGGGATCCGCAAACAGACCGGCAGTAACGAAGTGGAAGTGGCGCGCGCCGTCTTTAAGAAATTGGAAAAGGTGCGTAAGCGTCTGCCGGAGGGCATGACCCTGGAGCCGGTCGTCAACCGCAGTAAATTCATTGAAGACTCTATCCACGAACTGAATGTCACGCTGGTCCTGTCGGCGATCGTTACTTCGCTCGTGTGCTGGTTGTTTTTGGGTTCCTGGAGCGCGACGCTCAACATCCTTTTGGCTATCCCCACCTCCATCCTCGGCGCGTTCATGGTGATCAAGTTTTTCGGGTTTACGCTGAACACCTTTACGATCCTCGGGCTTTCTTTGGCGATCGGGATGGTCGTCGATGATGCGATCATGGTGCTGGAAAATATCACCCGTCACCGGGAAATGGGTTATTCCGCGAAGGAAGGGGCCAGCGCCGGCGCCCGGCAGATCAGTTTCGCGGCGACGGCGGCAACGACCGCCATCATCGCGATCTTTCTCCCCATTATCTTCATGCAAGGGATCATGGGTAAATTTTTCTTTGAATTCGGCGTGACGATCTCCGCGGCGGTGGCCATTTCTCTGTTTGAGGCGCTGGTCTTTACGCCGATGCGCTGCGCGCAATTTTTACAGGCAGGGCAGCACCAGTCCCGGTTCGGCCGTCTGGTGGATAACACGTTTCGTCGATTGTCCGGCGGATATAAAAAGGGATTGGGCTTTTCCTTGCGTCATCGCCGGCTGGTCGTTATCGGGGCGGTCGTTTTTTTCGCGGCCTCGCTGGGGATCTTCAATATCTTGAACAAGGAATTCGTCCCCCCGCAGGACCAAAGCATGATCTTGTGTACTTTGAAAACAGACCCGGGCTCTTCCATCGAATTTACCAGCGAACGTTTCAAGGAAGCGGAAAAGGTCGTGGCCGCCCGGCCGGAGGTGAGAAATTATTTCGCCGCCGTCGGCGGATTTCAAGGAGGGGAATCCAACCGCGGGATCATCTTCGTCAGCCTCAAATATCCGCGTGAACGTCCCGTGGCGGCGCCTTCTTCGAACAAACGGCCGCTGTCGCAAAAAGAGCTGATGGATATCTTGCGCGCGGAATTGAATAAAATTCCGGGCCTGAAAGCGGCGATGCAGGACCTGTCGTTGAGCGGGTTTTCCGCCCAGCGCGGGTTTCCCATTGAACTGACCGTGCGCGGCACCAGCTGGGACGAATTGGTCGTATTGACGGACGATATGCAGGACCAGATGCGCAAAAGCGGCCTGATGGTGGACGTCAATACCGATTATTTGACGGGGTCGAAGGAAATTCGCATCCTGCCGGACCGCGTCAAGGCCGCCGGACGAGGGGTGAGCGTGGAGGCGATCGGAGAAGCGATCAACGCGCTGATCGGCGGAGAGCGCGTCGGGAAATACACGCATAATGGACGCCGCTATGACATCCGCGTGCGCTTGAAACCTGAACAGCGCGCGGCGCCCGAGGATATCGCCGATCTTTATGTCTGGAACAACCAGGGAGAAAGGGTCCAGCTCAAGGACGTCATCACCACCGAGCAAAAAGACACCTCATTGAACATCACGCGCCGCGGCCGCGAACGGGCGATCACCATTTACGCCAACGTGGCCGCGGGCAAGTCGCAGTCCGACGCCATCACCGAAGCGCAACGCGTCGCCAAGATCGTCTTGCCCGAGGGCTATGACGCGACCCTGGGCGGCAGTTCCCAGGCCTTTAGGGAATCCAACCAAAGCTTTGTTTTCGTGTTTGTCATGGGGATCGTCGTCGCGTATATGGTGCTGGCCTCGCAATTTAACAGCTATGTGCATCCTTTGACCATCCTGACGGCGTTGCCCTTTAGTGTCTCCGGCGCGCTCCTTGCCTTGTGGGCGGCCGGCCAGACGGTCAATATTTACAGCATTATCGGGATCGTCCTCCTGATGGGGATCGTGAAAAAGAATTCTATTTTGCTGGTAGAATTTAATTTTGCTGGTAGAATTTACCAACCAGATGAGAGAGCAGGGAAAAAATGCCCACGAGGCCATTCTGGAAGCCTGCCCGATACGTTTACGTCCGATCCTGATGACCTCCATGGCCACGATCGTGGCCGCCATCCCGCCGGCGCTGGCGCTGGGCCCCGGGGCCGAGGTGCGCGTCCCGATGTCCATCGCGGTCATCGGCGGTGTTTTTGTCTCCACGCTGCTGACCCTTTTTGTGGTCCCTTGCGTGTATCTGTTATTCACGCGTTTCGAACGTCACGACAAATCCTGACCGGGAAAAGGTGTTGCCGTTCCTGGGCGAATACGTTATAATTCCGCCAAGATGACCAAATGGGTATATTTATTTCTGGGAGGCGGCGCGGGGACCATCGCGCGGTATGTGTTCTCGGGGTGGATTTATCAGGGACTTGGCGCAAGGTTCCCTTTCGGAACCCTCGCCGTCAACCTGCTGGGATGTTTCCTGATCGGGTTCTTCGCGGTCCTCACTGAAGAAAAATTTCTTTTTCCGCCGGAGCTCCGTGTCCTGGTTTTCGCCGGATTCCTGGGGGGCTTCACGACATTTTCGACCTTTATCTTTGAAACGGCCAATCTGGTCAGAGACGGCGAGGGATTGCTGGCGCTCGGTAACGTGCTTTTGAGCGCTTGCGCCGGGTTTGTGGTGTTTCGTCTGGGCGTCCTCTTGGCGGAAGTCATTTAGAAAGGATTATCAATATGAAAATTCCCGCGGATGGGCAGTTGTTGCGGATCTTTATCGGGGAAGCGGACAAATGGCACGGCAAACCTCTTTACGAAGAGATCGTTTATCTGGCCAAACAAGAAAAACTCGCCGGGGCCACGGTCGTCAAAGGGTTTATGGGCTTTGGCTGTAAAAGCCACATGCACACCGCCAAACTGCTGCGGCTTTCCGAGGACCTGCCCATCATCATTGAAATCGTCGACAGCGAAGAGAAGATCAGGGGTTTTCTTCCACGGCTGGACACGATGGTCCGCGAAGGGCTCATCACGCTGGAGAAAGTCAACGTTGTCATTTACCGGGCCAACGGGGAAGACCAGGTATGACCCATTCGACTATGCTCAGGGTCATCCTGAGTGCTTCGACTTCGCTCAGCATGGTTCGAAGCAGGGTGAGCTAAGTCGAACCACAAACAACGAATAAAATGATGAGTGTGTCGAAGGATGAAATTTTACGCCGATTGTCACCTGCACTCCTGTTATTCCCGCGCGACGAGCAAAGAACTCAACCTGGAACACCTTTTTTACTGGGCCCAGCTTAAAGGCCTTCAGGTCGTCGGCAGCGGGGATTGTGTGCATCCCGCCTGGCTCAAGGAGCTCAAAGAGAAACTGGAGCCCGTCCCCGGCGGGGAGGGGCTGTTTCGTTTAAAGGCGCTCCACGCCGGGCCGATGCAGGACCGGGTCCCCGCCGCCTGCATCGGCGAGGTGCGTTTTATGCTCACCGTGGAGATTTCCAGTATTTACAAAAGGCTGGATAAAGTCCGCAAAGTCCATAACGTCGTTTTTGTCCCGTCGTTCAAGGCCGCGGAAAAACTGCAGGCCCGGCTGGAGGCGATCGGCAATATCAAGTCCGACGGACGGCCGATCCTGGGGCTGGATTCCCGGGACCTTCTGGAGGTCGTCCTGGAAACCGATCCTCTGGCCTATTTGATCCCCGCGCACATCTGGACGCCGTGGTTTGCCGTGCTGGGTTCTGCCAGCGGGTTCGACCGCGTGGAGGACTGTTTCGCCGACCTGACCAAACACATTTTTGCCGTCGAGACGGGATTGTCGTCAGACCCGTTGATGAACTGGCGGTTGAAACAGCTGGACCCGTTTGTGCTGGTGTCGAATTCTGACGCGCATTCTCCGGCCAAACTGGGCCGTGAGGCCACGGTTTATGACACGGAACTTTCCTACCCGGCGATCTATCGCGCTCTCTCCGATCCCAGGGACAAGGGGTTGATCGGGACCGTGGAATTTTTCCCCGAGGAGGGAAAGTACCATTACGACGGACACCGCGCCTGCAAGACGCGTCTGCATCCGCGGGAAACCAGGAAGCACAAAGGACTTTGTCCCGTGTGCGGCAAGCCGGTGACCGTCGGTGTCATGGCCCGCGTCGAGCAATTGGCCGACCGCCCCGAAGGCGAGAAGCCGCCGCGCTGGCGGCCGTACCGCAACCTGATCCCGCTGCCGGAGGTGATCGCCGAGGCCAAAGGCGTGAGCAGTCCCGACGGCAAAAGTGTGCAGGAATTGTATCATCGTCTGCTGGCGCAGTTGGGCAACGAACTTTTTATTCTGCAAGACGCCCCTTTGAAACAGATCGAGGCGACCGGGGGCGACCTTCTCGCGCGCGGGATCAATTGCATGCGCGAAGGCAAGGTCGATATCGCCGCTGGTTATGACGGCGAATACGGGACGGTCCATCTTTTCTCCGAAGAAGACCGCCAGAAAAAAGAAGGCCAGCTGACCATTTTTTCCGCCTCCGGCGGATCCGCCTTTGGCGGACGTACTTCGCAATGACCGATGGATTCATGTCTCTCAATGATTCTCAATTACGGGCGGTTACTCACGATGCGGGACACCTGTTGATCGTCGCCGGCCCCGGCACAGGCAAGACCCACACCCTCACCCACCGTATCGCGCGCGTCAGCCGTCAGCTTGGATTCGGCCAGAAAGCCCTCGCCATTACCTTTACGCGCAAGGCCGCGGAAGAACTCGAAGAACGTCTCGGAAAATATTCTCCCGAAGCGCGAAATAAAGTCTTCGTCGGGACTTTCCATGGTTTTTGTCTTGCTTATTTGCGTGAACATGTCGAAGACATCAATATCGCCGCCACCGATGATTTAGAAAGACTCGCCCGGCAGATTTGGCCGGATCTGCCCAAACGGCAGATGAAAAAGAAGCTGCAGTCTCTGCTTGAGCATAAGACCCGCGATATTGGAGGACCGGCGCCGCCGGAATTATCAGCGTACAACCAGATTTTAAGGGCAAACAAACTTTGGGATTTTGATGATTTGCTGCTGGAAGCCGAAAAATTTTTATCCGGCGCCGACAAACTGGAATTCGCCCACGTTTTTGTCGACGAGTATCAGGACATCAACGCCCTGCAGCACGCGTTATTGAAAGAGTTTGTCCGCCTCGGGGCTTGCCTGACAGCCATCGGTGACCCGCATCAGGCGATCTATAGTTTCCGCGGGGCGGATGTTTCGTTTTTCGACCGCTTTACCGAAGACTTCAAAGGCGCCGTGATTTTATCCCTGTCGGACAATTACCGTTCGTCGCCGAATCTTTTGAAGGCGTCGGGCCAGATTGTGGTACGGGAAACGCCCCTGGTCAGTGCTCGCGCCGCGGATATTTACAGCCACGGGCAACTGACGGTTTATGAGGCCCCGACGGATAAAGCCGAGGCGGAATATGTCGTGCATCAAATTGAGAAGATGGTCGGCGGGACGAGCATGTTCTCGCGGGACAGCGGCCGGGTTTACGCGACCGCGCCCGCCCGGCGCAGCTTTGAGGACATCGCCGTCTTGTATCGGCTCAACGCGCAAAAAATGGTGCTGGAGGAGGCGCTGGGGCGTCACGGGGTCCCGTACCAAACCTCCGGCGAGAGGCCGTTCGCGGAATTGGAGCCGGTTCCAGGGCTGATCGCATTTTTGAAAAAATGGCGCGACGACGGTCCTTTAAGCGCCGCCATTGAAAAGCTCCTGGAAACCATCGCCGGTAACCCCGCCCGCTTTACCGGGCAGAAAAATATCGAGCGCTTTGTCCGCATGTCCAAAAGATTCAATCAGGTTCAGGAATTTCTGGATTATTTGGTTCTTCAGCAGCCGGAAGACGCCATTGAGCGCCGGGCGGAAAATGTCAATCTGCTGACGCTTCATGCCGCCAAAGGGTTGGAATTCCCGGTTGTTTTTATCGTCGGCTGTGAGCAAAATCTTTTACCTCTTTCCATCGGGGATATGGTTTCCGATTCCCGCGAAGAACGGCGCTTGTTTTACGTAGGGATGACCCGGGCCCAAGAGGCCCTGTTCCTGACCCACGCCCGGCGCCGCCGTCTTTTCGGCCGGTCGATGTTTAATCCGCCGTCCCCTTATCTGGGCGACATTGAACATCAGCTTAAAGAATATGACCAGGCCCAGCCCGCCCGCCGCCGCAAAGATAAACAAAAATCCGGCCAATTGGAGTTGACATTTGCCAGAAATCCATTGCTATTGAAAAGAGAGTCCCTATAATATTTTTGTTCATATAAAACAGGATAAATTTTCCCATGACCCCCCGAAAGATCCTTTTGGTTGAAAACGACAAAGAGCTTGTCCGTTCAACCGTTGATCTCCTTCAGTCGCGGAACTACGCCGTTGATGTCGCCTATAGCGGCGCCGACGCGCTGCAAAGACTGCATCACGCGCCGCACTTGGTCCTTGTCGATTACGCCCTGCCGGATATGTGCGGGATCGAGATTTGCAGGAAGATAAAATCCGATGAGCACTGGCATAGCATTGCCGTTGTTGTGTTGACCGATTCGTTGATAGCCCCGGAGGAGATGGAAAGTTTGTACATTTACGGGGACGACCATCTCGCCAGGCCTTTTGACCCCGCGGAGCTGCTCGCGCGTCTGGAGATCGTTTTGCGCGAACGCCAGGGGATGTATCAGATCGACGAGGAAAGACAAGTCATCATCGCGGAACTTAACAGGATCCTCGACCAGGAACTGCTGGTTCCCTTTTTTCAGCCCATCTATTCGTCCGCGTCCATGAGGATATTGGGTTTTGAGGCGCTAAGCCGGCCGTCGACGAACACCTCATTGAGCAACCCGGAACTGTTCTTCAAGGCCGCGCTGGCTTTTGGCGTTTACACGGATATCGAAAAATTGGCCTGGCGCAAGGCGTTTGGAGAATGGCGCAGGCGTTTGGGCCTGGGGAAATTGTTCCTTAACTGCACCCCTTATTTTATCGGCAATAACCCGATGGGAAAAGAATTTTTCGCGGGCCTTGGCGTGGACCCGCGGCACGTGGTCATCGAATTGACCGAGCGCGCCGCGATCCATAACCATGACCTTTTTGTTGAAAAGATCAATGAACTCCGCGGTCTCGGGATACAAATCGCGGTCGATGACGTCGGCAGCGGGTTCGCGAGCCTGGACACGGTCGCCGAAGTGCGGCCGGATTATATCAAGATCGACTTGAAACTGATCCGCGACATCAATTTCAATTCCCTCAAAAGAAACATCGTGCAGGCCATCATCACGTTCTGCCATCAAAGCGGTATTATCACCGTTGCCGAGGGGATAGAAGAGCGCTCCGAGCTGCAAACCGTCCGCGACCTGGGCGTCGATGCCGTGCAGGGGTATTTGCTGGGGAAGCCTTCGCCGGAGACGAATAAAGACATCTTTGAAAAAAAGCTCGTCTTGTAGCGGGTACGCCTTGACAGGACCGGCGCGGGAGTTATTGTGCCGCGTCCGCCGCGGAGAAGCTTTCTATTTTCCAGCCAAATTTTGTCTGCCGCAGTTTGAAAATCCATTCTTTCCCGGAAGGCAGGACGTTGTCAGCGGAGAACTCGAGGGCCACGGATATTCGGGCGTTCCGCCGGCCGTCTTCTTTGTTCATGACCTTTTTGGTGATTTTGTAGGAGGCCAGGCTGTAGGCCGGCGGGGCATTATTCGGGTCTTCCCAGTACTGAAATGTCTCGGGGATCGCGCCGCTCGCCCAGCCGTCGAGCACGGCCGTGACGGTCCGGGTGACTTCGCGCCGGTGCAGGTAGGGCGTCAAAAAAAGGTTGCCTGATACCAGCAGGATAACGGCAGGGATGACGAATAAAAAAGTTTTGTCGCGCATGGGATTCTTAAATTACCACAAATCAATGTCCAGAACAACGAAATATGAGTAAAATCCGGATTCCAGGGAACCCCGCGTCCAGGCTCCGGCGGCTCGGGCTTTGTCTTGTTTTGTGCTTTTCTTTGACCGGCTGCGATCTCCTGTACCGCATGCTGCACAAAGAGGGCGCGGAGGAAAAAGAGCTGCTTGGGGATATGGTCCCTTTTCAGAAGAACCCCGCTGTTGAGGAAGTCCAGACACTTTTGTCCATTTATGGATACAGCCCGGGCAAGGCTGACGGCGTGATCGGCCTGCGGACGCGTAACGCCGTCGAGGAATTCCAGCGGGACAACGGTCTTGAAGAAACGCGGTTCGTGGACAAGGCCACGTGGGAAAAACTCATGGTCTTTAAGGATAATAATTTTATCGTGAAAAACAAACTGAACGTGAAGTTGGTCCAGACAGCCCTTAAAGAGGCGGGGTTCGATCCGGGGGTTGCCGACGGCAAGATGGGAACAAAAACGAAGAACGCCATCATGGCCTTTCAAAAGGCGAACGGGCTTACGGCCGATGGAAAGATCGGCTACAAGACCCTTGCCAAATTAAGTGAGGTTTTTCCGGCGCGGGAGGAGGCCGGCCGGTAGATTCAACGAACGCCTTGCCATGCCCGGCGTTTCATCGTATAATGCGAAACTCAAGGTAATACATAATGAAAATCCACGAATATCAAGCGACAGAATTGTTCCAAAAAGCCGGCGTGGCTGTCGTCAGCGGCCAGGTGGCCACAGACGTGCGGGAGGCCCTGCGCGTTGCCGAAAGTATAGGCTACCCGGTCGTTTTAAAATCGCAGGTCCTGGTCGGCGGACGCGGCAAGGCCGGCGGGATCAAAAAGGTCAATACTCCGGAGGAGTTGACGACGGCGTTCGCGCAGCTTAAGGCGCTCAAGATCAAGGACTATCCGGTCGAAAAAGTCCTGGTCGTCCGGGCCGTCGCCATCAAACGGGAATTTTATATCGGAATGACGGTGGACACCTCCCGCAATGATGTCGTTCTGATCGCCAGCGCCGCCGGCGGCGTGGACATCGAAGAAACCGCCCAGAAAGATCCCCAGGCCATCAAGAAATATTATCTCGAAGGGAATCAGCAGCTCGTTGGCAAAAAATGGCAGTCCTTTATCGAGTCCGTCTTCGACGACCCCCATTATCAGGTCAAAGGTGCCGAGATCTTCCGCGGTCTTATCAAAGTATTTTTCGCCTATGATTGTTCCCTGGCGGAGATCAACCCTCTGGTCATCGACGATAAGGGGCAGATGTACGCGGCGGACGCCAAGATCAATTTTGACGACAACGCGTTGTTCCGTCACGAAGATGTGGCGGCGTTGCGGGATATCCGCTATGAAGAGCCTGATGAGATGGAGGCCAAAAAGCATGGTTTGAGTTTCGTGCGGCTTGACGGCAACGTCGGGTGCATCGTCAATGGCGCCGGTCTGGCCATGGCGACGATGGATATCGTGAACCTTTCCGGCGGGGCGCCGGCCAACTTTTTGGACGTGGGCGGCAGTTCGAACCCGGAAAAGGTCGTCCATGCCCTGCGGATCATTCTGAACAACAAGAAGGTCAAGGCCGTTTTGATCAACATCTTCGGCGGGATCACGCGCTGTGACGACATCGCCCGCGGGCTCGTGGAGGCCCGGACAAAGCTGAATTTATCCGTACCGCTGGTCGTGCGCCTGATCGGGACCAATGAAGAGGAAGCCAAGGCCTTGCTGGCCCAGCACAATATCCGCACGTATCCGACGATGCGCGAGGCCATCAGCCAGGTCGTGGCAATAGCAAACCAATGAGCATCCTTCTTAATCAAAATTCGAAGGTGATCGTTCAGGGCATAACCGGCCGGGACGGGTCGTTCCATACCCGGCAGATGCTTTCCTACGGGACAAAGGTCGTCGGTGGCGTCACGCCGGGCAAGGGCGGTCAGGAAGTCAGCGGGGTGCCGGTCTTTAATACGGTCGCGCAAGCGAAAGAAAAGACAACGGCGGATACGGCGGTCATTTATGTCCCCGCGAAGTTCGCCAAAGACGCGATGCTGGAAGATATCAAGGCCGGGATAAATCTTATTATCTGCATTACGGAGGGCGTCCCGGTGCTGGACATGGTGGAAGTGATGGGCGCGCTCAAGGGAACCGGCATTCGTCTGGTCGGTCCAAACTGTCCCGGGGTCATTTCTCCGGGTAAATCTAAGGTCGGCATCATGCCCGGCCATATCCACAAGCCCGGCCCCATCGGGATCATTTCCCGCAGCGGGACCCTCACCTATGAAGTCGTTTACAGCCTGACGTACCACGGCGTCGGTCAATCCACCTGCGTAGGGTTGGGGGGCGACCCCATCATCGGGACGCGTTTTGTCGACGTGCTTGAGATGTTCATGCGCGACGACCAGACCAAAGGCATCGTGATGGTCGGGGAGATCGGCGGCGAGGACGAGCAGGTCGCGGCCGGCTACCTCAAGAAGGAAGCCACTAAACCCGTGGTCGGATTTATCGCCGGGCGCACGGCCCCGCCGGGCAAGCGGATGGGACACGCCGGCGCGATCATCTCCTCGGGCACCAGCACGGCGGAGGCCAAGCGGACCGTCTTGAAGGAAGCGGGTGTCGTGGTCGTTGATTTCCCTGAGGAGATCCCGGCGGTGTTCAAAGAAAAGCTGGGAGAATGCCTTCATGGTGAAAAGCGTTCTTAAAAATATTTTCCTATCCTCTATTTATCAAAACGCCGGCAAGACGTCCATATCGCTGGGCCTGTACAAAATCCTCCAGGAACGCAAAGTAAAAACCGCCTTCATGAAACCCATCGGCCAGCAGTACGTGCACGTGGGCGATCTGGACATCGACAAGGACTCTTACCTGATCGCCGAGGTTTTTCATACCAGGAAGAAGTTCCAGGAGATGAGCCCGGTGACGATCGGCCGCGGCTATACCGAGAAATATATCTTCAGCCCCCATAAAGAAAGGCTTGAGGCAACCATCCTCCAGGCTTTTGACAGTCTTAAACGCGGCAAAGAAGCCTTTATTATCGAAGGGACGGGGCACGCGGGTGTCGGTTCCGTCATTGATTGTTCCAACGCGGATGTCGCCAAACTCCTGGGGGCTAAAGCGATCATTATCAGCGAGGGCGGCATCGGCAAAAGCATCGACGAGATCGTCCTGAACAAGGCCCTTTTCGATCTCAAAGGTGTTGAGATCATCGGGGTCATCGTCAACAAGGTTATGCCGGAGAAGTACGAAAAGGTCGAGCGCGCCTTAAGGCAGGGGTTGCTCAATAAAGGGATCAAGCTTTTGGGAGTTATTCCGCTCGATCCGTTGCTGAGCACCCCGACGGTCGAGCAGGTGAAAAACGCTTTGAATTTAAAACTGCTGTGCGGGGACAAGGGTACGGGGCGGCGGGTCAAGCACACCATCGTCGGGGCGATGGAGCCGCACAACATGATCCATTATCTTAAAGAGGGGACTTTGGTTTTGACTTCGGGGGACCGGGTGGACAATATATTGCTCGCCGTGAGTTCCCATCTGGCCCGCGAAAGCCAGGGCTTCCATGTCTCGGGGATCATCCTGACCGGCGGTTTGCAGCCGACGCCGAAGATCGTTGATCTCTTGAAGAAAAGCCAGATCCCCATTTTGATCACGGATGAGGATACCTATACCGTCGCCGGAAGGATCGAACATCTGACCTGCAAGATCCAGAAATCCGACAAAGACAAGATCACCGAAGTGACCACGCTGGTTAAAAAATACGTGGATGTAGACGCCATTCTGGCGTCTTTTTAAGGCCATGCCCAAACCGAAACGGGACAGTTCTGTTTTTCTTTTTGACGGTTTACGCACGCCTATCGGTTATCCTTACCGGGGATTAAAGGAATTTACCGCCGCCCAGCTGGCTACTTTCGCTATCAAGGGGATCTGCCGGCGCGGCAGGATCGACAAGCGCTGGGTCGACCAGGTGATCCTGGGGAACGTGGTCGCCGCCGGGACGGGACAGAACCTGGCCAGGCAGGCCGCCCTCGCGGCCGGGTTGCCGGCGACGGTGCCCGCGTTTACCGTCAACAATGTCTGCGGCGCCGGGTTGCAGGCGGTCATCCTGGCCGCCCAGAGCGTCGCGCTGGGCAAGGCCGGCCTTATTTTGGCCGGCGGGACGGAAAGCGCGAGCCAGAGCCCCTACTTCGTGAAACGCCTGGAGGCCGAGAATTACGAGAAAAAGATCAGGGAATTAAACCCTCTGGACTGTCTGCAGCATGACGGTTTGTTTTGCCAGATGACCGGTCAGAAAATGGGTGAGTTGGCGCAAAAACTGGCGCACGCGTCCGGTATCTCCCGGGAAGAGCAGGACGATTACGCCTTTGACAGCCACCGCAAGGCCTGCCTGGCCCAGAAACAGGGCAAGTTCCGCAGGGAGATCGTCCCCTTGCGTAACCACGAAAAGACGATTCATCTCGACGAACATCCGCGCAAAACTCTGGAACGCGCCTGGCTGGACAAGCTCCCCCCCGTTTTTTGGACCGGGGGGACGGTGACCGCCGGTAATTCAGCGCCTTCCTGCGACGGGGCGGCTGTGGCCGCGGTGGGATCGTCGGATTTTCAAAAGAAACATAAGCGTAAACCCCTGGCGCGCATTGTCGGGTATGCGTCGATCGCCGTTACCCCTGAAAACGTTTTTGAATCCACCAACACGGCCATTGAGGCGTGTTTGAAGGAATGCCGCCTGCGGTTGCGCGATATCGATTTTTTTGAGATCAGCGAGGCGTTTGCCGCGCAGATCGTCCTCGTGGAGAGAAAAACAAAGATCCCCCGGGCGAAGATTAACGCCTTTGGCGGGGACCTCGCCCTGGGGCATCCCCTGGGCACCGCGGGGGCGCGGATTTTGGTGACGCTCCTTAACGTCCTGCGCGACCGGAAGAAAAAGAGGGGGCTGGCCTGCGTTTCCTTCGGCGGCGGCGGGGCCATCGCGATGGTGGTCGAGAGGGTAAGCTAAAATCCCTTTTAAAATAATTTTTCTTGAATTTCATTTTGGCTGGTGCTATATTTGAGCCTTAATATTTTTTAGGAGAACCAACCCGCCTTGTTGTTCGGATTAATTACCCGTGATTGGTTAGAACGCAGATGGCGACTTTTCAGATCAAACAGGGACGAGACATTAAGCTCAAGGGCGCGGCGCCTAAAGAGATCGTTACTTTATCTTTGCCGCGGCAGGTCGCCGTTGTCCCGTCGGATTTCAAAGGGATCAAGGCCAGCCTTTGCGTGAAAGTCAACGATGCCGTCAAAGTCGGCACGCCGCTTTTTGAAGATAAACATTGTCCGGAAATCAGGATCGTTTCTCCGGTGAGCGGCCGGGTCGCCGCGATCGACCGCGGTGAGAAGCGTTTTCTCGAAGATATCGTAGTGGAATCCGACGGCCGCGACGAAGCGGTCGCTTTCCGCAAATTTTCCGCGAGTGAAATTTCAGGCCTTTCCAAAGAGGATGTAGAAAAAACGCTTCTTCAATCCGGTCTCTGGCCGGTCTTGCGCCAAAGGCCGTTCTCTAAAGTCGCCCACCCGCACGAGCCGCCCAAATCCATTTTTGTCCACGCCATGAATACCGAGCCGCTCGCCCCCGACGTCGATTTTATTTTACAAGGCAAAGAAGAGCAGTTCCAGGCGGGGTTAAACGTCCTGCGGCGGTTAACGAAAGGCAAAGTTTACTTATGCGCCAAGCATGGATCCCGGTCCAAGGCGTTGACGCAGGCGCGTGATGTTGAAACGCATTATTTCGCCGGGCCGCATCCCGCCGGAAACGTCAGCACGCATATCCATTATCTTGATCCGATCCACAAAGGAGACCACGTCTGGTATGTCGAGGCGCAGGATGTCGCGCGCGCCGGATCTTTGTTTCTGGAGGGTGTTTATTCGCCCGAGCGCGTTGTGGCCGTCACCGGAGAAGGGGCTGGCCGGAAGTTTTACGCCAAAACGATCGTCGGCGCGCCGGTCTCTTTATTATTAAAGGGAAGCGGCCTTGAGGGGATGCGCTGCGTTTCCGGAAGCGTGCTGGCAGGCAGAGAAGTCGGCAAGGATGGATATTTGTCCTTTTATGATTCCCAGTTGACGGTCATTCCCGCGGGCGGGAAAAGGACATTTTTGGGGTGGTTGTCCCCCGGGTCCGATAAATACACTTTTTCCAGAACATTTGTTTCGTCATTTTTGCCGCCGCGGAAAGAAGTTTCCCTGACCACGGACAAACATGGCAGCGACCGCGCGATTGTTCTGAACCATATTTATGATCCGTTGGTCCCGCTGGATATCATGGTCTATTTTCTCCTCAAGGCGGTCATCAGCGAGGACATCGAAGAGGCCGAGCGGCTCGGCATCCTGGAATGCGATGAAGAAGATTTCGCGCTCTGCAGCTTCGCCTGTCCGTCGAAGACGGACGTGGGGGGGATCATTCGGGAAGGGTTGGAGTTGATTGAGAGGGAAGGATAACTTCAGGGTACAGGGGTTAGGGTTCAGGATTGCAGGGGTTAGAGATGAAGTTTATTGAAGAACAGTTGAAGAAAGTCGGGCAGTTATTCGAGAAGGGGAAACCGCTCGAGAAATTTTATCCGCTTTATGAGGCGCTGGACACCTTTTTGCTGACGCCGGGCAAGACGGCGGCGAAGGCGCCTTTTGTCCGCGACGCGGTGGACATGAAGCGCGTGATGATCTTTGTGGTCCTCGCGCTTATCCCGGCCACGCTGATGGGGATATACAATACCGGCTATCAGATTGAGGTGGCTAAAGGGTTGTCGCATTCCTTCTGGGGCGCGGTGGAAGCGGGCGCCTGGAAAGTGGTCCCGATCATCCTGGTCAGTTACGCGGCGGGCGGGTTTTGGGAAGTTTTGTTTGCCGTCACGCGCAAGCACGAGATCAATGAAGGGTTTTTAGTGACCGGCATTTTGTTCGCGCTCATACTTCCTCCGTCGATCCCCTTGTGGCAGGTGGCGGTGGGGATTTCCTTCGGCGTCGTGTTCGGCAAAGAGATTTTCGGCGGCACGGGCATGAACGTGTTCAACCCCGCGCTGGTCGCGCGCGCGTTCGTCTTTTTCGCGTACCCGGCGCAGATCTCCGGTTCGACCGTGTGGGTGGCCGTCGATGGCTTCACCCGCGCGACACCTCTGGCGGTCGCGGCCGCCACACCCAAAGGACATTCCGTGGTGCAGGCACTGGGAGACGCCGGCTATAATTTTCAAAATATGTTCTTCGGATTTATCCCGGGTTCGATCGGAGAAACTTCCGCGCTGGCGTGTCTGGCCGGGCTCGCGTTTCTTTTGGTGACCGGGGTGGCCAGCTGGCGGATCACGGTTGCCTGTGTCCTGGGGCTCTTGACGATGTCATCGGTATTTTATTTTTTGCAAGGGGCCGAAAGGCTGGCTTTCTTCGCGCTGCCGCCGTACTGGCATCTGGTCATGGGCGGGTTCGCCTTCGGGGCCGTTTTCATGGCGACCGATCCGGTTTCTTCCGCGGCGACGAATGCCGGGCGCTGGATTTACGGTTTTTTGATCGGCGTTCTGACCGTTTTGATCCGCGTGGTCAACCCGGCGTACCCGGAAGGCGTGATGCTTTCGATCCTGTTTATGAACGCCTTCGCGCCATTGATCGATTATTTCGTGGTGGAAAACCATATTAAAAGACGGCTGCAACCCAAGAAATTGGAGGTAGAAGCAAAGAAGTAAGAGGCAAGAAGTAAAGAAAAGGCTTTTCTTGCTTCTCTGTTTCTTGATTCTTTGCATCTTTTGCTATGAATACCAGCAGCACGCGGTACACATTTATCTTCGCGGTCATCGTCTGCGTTGTCAGCGCTGTCATGCTTTCTGTTTTTTCGGAAGGACTGCGCCCGCAGAAAGAACTCAACGAAGAGCTCGACGTTAAAAAGAACATCCTTAAGGCGGTTGCGCTCAAGGAGCCGCTGGCGCCCAAAATGAAGGGGGGGGATGTCCTGGAGGTTTATGACAGCAAGATTGAAGAGCTTGTGATCGACAAAGAGGGCCATGTGGTCGCGGGCAAGACTCCGAAGCAGTTGACAGGAAAAGATAAAGACCTTTATCCGCTTTATATTTATAAGGAAGACGGCCGGGTGATGGCGTACGCGTTCCCCATCGTGGGCCAGGGATTGTGGTCGACGCTTTATGGCTATCTGGCCGTGGAAGCCGACGCGACGACCATCCGCGGGGCCACGTTTTACAAGCACGGCGAAACCCCCGGCCTGGGCGGAGAGATCGAAAAAGAGTGGTTCCAGAACAATTTTAAAGGGAAGACGATCTATTCGGTCAAGGAGCACAAGTTAACCCCGGTCGTTGTTGTTAAAGGCAAGGCCGCGGATGTTGTCAGCAAGGATGAATATGAATTGAGCCATCACGTGGACGGGATCACGGCGGCGACGCTGACCGGCAAAGGCGTTACGGAATTGATCGACCGGTGGGTCAGGGTGTACGACGCTTATTTGAGCAAATTGCGGAAAATTTGATGGGGTGATCCCCCGGGAGGTGATCTATGGGTGAGGCGCTGTTATCCAGTAAAAATCAGAAAATTCTTAAAGACGGGTTTTGGGACACCAACCCGATCACGTTCCAGATCTTGGGGATCTGTTCGGCGCTGGCGGTCACGACACAATTGAAAGCGGCCATCGTCATGTCGCTGGGTCTGACGTTCGTCACCGCGGGTTCGAACGTGGTCATTTCCCTGATCCGGAATTTTATCCCCCCGCAGATCCGTATTATCGTCCAGTTGACGGTCGTCTCGGCGCTCGTCATCAGCATCGACCAGCTTTTGCGCGCGTATATGTTCGATGTCAGCAAGCAATTGAGCGTTTTCGTCGGGCTTATCATCACCAACTGTATTGTCATGGGCCGCCTGGAGGCCTTCGCCATGGGCAACCCGCCGTGGAAATCGTTTCTCGACGGCCTGGCCAACGGGGCGGGGTACAGCGCCGTTTTAATCATGATCGGTATCATCCGCGAAATTTTCGGCTCGGGCACGCTGCTGGGTTTCCACGTTATACCGGCGTCGTTTTACGCGGCCGGATATGTCAATAACGGGATGATGGTCCTGGCGCCGGGGGCGTTCTTTCTTCTGGGGATCATCGTCTGGATCCAGCGTTCGATCTCGGGATACAAGGAAAGTTGAGGGAGCAAGGCAATGGATATCATTCATTATGTCAATCTGGCGGTCAAGGCCATCTTCGTCGAGAACATCCTGCTGGCTTTCTTCCTGGGCAACTGTTCCTATATCGCCTGTTCCAAGAGGATCGATACGGCCGTGGGTTTGGGAGCGGCGGTCATTTTTGTTTTGACGATCTGTACGCCCGCCGCCTGGGCGTTCAAACATTTCTTTTTGGCCAAAGGCGCGTTGCATTGGCTTGGTGCGAATTTCAATAATATCGACTTGAGTTTTTTGATCTTTGTTTCTTTCATCGCGGTCATCGCGGCCATGACGCAGGTCGTGGAGATGCTCGTGGAGAAGTTTTCTCCGGCCCTGCACGGCGCGCTGGGGATCTTTCTGCCGCTCATCGCCGTCAACTGCGCCATTTTGGGCGCGGCGCTTTTTATGGACCAGCGCAACTATAATTTTATGGAATCGGTCATTTTCGGACTGGGTAGCGGGATCGGCTGGGCGCTGGCGATTATCGCCATGGCCGCCATCCGCAAAAAATTGGCGTACTCGAACATCCCGGCGCCGCTGCGCGGGCTTGGCATCACGATGCTTGTTTCCGGTTTGATGTCGATGGGTTTTATGTGTTTCGCCGGGATCCGGCTGTAAAAGGGTTATATGCCGCTTTATCTTTACGTGACCATCAGTGCCGTTGTCTTTACCGCTATCATTGTGATGCTGGTGGCGGTCATTATCCTGATTAAACTCAAGGTCATCAAACCGGGCGACTGCAAAATTTTGATCAACGACGACCCCAGCCCGATCGTGGCCGCGGCCGGAGGGTCTTTGTTGTCCACGTTGGCCATCAACAAAATATTCGTCCCTTCGGCGTGCGGCGGCGGCGGGACGTGCGCCCAGTGCAAAGTCCAGGTCCTGGAGGGCGGCGGGCATATCCTGCCGACGGAGACCGGGCACATTAACCGCAAGATGCAAAAACAGCATTACCGCCTGGCCTGCCAGGTCAAGGTGCGTAACGACCTGAAGATCCATGTCCCGGATGAGATCTTTCACATTCAGAAGTTCGAGTGCACGGTGCGTTCCAACCGTAACGTCGCCACGTTCATCAAGGAGCTGGTCCTCGATTTGCCGCAGGGGCAGAATTTGAACTTCAAGGCCGGCGGTTACATCCAGATCGATATCCCGCCCTACAAACTTGATTTTAAGGACTTCGACATCGAGCAGAAATACCGCGGCGACTGGGACAAATTCAGGTTGTGGGACCTCAAGGCGCACAACGAAGAGCCGATCTTCCGCGCGTATTCGATGGCCAACCACCCGGCCGAGGGCAACCGCGTGATGCTCAACGTGCGCATCGCGACCCCGCCGCCCAAAGACATGTCTCTGCCGCCGGGCAAATCGTCTTCCTATATTTTTAACCTCAAGCCCGGGGACAAGGCGACGGTGAGCGGGCCTTACGGGGAATTCTTTATCAAGGACACCAAACGGGAAATGATCTATATCGGCGGCGGGGCGGGCATGGCGCCGATGCGCAGCCATCTGTTCCATCTGTTCCATACCCTCAAGACGCGCGACCGCAAAGTCAGTTTTTGGTACGGCGCGCGTTCCACGCGCGAGATGTTCTACGATGACGAGTTCAAGGCGATCGCCCAAAATTTTCCGAATTTCACCTACAACGTCGCCCTTTCCGAACCCCAGCCCGAGGACAACTGGAGCGGGTTGACGGGGTTCATCCACAACGCCGTTTACGAGAATTACCTCAAGGACCACGCGGAACCCGAAGAGATCGAATACTACCTCTGCGGCCCGCCCATGATGATCGCCGCCGTCCAGAAGATGCTCGACTCTCTCGGCGTACCTCCCGAGATGATTGCGTTTGATATCTTTTAATTCGCTGGGCCAGAAGGACAGCGAATTAAAAGACCCCCAGCGCTTTGATTCGGCCCGGCATTTCACGGGACGAATCAGCAGGGGGTGATCCCGTGCGGGGGCCATTGTCAAAAGCGGTTTGACAAACCATCCTCCGCCATTTATGCTTTAGATATTCGGTCGATCCCCCTTTTGATCTCTCCGCAAAATTGAAAGGGGGATTTTTTATGTCCAAAGCAGTTGTCGTATCGCAAAAGAACATCGCAGAAAGGATCTTTTACATCCGCGGCCACAAGGTCATGCTGGATAGGGATCTAGCGCAACTGTACGGTGTTTTGACGAAGAACTTGAACAAGGCCGTGACACGCAACCTGGACAGGTTTCCGGAGGATTTTATGTTCCAGTTGACGCGGGAGGAATTGGAGAACTTGAAGTTCCATTTTGGAACTTCAAGTTGGGGCGGTGTACGGAAATTGCCAAGGGCCTTTACGGAGCAGGGGGTCGCGATGTTGTCGAGCGTGCTCAAGAGTAAACGCGCCGCCCATGTCAATATTGGGATCATGCGTGCTTTCGTGGGATTGCGGCATATACTGGCTTCCCACCGGGAATTGGCGGGCAAGCTGAATGAGCTGGAAAAGAAATATGACGCCCGATTCAGGGTTGTGTTCGAAGCGATCCGGCGTTTGGTGAAGGAAGAGGAAAAGCCCAAAGCGCCCATCGGGTTTCATCCGTAAAGATAAAGCGTGGAGACCCCCTGCCCATGCACTCGATCCACATGCACTCGATCCTGGATGTTGACAAATGTGCCGGCGTTGATAGAATGAACCTGTTCAATATTCCCCCTCGGATACTCCCTTAAGCTCCGCCCGATCCCCCTTTAAGATTCCATTTTGGAACCCTAAAAATTAATTTGTATGTATAGCATTTGATGCTATACTAAAAAAGGAGTGGGGAAAGTGCGGTTCTTTCTGAATAGATGCTTCGTGTATCAGCTCGATGATCATGATCTGGATCAGGCTTATATCAGGGACGTCCTTGACGATATCACCCAGGGACGCAGCATTCCGCTGGGGCATAAATTGTATAAAATTCGCGCCGGGAGAAAGGGAGAGGGCAAAAGCGGTGGATTCAGGAACATTTTCTTTTGGAAAAGGGACGAATTTATCATATTTTGTTACTTGTTCCCGAAGAACAAACAGGGGAATATCCGCGCCAAAGATTTTAAAGCCTTATGCATCTTGGCTGATGAATATGCCCGGCTGACAACCGCGGAGATTGCCCGATTGCTTACTCAAAAAAGTTTTGTGGAGGTCGCAAATGATTAAAAAGCGCACTCAACGGAGCAGCGTTTGGGATATGGTGGCAGAAAGCCTTGAGGACCTTTCCCGGGTCAAGGATGTCACCACCTCGCTGCGCGAATTCGATCAGCTTAAATATCCGGCGCCGAAACAGTATACGGCCCGGGATATTCGGCAAATTCGGGAAAAATTGCACGTCAGCCAGGCCGTTTTCGCGCATCTTCTCAACACAAAGTTGACCACCGTTCAAAAGTGGGAACGGGGTGTCAACACACCTGCGGGTCCAGCCAGCCGTCTTTTGCAAATATTCGAAAGCAAAATCAAGAAACAAACGAACAGTTTTTGATGCGGATAAAAAGAATTGTTTTTATGTGTTTACGCAAGGAGGCGTTGCAGTTTCTTAAGACTTCGCGGTGTCCCTCGCATAAGCGCTTGAAAATTTCTTCGAAATTCTCTGCGCATGCTAAATTGAGCTTCCTTTCATAAATAAAGGTAGAAGCTCAATTTAGGGATAAATTCGCAGACGGCCTGACGGCCTACGCTTTATGTTCACTTCGTTCCATAAAGTGTTTGCTCATTTATCGCATTCTTCCGGGGACTTGCCTTCTTTCAGGCAGGCGCAGTCGTCGGGGTTGACGGAGCAGCCCCGGCGCAGGACTTTGCGCGAGAAGATCAGCCCAATGGCCATCAGGCTAAAGCACAGAGATAACACAATTAGCGTCGTGAAGAATTCCATAGCTGCAGTATAGACCAGCTTGATTTTGAAAGCAAGTCGTCTTTAGGCTTACCCTCAATTTAGGTTATCTGGATATCCGGGAAGTATTTTTATCCCTGATATCCGGATTTCCGGATCTCCCAGTCCCTGATTCCCGGATCCGCGGATATCCTAAATTCTCGCTTTGCCGTGCTAATCTTTATGCTACAATAACCCCCTGTATGGCCAAAACAGTCCACAAGAAACTCAATATCAGCCCAGCCCAGGAGCTCGCAATCCTGCGCAGGATCGTCGAGATCACCAATTCCGCCCTTGATCTGAAGCTAACCCTCGATGAAGTCGTCAAGGCAATCAACGACATGACCCGCGCGGACTCGATCTTCATTTACCTCTTCGACGAGGACCGCACCCGGCTCACCCTGATGGCTTCCAAGACCCCGCATAAGAAGGAATTGGGAAAGGTCGTCCTCAAATCCGGAGAAGGTGTCGCCGGCTGGGTCGCCCGGGAGAGCAGGACGGTCGCCATCAGGCAAAGCGCGTACAAGGATCCGCGTTTTAAACATTTCGACGTTTTGCCCGAGGACAAATACGAAGCGCTGCTTTCGATCCCCATCATTTACAAGGGGAAATCCATCGGCGTCGTCAATATCCAGCACCGCAAGCCCCATGAATATTCCAAAAGCGCCGTCGCGTTATTTTCCATCATCGCCCAGCAAACAGGCGGGGTCATCGAGCACGCCCGTTTGTACGAGGAGACCAGGAAAAAAGCGCTGCAGTTCGACAGCCTGGTGAAGGTCAGCCAGTCGATCACCTCCGAGCATTATCTCGACGAAATCCTGGACCTGATCGTGGTCATCACCGCCGAGATGATGAACTCCAAGATCTGTTCGATCATGATCCTCGATGAAAAGGGCAAGGAGCTCGTCATTAAGGCGACCCAGAGTTTGAGCGAGGAATACAAGAAAAAGCCAAATATCAAGGTGGATTCCAGCTTGAGCGGCGAGGTGATTAAAACCAGGAAGCCCCTGGCCGTTTACAACGTCTGCGAGGAAAAAAAATACAATTACCGGGACCTGGCCGCCAAGGAGGGGCTCACCTCGATGCTGTCGGTGCCGATGGTCGTCAAGGACAAGGCGGTCGGCATCATCAATGTGTATACCAAAGACCCGCACGAATTCACCCGGGAAGAGATCGATGTCCTGCAGATGGTGGCGAACCAGGCGGCGGTCGCCATCGAGAATACGAAGCTGGTGGAAGAGGCCGTCAAGGCCAAGGAAGCGCTGGAGACCCGCAAGCTCGTC
>Ga0209211_10001919_pt1 | contig 37420 bp, 50 predicted proteins | sample RifGroA2_FD_183992 | JGI IMG/M metagenome (GOLD analysis project Ga0209211, IMG submission 183992) | Groundwater microbial communities from Rifle, Colorado, USA - Groundwater A2 (SPAdes) (version 2) | ecosystem: Environmental > Aquatic > Deep subsurface > Groundwater | place: Rifle, Colorado... | reverse complement strand
CTTGCCGCCGGCGTCGTGCTCACAGGGCTATTTTCAAATACGCACCCGGCACCGAGCAGCAGCGGCGACGAACACATCACCGATTACCCGGACGGCGCGCGCATCGCTTACAACCACGTCACCGGCGCGCTGGAAGCCGTCGGCATCCAGACCGCACTGGTGCAGGCGTCCACGCAAGTTACCATCGATTGCCCGTCCGTCCACTTCACCGGCAACATCACCGTAGAGGGAGACGTGACTGCCAGCGGCATCAGCCTGGTCAACCACGTGCACGGCGGAATCACGCCGGGCGGCGACAACACCGGAGCACCGCAATGAACGTCATCGGCATGAACGCAGCCACCGGCAAGTCCATGGGTGAAACCGAGCACATCCGCCAATCCATCCGCGACATCCTCACCACGCGCCTCGGCACGCGCTGCATGCGTCGGGACTACGGCTCCATCGTGCCGGAACTAATCGACCAGCCCGGCAACCCGGCCACGCAACTGCGCCTGATGGCCGCGACCGTGATGGCCGTTATCCGCTGGGAACCGCGCGTGCTGATCACCAGGACGCAGTTCTCCATCGACATGGACGGCAAAGGCATCCTCGACATGGAAGGCGTGCGCCGCGATGGGCCGCGCTCCGGCAGGCCGTTTAATTTCAAAATACCGGTGGCTTAAATGACGGCCATCGACCTTACCCAACTCACGCCGCCGGACATCATTGAGACGCTGGATTTCGAGACGATACTGTCCGGGCACAAGGCGTACCTGATAGCGCTCTACCCGGTCGAGCAACAAGCCGCGATCGCCGCCGCGCTGGAGCTGGAATCCGAACCGTTGCTCAAGCTGGTGCAGAACGCGGCCTACCGCGAGCTGGTGCTGCGCGCCCGCTACAACGACGAAGCCCGCGCCCTGCTGCTGGCCTATGCTAAAGGTGCCGACCTCGACCATATCGGCATCACCTATTATCAGATCGCGCGGCTGATCGTCATTCCCGCCGACCCTGTCGCCAATCCGCCGGTGCAAGCGGTTTATGAAGACGACGAAGCCTACCGCGTGCGCCTCGAATTGAAGCCGGAGAGCTGGTCTACCGCCGGGCCGACGGAGGGATATGAATTCCATGCACGCTCGGCCAGCGGTCTGGTCAAGGGCGCCAAGGCAACCAGCCCGATACCTGGTACCACACTGGTCACGGTGCTGTCGAGCGAAAGCGATGGCACGCCATCGCAAGACGTGCTTGACCTGGTCATCGCCAGACTGAATACCCAGAACATCCGTCCGCTCAGCGAAGAAGTGCTGGTACAGGCAGCCGAGATCATCACCTACAGCATCGTCGCAAACCTGTACGTGTATGCCGGATCGGTCAGTTCAATGGCCGTGAGCGAAGCGCAGGCCGCGCTGGAGAAATACGCCGCCGATCATCACAAACTGGATGAAGACATCGCCGTCTCGGCTGTAAATGCAGCCGCATTCAGGGCAGGCGTGCAGCGCGTCGAACTCAACCTGCTGGCCGATATTCCAGTTACAAGCCACCAGGCCGCCTGGTGCACCGGCATCACCGTGAACATCGCGGGAGTCGTGCCATGACCAGCCTGTTGCCGCCGAACGTCACCCCGCTGGAACGCGCCATCGAGAAAACGCAGTTGCGCCACTCGCCCGCGCGCAGCATCCCGACACTGTGGAACGCATCAACCTGCCCGGTGAGCATGTTGCCGATGCTGGCATGGGCATCCTCGATCGAAGACTGGGATCCGCAATGGTCGGTAGAACAGCAACGCGCAGCCATCGCCGCTTCCGCCGACATCCACCGCCACAAGGGCACGCCATCAGCAATCCAGCTCGCGCTGGAAGTGCGCGGCCATCCGGATGCCATCCTGGTCGAGCGCGCCGACTGCGTCCGCCACGACGGGACTGCCACGCGCAACGGCTATCGCCGCCGTGGCGGCCCGACGCAATGGGCGACCTACCGCGTCATCCTGCAGCGCCCGATCACGCTCGACCAGGCCGCATCCATCACCACGATGCTGGATTCGGTGAAGCGCAACTGCTGCCACCTGGTAGCGCTCGATTACACCCGCGCCGCGCTGCGCCACAACGGCTACGCCAGCCGTGATGGACAGTACACGCGCGGCATCATCAACTAGCAGAGGACGCCATGACAAATCTCGTAGAAGCACCAGCAGAATGGGTAGCTGGAATTTACCAGCTCGAAACCAACGACCCGGTGATGGGTGGCGCCGATGGCATCGACAACCTGCAAGCCAAGCAGCTCGCCAAGCGCACCGCGTATCTGAAGGAACAAGTCGAATCCGCCCAAGGCGGGCTGACCGCGCACGAGGCCGCAGCGGATCCGCATCCGGTGTATCTGACCAGCGCCGAGGGTGATGCCAAGGTTGCCGCCGCCGTGGCCGCACTGGTAGCCGCTAGCCCTGCGACGCTGGACACACTGAACGAACTGGCCGCTGCGCTGGGCAATGATGCGAACTTCGCCGCCACACTGACCGGCCTGCTGGCGCTGAAAGCCCCTCTCGACTCGCCCGTGCTGACCGGTACACCGATCGCTCCGACTCCTAACCAGTTCGACAACGATGCCTCGCTGGCGACGACCGCATTTGTTCAGCGAGCACTTGGAAATTGCGCAGGGATACATCCTGTTGTAGGGGCTACAACTCTTCCCAATACCGTGGCGGGTAAAGCCGTTCTGCTTGGAGGCGGGGCGGGTTATATAACAATCCTCCCTCTTGTGTCGTCTGTTCCGTTGGGGACGATGATACATGTCGCCTCACAAGGAGGCGGGGTGATGACTATAGCTCGTCAGGGGGCAGATATTATTTATGTCGGTAGCGCAAGCTATACAGAGAATTTAATTACAGGAGTTGGCTTTTCTACATACGTCGCGTCCTCCGCAGGGGTGTGGACAGTTATCTCGGGGGTTCTTCCTCTACAGTTAGGTGGAACCGCTGGTATTTTCGGTGCATCCCTTGCAGCTTCAGGGTATCAGAAACTCCCAAGTGGCCTGATTATTCAATGGGGGAGCGGTAGTGGCAATGGTTCTACGCCTAATACTATTACATTCCCAATAGCCTTTACCACTGGAGTATTTGCTATCGCAGCTACTCCCGCATCAAATGCAGCCAACGATCGGACTCTCAGCACCGGAGGCGTATCGCTGACCTCTTTTCAGCTGGGAATTCGAATTGCCGCTGGAGGGTATGCTGCTGACGCTTTTGGATGGATCGCAATCGGATATTAAGGAGAAATCATGCGCTACTCAAAATCAACTGGCGGGTTTTACGATACCGCAATCCACGGTGAAAACATTCCATCGGATGTAGTCGAAATCACGGCTGCCGAGCATTCCGCTTTATTGGAAGCTCAGTCTCAAGGCAAGCGCATCGAGGCGGACGTGAACGGTTTTCCGGTCGCCGTTGACATGCCACCGCCCTCGCTTGATTCAGTCAAGGCCTCCAAATCTACCGAGATCAACGCCGCCTGCGCATCCTCGATTGTCGGCGGCTTCACCAGCTCAGCACTCGGCGCACCGCACACCTACGACAGCGCTTTGGAAGATCAGCTCAACCTGATCGGTGCGGTCGGGCTGGGCATCGACATGCCATACCGCTGCGCCGACGCGGCGGGCGTCAAGGAATTCCGGCTGCATACTGCCGCGCAACTCAAGCAGGTGGCGGCAGATGGCGCGCGGGTGAAACTCACCGCGCTGGAAAAAGCCGCTGCGCTCAAAGCACAAGTGCAAGCTGCGGTGGACGCGGCAGCGGTCGAGGCGGTGGTCTGGTGAAAATCGTTTTCATCTACGGCAAGCAACCCTCCGCCACGCTGACCAAACTATTCACCGGCTCGGCTTGCTATCACGTCGGCTTCACCGACGGTCGGCGCTTCTGGGACATGAACCTGATCCGCCGCCGGCGTTTGTGGGATGGGCTGTATCCGCCCGAGCATGTGCGTCTGGCAGAATGCCCGGTGGACGTGACGGCGGAATACCTCGATCACAAACTCGACACCGATGAAAGCACCTACGGCTGGAAGGACTACATCCTCTTCGCGCTGCGCCCGGTCTACCACCTGTTCGGGCGCAGCACCCGTAACCTCGGCGGCGTGATCTGCTCAGAGCTGGTGTACACAGACCTCAACGCCTGCGGCTGGAGCGTGCGGTTCGAAGAGGTGCCGTCACCGGCCGATTTGGAGCGGGTGCTAGTCAAATAACTACCACCCGCGCAGGTTGTGGAATCTGCGAACACAACACGCGCCGCCAGCGATAAAAAGCGGCGCAAGGCATTCTAGGAGCTGTCGCAACCATCAACTAGGAGAAGCACATGCCAGCCGACTACCACCACGGTGTTCGAGTCATTGAGATCTCGGGCGGCGTTCGTCCCATTCGCACCATTTCCACCGGCGTCATCGGCATCGTTGCTCACGCAGCCGATGCCGACGCAGCCTATTTCCCGCTCGATACACCGGTGCTGCTCACCTCAGTTCTGGCAGGCATCGCCAAGGCAGGCGTGCTCGGCACGCTGGCCAAGACGCTGGATGCCATCGCCGATCAGACCAACGCACTGGTCGTCGTGGTGCGTGTTCTGGCAGGCATCGATGAAGCCGAAACAAATAGTTCAGTGATCGGTACCGTCACCGCAGGCGGACAATACACCGGCATGAAGGCGCTGCTGGCCGCGCAGGCCAAGCTCGGTGTTAAGCCGCGCATCTTGGCCTGCCCCGGCCTCGACACCCTACCGGTCGCCACCGAGCTGGCCGGTATCGCGCAGAAGCTGCGCGCCTTCGCCTACGTCTCCGCCTGGGGTGCTGCCACCAAAGAAGACGCCACAATCTACCGCGACAATTTCAGCCAGCGCGAGATCATGGTCATCTGGCCGGATTTCCTCAGCTGGGACATCGTCGCGAACGAATCGGCCACCGCTTACGCCACCGCCCGTGCAGTCGGACTGCGCGCCAAGCTGGACGAAGAGATCGGCTGGCACAAGACGCTTTCCAACATCGGCGTCAATGGCGTCATCGGCATCAACAAGGATATTTTCTGGGACTTGCAGGATCCCGCCACCGATGCCGGTTACCTGAACAGCAACGAAGTCACCACGCTGATCCGTCACGAAGGCTTCCGCTTCTGGGGTTCGCGCACCTGTTCCGCTGATCCTCTGTTCGCGTTTGAGAACTACACCCGCACCGCGCAAGTGCTGGCCGACACCATGGCCGAGGCGCACTTCTGGGCAACCGACCTGCCGCTCAACCCATCGCTGGCGCGCGACATGATCGAGGGTCTAAACGCCAAGTTCCGCGAGCTGAAGTCTGGTGGCTACATCATCGACGGCAGCGCCTGGTACGACCCGGACGCGAACAGCTCCGTCACGCTTAAGGATGGCAAGCTCTACATCGACTACGACTACACGCCGGTGCCGCCGCTGGAAAACCTGATGTTCCGCCAGCGCATCACCGACCGTTACCTGGTCGATTTCGCCGCCGCCATCGGCGCATAACCGCAGGGGCGATTCACGAATCGCCCCTGCTGTATTTTGCTACCTGACAAAAGGAAAAAATCATGTCTCTTCCAAGCACTCTCAAAAATTTCAACCTCTTCAACGATGGCGCCAGCTACATGGGCATCGCCGAAGAGATCAAGCTGCCCAAACTCAAACGCAAAATGGAACCCTACCGCGCCGGCGGTATGAACGGCCCGGTGAAGATTGACCTCGGGCAGGAAGAGCTCGGGATCGAATTCACCTGCGGCGGCATCATGGAGCAGGTGTTCAAACAATACGGCATCACCAAGGTGGACGGCGTGATGCTGCGCTTCGCCGGAGCCTACCAGCGCGACGACACCTCGGTAGTGCAAGCGGTCGAGGTCGTGGTGCGCGGCAGGCATGAAGAAATCGACCTGGGCGACGCCAAGGCGGGCGACAAGAGCAAGCTCAACGTCAAATCCACCCTCAGCTACTACAAGCTCACCGTGGACAATAAAGTGCTGATCGAGATCGACCTGCTGAACATGATCGAGATCATCGACGGCAAAGACATCCTCGCCGACCAGCGCAAGGCCATCGGCCTGGCGTAACTCATACCCCCCCGAGAGCAGCACCACAGTCCCCTCTCCCATTTATGGGAGAGGGGTGGGGAGAAGGAAAACTTACAACCATCTATAGAGAGACCATCATGACAAAAACAAACATCACCCCCAACACCGTCACCCTCGACCAACCGATCAAGCGCGGCGAGAGTGAAATAACCTCCGTGGAACTGCGCAAACCAGCCTCTGGCGAACTGCGCGGCCTCAACCTCACCGACTTGTTGCAGATGGACGTGACGGCCTTGCAGCGCGTCCTGCCGCGTATCTCCAGCCCAACGCTCACCGAGGCGGAAGTCGCCGCACTCGACCCGGCCGACCTGCTGCAGCTAGGATCGACGGTGGCCGGTTTTTTGTTGCCGAAGGCCGCGAAGTAAGCGGCCTCCCCAACCGAGTAGAAGACGCGATGGCCGATGTCGCCGCCATCTTCCACTGGACACCGGGCGACATGGACGGCATGACCGTGCCGGAACTGATGGAGTGGCGCGAACAAGCGCGCAAACGTAGCGGAGCGGACGAATAGCATGGACAAACTGAAACTCGAAGTGCTGCTGGCCGCGATCGATAAAGTCACGCGGCCGCTCAAAGCCATCACGGCAGGCAGCAGCGACACTGCCAAGGCGCTCAAGGCGGCCAAGGAACAGCTCAAGGAACTGAATCGCGCACAAGAAAACATCAGCGCATTTCAGAAGGTCTCAAAGGACGCATCGGTCACAGCCAACATGCTCAAGGCCGCGCAGGCAGAGGTCAAGCGCATCAAGCTCGAAATCGAAAAGGTGCCTGTCCCGACGCGTGATATGGCGCGTGCAATGAAAGATGCCAAAGAGCAGGCGGCCAAGCTCAAGGAAGAACACAACGCCCTGATCGTCAAGCAGCAACGCCTGCGCGACGTGCTCAAAGGCAGCGGCATCGAGACCAGTAAGCTCAACGACAAGCAGCGCGAACTGAAAGCGCAGATGGCGACGGCCACCGGCGAGATTGGCAAACAAAGCGCCGCGCTGGACGTGCTCAAACGCCGCCAGCAAACCCTGCACGCCGCCCGCGCCAACTACGACAAGACCATCGGCATGCGCAACAAAATGGCGATGGTCGGCGCAACCACCACGGCGGCTGGTGTGGCGATGGGTATGCCCATCGTCAAGGCCGTGAAGGACTACGCCAGCTTCGAGGATGCGATGCTGGGCGTGGCGCGCCAGGTGGAGGGCGCCAAGGATGCCAATGGGAATTACACCCAGACCTATTACGAGATGGGCGACGCGATCAAGGCGATGAGCGAGCGGCTGCCGCTCACCGGCATCGAGTTCGCCAACATCGTCGAAGCCGCCGCGCGCATGGGCATTCAGGGAAAGGAGAACCTGTTAACCTTTGCCGAAACCGCCGCGAAAAGCGCCATCGCTTTCGATATGCCGGTCATGGAATTAAGCGACCAGATGGGCAAGCTCGCGGGTCTATACAAGATCCCGATCAAGGACATCGCGGGATTGGGCGATGCGATCAACTGGTTGGACGACAACGCCCAATCCAAGGGCGGAGACATCATCGACGTGATGCAGCGCATCGCCGGTGTCACATCCTCCGTGCGTATGAGCTTCAAGGATTCCGCAGCGCTGGGTAGCACCTTCCTGAGTCTCGGCAGCAACGCCGAGACTTCTGCGTCGGCCAGCAACGCAATGATCATGCGGCTCAACAATGCGCCGATCCTCGCCACAGCCAGGCGCTACAGGGAAGGCCTGAAGATGCTAAAGCTCGATGCCGGCAAGCTGCAAACCGCGATGGCAAAGGATGCTACCGGAACCATCCAGATGGTGATGGATGCGATCAACAAGCTGCCGCAGAGTAAACAACTTGAAGCCGCAACCCGCATCTTCGGCATCGAATATGGAGACGAGGCCACCAAGCTGGCCAATAATATCGGCGAATACCGCCGCCAGCTTGAATTGGTCAATGATGCAAAAGCCAAAGGCTCGATGGACCGGGAAGCGATCACGCGCGCGCAAGCGCTCAGCGCGCAATACGAGATGGCAACAAACAGCGTGTTCAATCTCAGCGCCGAATTAGGGCAAGGGCTCAAGCCCGCGCTGGTGGACATCCTGACCAGCATCAAGGATGTCTTGGTGGGCGTGCGCGACTGGGTGAAAGAGCATCCCGCACTCACCGCCAACCTGGTCAAGGGCGCGGCGATCATCGCCGTCATCGTCACCGGACTCGGGGCACTGACGCTGGCTGCCGCCGCCGTGCTGGGGCCGCTGGCGGCGCTGAAGCTCGGCATGGCCATGTTCCCCGCTGCCGGTGCGGTATTGTCCTGGCTCAACCCGCTCGCAAAGCTCACTGCCGCTTTCACGGCAGGCTACGCGCTCGGCACATTAATCAATGTAGGCATCAGCGCCGCGCTGGCCCACTTCATGGGCGAAGGCACCACACTCGGCACGGCGATCTATGACCTGGTGCAGTTCATCAAACTCAAGCTGGGCGAGTTATGGCAGTGGTTCAGCGGCTTGCCTGCGCGCTTTATCGAAGCCGGGAAGAACCTGATGATCGGGCTGGGTGACGGCATCATGAGCGGCCTCGGCTACGTCAAAGACAAGATCACCGGCGCGGGCATGGCGATGGTCGGATGGTTCAAGGGAAAGCTCGGCATCCACTCCCCTTCCCGCGTGTTCGCCGAACTCGGCGGCTTCACCATGCAGGGGCTTTCGGACGGCCTGCACGCTGCGCGGCACGGCCCGCTGAATGCCGTGCGCGCCACCGCCAAGCAACTCGCGGCCATCGGCGCAGGTGTAGCCATCGGCGGCAGCGCCTTCGCCGGGCAGGACATCAAGTGGGATAACCGCCCGCCGATCTCGCCGTCGGCAATGATGTCGCAGGCATCGGCAGCACCGTTCCAACCGATCTTCAACATCTACCCATCGCCCGGCATGAACGAGCAGCAACTCGCACAACTGGTCGCCCGCGAAATCGAAAAGCTCAACCGACAGCAGGCCGCCAAATCGCGCAGCCGCCTGACCGACCGGGAATAATATGCAATCCTCCACCTCCGTGATGATGGCGCTCGGCCTGTTCGTATTCGGCCTCGATACCGTGCCCTACCAGCAGCTCCAGCGCCAATCTACCTGGCGGCATCCCACCACCTCGCGGGTCGGAAAGCGCCCGGCACGCCAGTTCATCGGCCCCGGCGGCGACAACATCACATTGAGCGGCACGCTGTATCCCGAGATCACCGGCGGCAAGGTCACGCTGGCGATGCTGCGCTACATGGCCGAGACCGGCAAGGCTTGGCCGCTGCTCGAAGGCACCGGCTATTTCTACGGCCTGTTCGCGATCGAGGACATCAGCGAAACCGGCAGCATCTTCTTCGCCGACGGCAGCGCGCGCAAGATCGATTTCAGCATCAAGCTGGGCCGCGTGGATGAAGACGTGCCGGACATCGTCGGCATCGTCACCAACGAGCTGATGGCGCTGCTGTGAACCTGAACATCAGCGGGGAGCACAAAAAGCCCATCTACAAACTCACCGTGGATGGCAAGAACATCACCGCCGCCGTGCAGGGCAGGCTGTGCAGCCTGACCCTCACCGACAATCGCGGCTTCGAGGCCGACCAGCTCGACATCGTGCTGGACGACAGCGACGGCAAGCTCGACCTGCCCCCGCGCGGCGCGCAGGTGAATCTCTCGCTCGGCTGGCAGGACAGCGGCCTGGTGGACAAAGGCAGCTACACCGTGGACGAAGTAAGCCTCAGCGGCGCGCCCGACACCCTCACCATCCGCGCGCGCAGTGCGGACCTGCGTAGCGGCCTCACCACCCAGCGCGAGCGGTCATGGCATTGCAGCACCGTTGGCCTGATCGTCAATGAAATTGCCGGCGAAAACGAACTGGTGCCGATGATCTCCGCCACGCTGGCCGAGCAGATCGTAGACCACCTCGATCAGACCAACGAATCTTCCGCCAACCTGCTCACCCGCCTGTCCGGGCAATTCGACGCCATCGCCGCGGTGAAGAACGGCAACCTGATGTTCTTCTGCGCGGGTGCCGGTGTCAGCGCCAGCGGCAAGCCCCTGCCGGGCGTCACCATCACCCGGCAATCGGGCGACAGCCACCACTTCAGTATTGCCGACCGCGAGACCTTCACCCTGGTCAAGGCCACCTACAACGACATCAATCTGGGCGAGACGGGAGAGGTGTTCTGGGGCAAAGCCGAGGACGATGCCGAAAGCAACCGCAAGGCGCAACCCGTTGCCGCCGCACCAGTCGGCGAGTACAAGGCCATCACCCTGATCAGCAAGAGCCGCGAATCCGCCAAGCGGCGGGCGCGAAAGCAATGGGAGAGCATGTCGAAGGCGCAGCGGGCCAAATACATCGGCGTGAAAGCGCCCTACAACAACCGCAACCTGAACGTGAACGGGGTAGTGACCTACGGGACAGAGGACGAACAGAAATCGCGCCAGAACGCCGCCAAGCTGGCCAAGAAGGATGCCGCCAAGTTCAGCGCCCCTGCGGTGGCCATCGACCGCGGCGCCGACAACATCAAAACCCTGCGCCACGTTTACGCCGGACAGGAAAACGCCAAGCGCGCCGCACGCACGGTATGGCGACGCCTGCAGCGCGGCATGGCCGAATTCAGCATCACCCTCGCGCACGGTCGGCCCGACCTGATCCCGGAAATGCCCGCCACCGTGCAAGGCTTCAAGCCCGCCATCGACAGCACCGACTGGCTGCTCGCCAAAGTCACCCACACCCTCGGAGACAGCGGCTACACCACGCAGCTGGCGCTGGAGATCAAGGCGACGGAGATCCCGGGTTAATTACTTCCGCAAATAGACTCGCACGGAATCCCGTCGCGGTCGCGGTCGAGTCTGGAGACACCGCATTTTGTCAGGTAGAACCGTGCCTCTTCGCAGCTATCCATCTCCCCGCATTTTGTCTTACCGGCGCAGGTAAACCCTGACCCGCTTTTAACGCTGGGCGCGGCATCGCCCTCCGCTTCACTGCTCACCTTTGGCTTTACGCCTCGCCGGAATTCCCACGGCGGAGTTGGCGATGCGTCACTCCACAGGCCTCTGGAATTTGCTTTCGCTTTACCCTCCAGCTCTATCAAGTGCGCATCCTTGCTGTATTGCCGGTAAACCCATGCCATGCCGGCCGCAATCTGCTCTTCGCTGGCATTAAGTCCATCGCATGTCAGATCGCCGATGGTGCGGCCATACCTATCCTTGCCTTGTATTTCCACCGTGGCGGGCTTGCCAAAGCAGAGTTCGGAAAGTTCTTGTTTGGAGGCCGTGCCGAAAGCCTGAGATTTTTCCGGCGCATCAATCGCAGCAATACGAACCTTCACCTGCTCTTTTTGCTCGGTCAGCAACATGACCGTGTCGCCATCGGTCACGCCGACCACGCGGCCAGAAAGCGTATCAGCCCAGCAGATCAGTGGGGCAAGTAAGGCGAGGACAGCTATGAGAATGCGCATCATTTTTCCTTTGCTTGACGGCTTAAATTAGATGGCAATGGCAACAGCCCACTGTTCTTCTGTAATGATCACAGGCTTTCGGCATCCATCTGCGCGCAGGCTCATAGCACGCTCGATTTTTCGGCCATAGGTCTCATGTATCCAGTCAGGGGAAACTAACGCGCCGATAACTAGGTAATCGGTTTGCAATGTCACATCACTGCTACAAGCAGCCCCTAGTTTGGTGGTGGCATCTTCGCAGGTGGTGCGAGAGCCGAATACGAATTTACCTGTCAAACAAAACCGCCTTCCGGCAAACTCGATCACATCCGGCGTGTCGGCCTGTATGGCTGGTGACTCTGGGGCTGCCGCACCGGTCTCGATGAAATGATTGCCTGATATTTGCTGTAACGTTTGGAGCAGGTCTTTCAACTCGTCTTCACTAATGGTGCCATCCGCCATGATCGATGCGAGCCGCTCAGCCAAGATAGCACCAGGGAAAATACTGCAAACCTCACGGTGCTCGGCAAGCCATGCAGTTAGGAATGCCGCCTCGTCTTTATTCACTATCCCATCCGCAGCAATGCCGCCGCATACCCCGATGAGTTGATCTGCAGCCCTATCAAGCCGTAATTTGCCGTTGAAGTTTGAGCGTTCATCGCTGATGTCTTTGCGCATGTCATTTACCCCCTTTTGATTTAACCAACTCGGCTACCGCCAGCAACGCCTTCCTTCCCTGTTCTCCACCCGCATTAAAGGCTTCCGCGATCGTGGAAAATTCCTCGGCTTGATACGTCGTCATAGGCTGGTTGGCGACTCGTTTCCCGGTGACGATAAACACAATGTCCGCCCCGATCTCGGAGAGCGCCGCAAGAAAAGAAAGCTTCGGCTCTCGATCCCCGCTGCTGTAGTTTGAATACGTGCTTGTCGCCACACCGCCAGCCTTTGCAAAATCGGCATGTTTCATCCGCAGGCGATCCCGCTCTATTTCAAGACGAAGGCCTATTTCCACAAATGTGGTATTTTTCACTTGCATTTTTCTACGAACGTGTAAATAATGCGCCTGTGTGACACAAATACGGATTTATACCACATGAGCAATCCACGTAAACGTTCTCCTAGCGGAGTTGATAACAAGGCCATCGCGCTGCGGCTGATGCCTGAGGAACGCAAGGAAGCGGTCGAGCTATCGAGTGCCAGCAAATTAACCATGTCGGCTTTCGCACGAAAGGTTTATCTCAAAGGCTTGCCGCTGGTACGCAAAGAAATTCTTCTCACGAAAACAGCATAGCCATGAAAAAACCTCCGCACATGCAACACAGTTCGCACAATTCATGGATCGCCATCATCCGCGACGCGGTGGAGGTGTGGCGCAAGCAGAATGACTGGAGCCGCGAGACGGCGGCGCAGGTGATCGTGGAGGCGCACGAACTGCACGGCTTGCACCAGGTGAGCGGCATCGTGTTCGACCCGCCTACCCGCGACGCCTACAGCCGCATGAAGGTCAACGCCGACCGCATTTTCCGCTGGCTGGACGAGGTGACCAAGGACAACAACCTGCTGCCCGCGAATTTCATCCTGTCTATCCTCGCCGCGCTGCCTGCCGATCTGCGCATGCACACCGCGAACAGGATGCTGATGCAGGTTGGGCTTGGTTGCCGCGAGATCGGCGCGGAGTGCAGCGCACGTCCGCTGGCGCTGTTGCAGGCGATGCTGGCCGAGGCGGCGGATGCCGAGGGTGCGGTGGCCGCGCTGGTGGACGGCATCGAGACGGGAGAATTGGAGAATGCGCACAGGGAGCTGACCGAAGCGATCTCGGCCTTCACCAAGGCGCGCGACACGGTGGAGACCATGATGAAGGGGGAGAAGAGCAATGCCTGAAAATAAAAAAATGGTGTATTCGGCCTCAAGGATGCGCATCAATTGTCCACACTGTGAAAACAAAGCTGAAATCAGGACCAGCAAGACGATGTCTGCAATTTCTCGCGAGATTTATTTTCAGTGCACCAATCCGGAATGCGGACACACCTGGGCGGCATTGCTTTCCGCGATCCGCACCATTGTCCCTTCAAGAACACCTTGCCCGAGCGTGTATATCCCGCTCTCTGAAAAGAACCATTCACCAGCAGCACTCGCAACACCGCCGCCCAACGGGTAACCCCACGGCGCACCGCCTTAACTGACCGACAAACCGATTGATTGCACATGCCTTGAAAGAGGCATGGCGGGATTTTTTTACCCAAATTTACTGAAGACACAGATGAACCCACGACTGCATTCCGACATCACCCGCCAGCTCGACAGGGACTTTGCGTTCAAGCGCAGCGGTGAATGGCTGCGCGGCGGCGAGTGCCCTTCCTGCAAAAAGAAGGAGTTGTACACCAGCGCAGAAAAGCCCTGGGTGCTGCGCTGCGGGCGCTTGAATAAGTGCGGTGCGGAATATCACGTCAAAGAACTGTATGAGGATCTGTTCAGCAAATGGAGTGAACGCCATCCGGTGACGCCGGCAGACCCGAACGCCGCCGCCGATGCCTACATGCGCGACGGTCGCGGCTTCGATCTGGCCAAGGTCAAGGGCTGGTACGAGCAGGAAAGTTATTTCGACCCGGTGCTGAAGATCGGCTCGGCGACGGTGCGCTTCCCCCTGCCCGGCATCGGCTATTGGGAACGCATCATCGACCAGCCGCAGCGCTTCGGCAAGCGCAAGGCCACGTTCAAGGGCGACTACAAGGGCACCTGGTGGGTTGCGCCCGGTGTGGATCTGGCGGCGGAATCGGTCAAAGAGATATGGATCACCGAGGGCATCTTCGATAGCACCGCGCTGCTGCACCACGACATCGCCAGCGCCAGCGCGCTGAGTTGCAACAATTACCCGGACAAGGCGCTCAAGGCGCTGGCCGCGCAGTGCGCCGCTACAGAAAGGAAGCGCCCCAAGCTGGTATGGGCGCTCGACACCGGCAAGGCCGGTGCCATGTTCACCCGCAAGTGGGTTGACCGCAGTAAAGAAGATGGCTGGGAAGCCGTCGCCGCACAGCCGCCGGAAGACGGCAAGACCAAGCTGGACTGGAACGAGCTGCACCAGCGCGACCGGCTGAACCGGAAGACGCTGGACGAGGCGCTCTACAGCGGCGCATTGCTGATGGCGAAATCGGCACACGATAAAGCGCTGCTGATGTTCAACCACGGCAAGGAATATCACTCGTTCTACTTCGGCTTCGATAGCCGCATGTTCTGGTTTGAACTGAGTCTGGAGAAGTTCACCAAGGCCAAGGAAGAGATCGCCAAGGTGACGGACGGCCATCTGACCGACGACGAGCTGCGCGAACGCGCCATGCTCGAATCGCACACCCTGCGCGAGATCGCCAACTGTTTCTTCACCGCGCTGTATTACCAGGCCAACCTGCTCACCGACGAGAGCTGGTACTACCTGCGCGTGGACTTCCCGCACGACGGCCAGTCGATCAAGAACACCTTCACCGGATCGATGCTTACCTCGTCGGGCGAATTCAAGAAGCGCCTGCTCTCCATCGCACCTGGTGCGGTGTTCACCGGCAACAACGGCCATCTGGATCGACTCATGCAAAGACAACTATTTAATATCAAGACCGTGCAGACCATCGACTTCATCGGCTACAGCAAGGAACACGCCGCATGGGTATTCCACGATGTGGCGGTGAGCGACGGCAGGATCGTGCCGCTCAACGACGAGGACTTCTTTGATGTCGGGCGGGTGTCGATCAAGAGCCTCAACCGCTCGGTGGATCTGTCGATCAATACCGACCTCAAGGACTTCACCAGCGAATGGCTCGGCCTGCTGTGGCAGTGTTACCACCACAAGGGCATCGCCGCGCTTGCCTTCTGGCTCGGCAGCCTGTTCGCCGAGCAGATCCGCGACAAGCACAAATCTTTCCCGTTCATCGAGCTGGTCGGCGAACCCGGCGCAGGTAAATCGACGCTGATCGAATTCCTCTGGCGGCTTGCCGGCCGCTCCGACTATGAGGGCTTCGACCCGAGCAAATCCACGATGGCGGCGCGGGCGCGCAACTTCGCGCAGGTGTCGAACATGCCGGTTGTGCTGATCGAGGGCGACCGTGGCGAAGAGGATCGCGTCAAGCAGAAGGGTTTCGACTGGGACGAACTCAAGCCGCTTTACAACGGGCGCAGCGTGTACAGCCGGGGCGTGAAGAACAGCGGCAACGAGACCTACGAGCCGCCCTTCCGTGGTGCGCTGGTGATCAGCCAGAACGCGCCGGTAAATGCTTCGGACGCGATCATGCAGCGGATCGTCCACATCGGCTTCGACCTCGCTTCGCACACGCCGGAATCGAAATCGGCGGCGGACGCGCTCGGCCAGATCGGCGTGGAAAGCCTGTCGGGATTCGCGCTCAAGGCAACGCTGGCGGAAAAGAAGATTCTCGCCACCTTCGAAGAGCGCGTGCATCACCACGAAAAAGAGCTGCTCAAGATCAACGGCGTGCGCAACCGGCGCATCGTAAAGAACCACGCGATGCTGGCGGCGCTGGTCGATGCGCTGACCCATGTGATCCCGCTCGGCACCGCAGAGCGCGAGCAGACGCATGCCTTCATCGCCGACATGACTGCCGAACGGCAGGAGGCCATCAATGCCGACCACCAGAGCGTGCAGGCCTTCTGGGAGACCTACGACTTCCTGAACGGCGACGAGGACATGCCGCGCCTGAACCACGCGCGCAAGGGCGATCAGCAGATCGCCATCAACCTCAACCACTTCATCGCCGTCGCCGCCGATTTCCGCCAGCAACTGCCGGAACTGAGCGAACTGAAGAAGCTGCTCAAGACCAGCCGCGCGCGCAAGTTCCTCGACATCAAGCCGGTGAACAGCGTCATCAATTCGGTCTACAACAAACGCAAGGCACCCGATGCACCGGCCAGAACGGAAACAGTGAAGTGCTGGGTATTTGAAAATCCATCAACGAAGGGAGGTCGAGATCATGGCACGTAGTCATCAACTTGCTTTACCGATCGGGACGATCGAACCGCCGGAAAACCTGTTGCGCAAAGCACACCAGGAATGCCGGTTGCAACAGAGTTTTGAAGAGGCGATGCAGCTGCCGCATTTCCGCACCGCATTAAAACGCATGGCCATGATCATGGCCGCCAGAGGGAGGAAGACGAAATGACCGCACAGATCCTGTTTCATCCGCAACTGAAAGCCATCGACGCAGCGCGCATCGCCCGTGAGCAGGGCGGCAGGCTGGTATGGCGCAGCGCCCGCCAGCGCATCAAGCAAGCCATGCAGCACACCGACCAGGCCGCTGTCGCCGCCGAAGCCGAGGACTACTACAACGCGCTGCAGCACCTGCGCGCCGCACGTGCCGAGATTGAAAGAAATGTGCCGGAGGTGATGCCATGCGCGGGCTGATCCGGTTCCTCGCCAACGATTGGGCGCTGACCAAACAGCACGGCAAGGACGCCCTGAAATTCATCACCAACTACCGCTTTTTTGTGCAGCGGGGATTCACGCACAAAGCCGCCGTTTTCAATGCAAGACGCACGATGAACTAGATCCACCTTTTTCAATAACTGCTTACTAGGAGACCACCATGGAGCAAGCAACAGCAACACCAGGGCAGACTGCCTCTGCCAAAAAAGAAACACCCACCCTTGAGATCATCCTCAAGGACATCAACGAAGGCCAACACGTTCCCGACCCTGAAAAAATGGTCAAGTTCACACTGGCCCTGCCGGAAACCGATGTGCGCAAGTTGCACTCATTCATGCAGTCCGACAATTACGAGAAGGCCGAAGCCCTCCGCGAGGCCGATATTGAGGAATGCACCAAGAGCCTGGAACACTGCGTCAACTACGCCAGCAGGGAATACGGCAGCGGTGCCACGGTGTTCGCGCAGTTCCTCGCATCGCTCTACAACGGCAACCGCGTCAAGGCGGATGTGAGCGGCATCAGCTCGCTGGATGGCCGCAACTTCGAACACCTGATGAACGTGATGCGGCTGTGCTTCATCGCACACCGTGAGCCTCACAGCTTCTTCAAAAACGGCAATGACATCTTCGAGGCCATCATCAAGCGCCACGGTCTGGAAAAGCGGAGGAAATCATGAGCGCCGCCTGCCCAAAACACGACACCGGCGGCGGGCCGTGCTACTGCCCCGGCTCGGTCTACGCGGAAGCCGCCAATGCACCAGTTATCGGCTGTAAACGAATCGACGGCGGAGCGGATTGCATTGTTCCGGCATCGGGCTGCGCTAACTGCTCAAACGCGATCTTCGAGCAGGTTGCCGCACCTGCCGCACCTGCCGCCAGCGCCTGCGGAACCTGCCACCACGCCTGCGACTGCCGCGAGCACAAGTTCGCCGTGCTGATCAAGGCCGCGCTCGATGCGGCGGTGCTGCTGGACGACATGAAGAACGGCGTCATCGGCGTCAGCAAAACACCCGATGAAGACCAGCAAAGGCACGACAAGAGCAGTCAGGTAGTCGAGCGCGTCTACGCCGCCTGCGAGGCGCTGGGCGTGGATATCGGAAAGCATGAGGTGGCAGCATGAGACTGAGCCAACTGATCGCCGCGTTGCAAGTGGAGCTGGAGAAGAACGGGGATGCTGAGCATGTAGCGCTAGGCATTGCGATGATCGGCGACGTGCCGCGCCGGTTTGATGTGTATGGCGTGATCGAGGTGTTGAGCGATTACCCGAATTATCCTAATGGCATGGTTTATCTGGTGGCGACGCATAAAGGTACGAGCGATGCGCCTAAGCCCAAGCGGAGGGCGCGCGGGAAAGCGGCTGAGAAGGAAGAGCCGGTACGCCAGCGAATCAGCCACCCGCGCACAGGCCATACCGTGCATCGGTGTGTGGGGTGATGCCATGAGCGAAAAATACCGACCCAGCAGCAGCACCGAAGGTGATGCCTTCATGAGCCAATTCTGCTACCAGTGCGCACGGCATTATCACGAGGCGATCGAGGATGCGCACAGCGGCGAAGACTGCGAGATTGTGCTGCGCACCCAAGCATGGAGCGTGAACGATCCGGAGTACCCAACCGAGTGGCAATCCAGCGAGGATGGCGCGTGCTGCACCGCCTTCGTGCCGAAAGGCGAACCGATACCATTGCCGCGCTGGTGGACGGTAGATATGTTCGATGCCTGCGCCTGCCTAATCACCAATTTGGACGGGCACTGTGTTGAGTGCGGAAAGGTGCCGTCATGAGCCGCCACGTCAAGCCGCGCCGCAACAAAACCTACCGCCCCAAGCCCATCCGCATCCCGGTCACCGGCCTGGTCAACGACTTCGGCCTGGTGCTGCACAGCGCACTCAATGCGGCATCGCTCGGCTATTTCAGCAAGCATCAGTACGACCGCATCGGCCAGGCGATCAACTGCATCTACGGCGCGCTGGTGCTGCGTCCGCCCAAGGATGAAGCCGTGACCATCGTGATCGAGGGTGCGATGCGCGCGATGAACGAGGCGGGCAAACGCGGTGCTGCCTCCGGCATCTGGGCGCTGCGCGACACCGAGCAAGCCGCCCTGCTGGCCGGAATCCACAAGGCCGAGGAACACCTGCCGAAGATGGACGTGATGACGCTGTACGAATCGATGCAGCGGCTCAAGGCCATTCCGCCGGGCGCTATTAACGTACCCGCTAACCAACATTTTGAAAGGGCTGCAGCATGAAAGCACTCAGCATCAAACAGCCGTGGGCTTGGCTGATTATCAACGGCGGCAAGGACATCGAGAACCGAAGCTGGCCAACCAAATTTCGCGGGCGGGTGCTGGTGCATGCAGCCAAAGGCATGACGCTCAAAGAATACGATGAAGCGGTCGACATCGTAAAACAGATCAATCCGCAGATCATCGTCCCTAGCCTGCCGCTGCAGCGTGGCGGAATTATCGGCTCGGTCGAGATAGTCGATTGCGTTCGTCAATCCGAATCGCCGTGGTTCTTCGGGCCTTGCGGCTTCGTGCTGCGCGACCCGAAGCTGCTGCCATTCCGTCCGCTGAAAGGCGCGCTGGGGTTCTTTAACGTATCTGATGAGGTGATGGCATGAAAATGGCTAAAGCAAATGAAAACGACCTGAATGCGGCGCTCGAAATGTGCCGCGCTCTTGAGGCGCTGGAAGGCGGATATCTGCCAGCTGAGATGACCGCCGATGATGACGGTGTCGCGTATTACGCTGATGAGCACGCCGAAAAGGTAGTCGAGCACCTTGTCGCCATCTCCAAGCGGGCTTCTCTATTCCGTGTCTGCTTTGGGATGACCGTATTGCTCGACCCTCAAAACAAGCTTGTTGATCCAGAGGCGAGCACGCTTGAGGCACACCCGAAGTTTTCGCGCATCGCGGAACAGCGCGACGAACTGCTGGCTGCGTTAAAAGGCATCCAAGACATGATCGGCTATGAATGGTTGCGCGAGGAATTTAATGAAGCGCGGGATGCCATCGCCAAAGCGGAGGCGCAGTCATGATCCCCCTCGACACCCTCACCGCACTCCACGCGCTGCTAGCCAGCCTAATTGCCTCGATCGATAAGGACGCCATCAACGGCACCTTCGAACTGGCCGCCGGATTCTTCACGCTCAACAACTGCCGCGTGCTCTATGAACACAAGCAGGCGCGCGGTGTGTCCCTGCTCAGCACCGCGTTCTTCACCCTGTGGGGCTGCTGGAACCTCTACTACTACCCCGCGCTGGACCAGCCGCTGAGCTTCTACGGCGCCCTGTTCATCGTCGCGGCCAACGCCCTCTACCTCGGCATGATGTTCAGTTACCGCAGCCGTGGCTCATTCGATGCAATTTACCTGGGTACCGGAAAATGAAACTCACAAAAGAAATACGCCACTTCCACCTGTTCTGCGGCCTCGGCGGCGGGGCGGCTGGTTTCAACCGCGGCGAAGCGCGTGTCGGCTCCGTGTCATCAAAATCCCGCTGCATCGGCGGCATCGACGTGGACGCGGCGGGCATCAGGGATTTCGGCAGGTTGTCCGGCGTCAGAGGCACGGTGCTGGATATGTTCGACCGCGAGCAGTACCTCGCCTTCCACGGAAAACAGCCGTCGGCGGATTGGCGCGAAGCCACGCCGGCGGATATCCAGCGCGCGGCGGGTAACGAGCGCCCGCACATCGTGTTCCTGTCCGCGCCGTGCAAGGGATTCTCCGGGCTGCTGTCCGAGGGTAAGAGCAAGCTGGACAAATACCAGGCGCTGAACCGGCTCACGCTGCGCGGCGTGTTTCTGATGCTGGAAGCCTTCAAGGACGATCTGCCGGAGCTGGTGATCTTCGAGAACGTGCCGCGCATCGCCAACCGTGGGCGGCATCTGCTCGATCAGATCCAGTCCATGCTGCAGCACTACGGCTACGCCACCGCCGAGACCACGCACGACTGCGGCGAGATCGGCGGGCTGGCGCAATCGCGCAAGCGCTTCCTGATGGTGGCGCGCAACATCGAGAAGGTGCCGCACTTCCTCTACGAGCCGATGAAGCACCCGCTGCAATCGGTCGGCTCGGTGCTGGGGCGTATGCCCATCCCCGGAGAAGGCCGCGGCGGCGTGATGCACCGCATCCCTGCGCTGCAATGGAAAACATGGGTGCGGCTGGCGTTCGTGGAGGCCGGAAGCGACTGGCGCAGCCTGAACAAGCTGGCGGTCGAGGATGGCGCGCTGCGCGACTTCCTGATCTGTCCGGAGATGCGCGGCGGCGTGATGGGTGTACATGAATGGGACGATTCAACCGGCGCGGTATGCGGGCGAAATATGCCGAGCAACGGAGCGTTCTCGATCGCTGACCCGCGCATGAACTGGAATGCCGGCGCACACTCGTCGAAGTTGCGCATGACGGATTGGGAGCAGGCTCAGTCTGCCATTACGGGGGCGCGTGGGCCATACACCGGCGCTACAGCTATAGCCGACCCGCGCATGTCCCCATCCTCCACGCGGCATTACAACCTGTACCGCGTCATCCATTGGGACAGAACCAGCAACGTGGTGGCCGGCAGCAGCCACGTCGGCGGCGGCGCGATGTCGGTTGCGGATCCTCGGCGCGTGGGCCCGACCTTCGGCAAGTACGGTGTGACCGACTGGAAAAACTCGGCCGGTACCGTCATCAGCGGCAGCACCACCGGGCAAGGCGCGTTCGCCGTGGCCGACCCGAGGGCTATTGCGCCGTACTGCGAAAAATGCGGCCTGCCGCGCCCTTGCATCTGCAATTTCAAGGTGGACGACCCGAGGGCGATGCACCGGAGCAAGGGAGATCACTACCTGACGGGCGGGCACTACGGCGTAGTGCCTTGGCAGAAACACTGTGGAGCGGTGAGCAGCTCGGCCTGCCACGACAACGGCAACTTCTCCGTCGCGGATCCACGTATCCCTCGACCGGACGAAAAGACCATCGCCGTCATCCGTTCGCTGGACGGCACCTGGCACCGCCCCTTCACCACGCTGGAACTGGCCGCACTGCAAGGCCTGGTTTGCCCCGAAGAGCAGCTCGAACTGGACGGGCTCAGCGACCAAGCATGGCGCGAACGCATCGGCAACGCCGTGCCCGCACCCGCCGCGCAAGCCATCGCCAGCGAAATGTTCCGCACCCTGCTGCTGGCGTGGACGGGCAGCACGATGTCGCTGGCGCTGACACCTATCTGGGTACGGCCGGCGGCGGTGGCGATGAATCTGGCGCGGGGTGAGCTATGACCGTCTACGTCGATGACATGGCAGCACCCTACGGCAGGATGAGGATGTCGCACATGATGGCCGATAAGATCGGCGTGGCGCGAAAGTGGCATCAGGGCGATCACTACGACATTTGCCAGAGCAAACGCGAGATCGCTATCAAACATGGTGCACAGGAATTGTCACGCGTGGAGCTTGGGAGAATCGCTATTGCCCAACGACGTGCCGCACGACAAGGAAAAACACAATGACCATCCGAGACCTTTCCCTATTCAGCGGCGGAGCTAGGCTACAGATGAACGAGTCCATCGAGCTGACCATCCAGAGCTTGCAGGCCTACGGCTACGAACACGACCACTGGGTAATTGCGTGGTCAGGCGGCAAGGACAGCACAGCCACGCTCACGCTTATCGTTTGGCTGATCTCAAGCGGCAAGATTAAGGCACCGAAGCGGCTGACGGTGTTGTATGCCGACACGCGGCTAGAGCTTCCGCCGCTTGCCATCGCGGCCTGCGAGATCATGGACGAGCTGCAGGATCGCGGCATCGAGTTCCAGATCGTGCGCGCTCCCATGGATAAGCGCTTCCTAGTCTACATGCTCGGGCGCGGTGTGCCGCCGCCGAACAACAACACGCTGCGCTGGTGTACCCGGCAGATCAAGATCGACCCGATGGCAGAGGCCATTGCCGCGACCTTGGGCGACGGCACTGCGCTGACGATCACCGGCGTTCGGCAGGGTGAGAGCGCGATCCGCGACCGTCGCATTGAAATGAGCTGCGGTAAAGATGGTGCCGAATGCGGGCAGGGCTGGTATCAGCAGATCCTGCCCGAGAGCAAATCACTGCGCGGGCGCATCGCCACGCTGGCACCCCTGCTGCATTGGCGCGTGTGCCATATCTGGGAATGGCTGCGCCATTGGGCACCAAATGAAGAGTTCGGCGGATGGCCAACTGAGATCATCGCCGATGCCTATGGCGGCGACGAGGCTGAAGAGATCAACGCCAGAACCGGCTGCATTGCATGTCCGCTTGCCCAGGAAGACAAGGCGCTGGAAAACATCATCGCCCTGCCGCGCTGGGCGCACCTCGAACCCTTGCGCGAGATAAGGCCGATCTATCGCTGGCTGCGTGAACCAGCGCAGCGCCTGCGCAAGTCCGGCATCGAGCGTTTGAAGAATGGCGGAATCGGTAAGAACCCTCAACGCATGGGGCCGCTGACACTGGAAGCAAGACTGGAAGCGCTGGAGAAGATTCTCGACATCCAGAGGCGCACCAATGCCGCCGACAGCCGCGGTGTGTTGGACATGATCAACGCAGAGGAAGAGCGGCGCATCCGTGAACTGATCGCTGCCGAGACATGGCCGAACGGATGGGATGGCGATGAACCTCTCGCTGATGAATTTATGCCCGTGATCTTCTATGAGAACGGGGCACAGCAGCATGATCTATTCGGAGTAACAGCATGAGCAGCGACCTCGAAAACGCCACCAAGGCCTTGCAGTGCGCCGCGCTGCTGTGCGAAGACCTGCGCGAGTTGGTGCGGTCAGACAACCTGCTGCTCTCCGATATTGCCATGCAGCACCTGGCAGATGCACAGAACCTCAAGGCGAATCTGGATCGCCTCGCCTCAAACCTGAAACAGATGGAGAAACCATGAGCGAAAAGAAAGTTGTAGCCATTGCGGGCGGTGGCACTAAAAACCTTACCAAGGAAGCGGTGCGGATGTTGAATCAAAATCTGCCGGACATGATTGAGTACGCTCAGCTGATGGCGCAGCTACAAAAGGCAAAATTCGATGCCCTCAAAAAGCAAGGGTTTGATGATGCTCAGGCATTAGAGTTATGCAAAACCGCGTTATGAAAGCAATTAAAGGCTGCGATTCAAAGGGGTTGCTCGGCGAGTTCGAGTACACACACGAATTCCGGCGTGGCTCGGGCCACCGCATCAGCTGGCGCAACTCGCCGCCGGCCGGAACCCAGATGGTGAACCACGGCGAACCCGTGACGGTCGACGAAATCGGCATGGCCGGCATGATCGCCTGCACGCGCAAAAGCGACGGTGTTCAGTCCCTGGTGTTTCCGTGGGATTTGAAGCCGCACAAGCAGGCGATCTGATTATGCAACTCGAACTGCATGCCTTTCGCGGGATGCCGGTGTAGCATGCCTTCTATCATCCCCCGCTACATCCGACACTGCAACGCGCCTGCCTATCTGGGCATGTGCCGCGCTGTGTTCGATGCGGAGGTGAGGCCGTTCATGACGGAGATCCCAGTCGGTGCCAGAGGCGTGGCGTTCGACCGGTTTGACTTGGACGCATGGGCGTCGCACCATAAATCCCGCAACGGCAAACCGCCGAAGCATGGAGACCAACCATGGCAACAACCCGAACACGCGGGATTTCGCTCGATAAGGACGGAACCCGAACCCTCAATAAGGTCCACAAGGGAGAGCGCATCTTCATCCGGCTCGGCAAAGTCTCTCAGGACGAAGCCGAGCAACGGCTCGCCGAAGAAATCCGCCAACTCTCAGAGAACAAACATCGTCAACGATGCAATCGCCATGTGTTCGCAGATTGCGCGTCACGGTACCTGACCGAATCCCAGAACAAGCGCTCCGCAGAAGTCCTCGCCTGGCATGTCCTGCTGCTGCTGCCCTTCATCGGCAGCATGGAGATCGGACGCATTCATGACGCCACGCTGGAGGAATTCAAAGATGCCCGCCGCCTCGATGGCGTAAGCCCCACCACAATCAATCGCACCCTTGAAGTTGTCCGCACCATCCTCAACCGCGCCGCGCGCGCATGGCGAGATGATAACGGCCATCCGTTGCTGCTCACCGCGCCGCCGCTGATCACCATGGAGCAGGAGAACCGCCGTCCGCCGCACCCGTTGAGTTGGGAAGAGCAAGATGTATTGTTCCCAGAGCTTCCGGCGCATCTACAGGCGATGGCGCTGTTCGATGTAAACACCGGCCTGCGCGACGAGAATGTGTGCGGCTTGCGCTGGGCGTGGGAGGTGCCGGTACCGGAAGTGGGTCGCAGCGTGTTTGTCATTCCGGCAGACGATTACAAGACCGGCGTGAGCCACGTCGCCATCCTTAATGATGCAGCGTGGCGCATCGTTGAGGCGCAGCGGGCAATCAGGACAAAGCGCCTCAACGATGCCGGGATGACCGAATACATCAAGAAGCCTGGCAAAGACACTGAGTTCGACTTCGTTTTCACCTACAACGGGCACCGCGTCGGCACCATGAACAACTCGGCATGGGATAAAGCCCGGATCCGCGCTGCGATGCAACTGTACACAGCGGCCGGCAAAACCATCCCGGAAGAGCTGCTGAAGGATGGGCAGTGCGGGATCCTGCTCACCGACGATCTGAAACAGTTCGTGGCCACGGCCATGCCCGGATTCCACAACATCCGCATCCACGACCTGCGCCACACCTACGCCAGCCGCCTGCGTCTCGCCGGCGTCCCACAGGAAGACCGCAACGCCCTGTTGGGCCACAAATCCGCCTCAATCCCCGAGCACTACGCCAGTGCCGATATCGGCAGGCTCATCAAACTATCAAACCTGGCTCTCGACCGGCAGGGCACCAGGACGCTGCTGCGGGTGGTCAACGGGTAGGTTCCAATGCATAAAAACTGGCCACCCGTGCATAAAACCCCGAAATAGTCGCGCAAAAAGTCGCGCAAAAAGAAAATGGGCTAGGCCATTTCTGACCTAACCCATTGAATTACTGGTGCGCCCGAAGAGATTCGAACTCCTGACCCCTTGGTTCGTAGCCCTGCCGACTTCTCCAACCACACCATATACATCAATAGGTTAGGCATTCCACCGGCGCGCCGAGTGCCTATTTATGCTGATGAATGTGCCAAGAGTCGCGCAAAAGTCGCGCAGGCATCAACCATCTGCGTATGGCATACGCAGATGACCCGCTCCCCTCCTGGCCGCATCAACATGATCACCCAGATACCTCGCTCAGCATGCATGGCGATATCTATACGCGCACGCATGCACGCACGTCATGCGCGAGGGGTTGCGCTAAAATTTGAGGGCGCATCGGAAAAAGGTGATATTGGTAACATTGCAAAATAACAAGCCTGAAAGCCGCACCAGTACGCAATACTGGAGATAATTAGAAAAGGTAATTTTTTAGTAATATATAGGTAATCAGGTTACCGTTTTGAACCGGCACTTTTCAAAAACACAAACCCTTTTACAATCAGCATATTACTAAATAATTACCTTTTTAGTTACCACTTATTACCCCAAAAAGTAACAAACATGCTTTATATTAATCAATGAGTTGCGCTTCTTTTTTGGGTGCAATTACTAAAATCACCCTTTTCCGATGCTCGTTCTAAAATCGGCTCCACGGTCTACTTGAAATGGTGTGTGCACGCGGTTGCGCAAGCTATGCGCACCAGAGCGCACCAATACATCCAGCCTCTACCCTGCACGCCCCGCGCACTGGCAGCGGCTTCCAGCGATCCATGCACCTGCACGAATACCGACCCATAAAGCGCCCGGGCGTGGCGGGGTCACGAGCGCGCGCTGAGGGGTGAGGTGGACGTAAAAAAGCCGCCCTGGTCGGCGGCGGTGTGCCCGATGGGTTTCGGGCTGGGCCAAAGCATGGGCGGCTGGCTAGAACAGGCCGCCCATGATGGTGGGGTTGTAGTTGGTGATGATCAGCTCGTGCGACTTGAATGTGTTGACGCGTGACACAGTGTTGCATTAAGCTGACACCCGTCAGCGCGCTTGTGCTGATTGGGTTTAGTAGCCCAAGGAAAACAGCGGACGAACCGCTTCAAGCGGTATTTTTTTGTCCGTACACACGGCAAGCCAGTTTTGGCGGGCTGTGTGGGGAGCCGCAAGGCTCGCCGGTTTTCTGTTTTCCCGGTCTACTAACCCACACAGTTCCGCCTCCCATTTAGTAGTGGGAGCGGTTAATCAACTAGAAAATGGAGATTCACCATGACTACAACCGCACCGATTCAAGTATTTACCTACACCAGCGAACGCCAGCTTTGCAATGCCCGCGACCTGCACGAGCGGCTTGAAGTTGGCCGAGATTTTGCCACCTGGTTGAAAGAAAGAATCGAACAATACGGGTTCGTTGAAGGCGAGGACTTTTCCCCCGTTTCGGGGAAAAGTACCGGAGGTCGCCCAAGCATCGAATACCACCTCACCCTCGACATGGCGAAGGAACTCGCCATGCTGGAGAACAACGACAAGGGGCGCGCAGTTCGCCGCTATTTCATCCAGGCCGAGAAGGCATTGTGGGAAGAAAGGAAGGCGCTACTGGAAGAGCTGCGCGAAGACGCCAGGCACATTCGCACGCTGCCAGGCGTGACGGCAGGCATCTGGGAAGGCATGACGATGCGGCAGGTCGAGACGTTGCAGCGGCAGAGCCGCGACACGATGGCGGAGCTGGTTGCCACCATACACCCTGCGCAGCAACGCAACCTGCACCTTCAATTGCGCCAGATCAACAATGCCCTGGGCATCCCCACCGAGACGCTCGAAGAAATCAACGGCGCGCCGCTTCCCCTAACCAACGGTAAGGGGGAATGAGCCATGTCACTAAGCAAAAAGACACGCAAGCAGAGCCGTCGGAAGACGGCGCAGGGCACGACCATGATCGACGAGGTGTATGCGCTGGCGAAGAAGCTGGGCTGGAAATGTGTGAACAAGGACGAGGATCGGCTGATTGAGTTGCTGCGGCACACAACTCATGATGGACGGGACGATGTGTACAAGTTCGCGGGGTTGATGCAGAAGGCAGCGCCGTGGCGGGATGCGGCAAGCCAGAACTGAAACGACAAGGGCCGCTCTCGCGGCCCTTGGTTTTTAAGCCGGACTCTTGGCGAGTTCGTAGGGCTTGAACCGGATCACTTCCTCGCCGATCCAGTCGTTCACCTCTTTGAAACGCTCTTGCAGCGGGGTGATCTCGTTTACCGAGAACACGCCAGCCGCCTTTTCCACATCGCCGAAGCCGCCGACGTTGCCGGGAATGATTCCCATCAGCTGCGGCGGAACTCTGTGCGCGGCCAGCAGATCGTCACGGGTGACGTTCTTGATGTTGAAGAACTCATCTTTTGCAGCCACCTCGCTGACCGGTATCAACTGAATGCCGTCCTTTTTGCCGTTCGGAGCGTACATGAACAAGTTGCGGAAGTTGCCGGGGCCTTTGGCTTCCTTGAGCGCTTTGCGCAGCGCGTCCACATCGCCCTGCTCTTGAGCCGCGTCGGTCATGTAGAGGATGAACCCTGCATGGCTGCCGTTCTGGAAATACTTGCGGCGAAAAAGCGTCGCGCTCTCGTTCAGCCAGGCGGAGTTGAGCGCGGAGAGATATTCGGGCAGGCCGTACACTTCCTGATTGATGTCCGGTTCGCGCAGGTGGAAGATCGTGCCGGGCGCGAACTCGTGCTCGGTGAGCCAGGTCTGCGCAAACCAGTAGTTCACCAGATCGGTGCCGCGCCGCACGTACTTGGCGGGCGAATGCTCCAGGCTGAGCGCTGCGCCGATGCGCGAATTGCGCTTTTCGAGATAGCCATTGCCGAACACCAGGAAGTCCAACACCCACGCGGAGAACGCGGTGCGCGTCAGCAGCCGGTGCGGGATGAACGAGCTGGCGAGGATGTTGCGCTTGACGTAGATCGCGCTGGAGTGATGCACCGCCGCGCGGAACGATCTCGACAGACCTTCCCATGAAATCGGCGGCTCGTAGTACCGGCCCATCTTGACGCATTCGAGATACTCCATGATCTCGCGCCGATCCAGCGAGGGAATCGGATCGCCGAAGGTGAAAGCCTCGGACTTGGCCGGTGCGGTAACTGTTGCGGAAGTCTCCGGCGCCGGTGTGTTTTGATTGGCAGCGAAGCTGCGCGATTTGCGATGATTTTTCATTAGCTGAACTCCATGATGGATGAATTACGGGAATTGCTGCCTTCGAGCGGTTCGTTCGAGAGCGCGTGCATCGTTGCCCATGCCAGATCGGCGTGGCTGATCTCCGCCGAGCGTCCGGCCTCGAAGGTGATCTGCCGTCCGCTGGCCGTGGTGGTCTTTTTGATCGCCATGAACGATGCGGCCACGTCATTCCAGCCTGCGTCGAACTCCAGCCTGCCCTTTGTGATCACGTCCTTCGCCTTCATCACCAGGCGCATCTTCACGTCCGGCGAATAGTTGAACGAGCGCGCAGCCGGGAAAAACTGCTTGACCAACTGGAACACACCCTGCCCGATGCCGGTGGTATCGATGCCGATGTACGTGACGTTGTAGGCCTTCGTCACCTTTTCGATGCGCCGCGCCTGCTCTTCGAAATCCATACCCTTGAATTGCACGCGGTCGAGCATGCGGAACTTGCCACCCGGCACCGCAGGCGGCGCGATCACCACCAGCGCCGCGCTGTCGCCGGTATGCGACGGGTCGTATCCGATCCACACCTCGCGATAGCCGAGCGGGCGCTGCGCGAACGGCTTGAAGTCGTCCCACACCACCCACGAATCGACCATGCAGCGCTGCAACTCGGCGAGCGGGAACACGCTCTGCCCGTCGTCTATAAATTCGCACATCAGCAGGTTGGCGAATTCCTCCGGGCTGTAGTCCATGCGCAGCTGGTCGATATCGAATAGATCGCAACCGCCCGCGACGGCATCCATCACCGTCACGATCTGCCGCCAGTGTCCGTCTTCGCACAAGCGCCCATCCTTCAGCCCGGCATGGGTAACATCCAGCTTGATCTTTTCCGCTTCCGCTCTGCCCTTGTTGAACAATGCTCCAGACCAGAACGCATGCGCCTCATGCGCCAGCGTGGACGGCGTGGACATATAGGTCAGCCGCCAGTGCTTGTGCATCGCCATGCCGGAGGTGACCTTGCGGAATTCGAGAAACTTCGGGATCCAGAATATTTCGTCCACATACAGATTGCCGTGGTAGCTCTGCGCCGTGCGGATGTTGGTGCCGAGAAAATACAGTTCGGCGGCGTTCGGTAACACGATCACCTCGCCCTGCAACTCGATATCGGCGGATTCGCGTGCGAACTGCTTGATGTAATTCTTCGAGACATGCGCCTGCGCCTTCGAGGCTGACAGATAAATCTGATTGCGCCCCGTCACCATCGCATCGTCCAGCCCTTCGCGGGCGAAGTACCAGGTCGCGCCGATCTGCCTGGACTTCAACAGTTGCCGGATGCGATGCGCCAGCCCGGCGCGGTACCACTTCTTCTGATAGTCGTACTGGGTATCCATGAACGCTTCATGGAGCCGCGCCTGTTGCTCTTCGCTGTAGTCGTTGCGGGTCACCGCCTTGCGCGGCCCCTTGTTGCGGTTCGCCACCTTCGGATTCAGGTCGGCTTCGTTGCCGCCCTTGCCACCGTATTTCTTTATCCGGGCCAGCCGCTCCATCTGCCGCCCGAGCAGGTCGATTTCCTTGTAGTCCTTACCCTCTTTATCCTCTTTTTCGACCAGCATGATGAACCGTGCTTCGAGGCTGGACTCGGAGCGCTCGACAGGATCCGCATCGTCCCATTTATCGCGGCGCTTCCACGAATGGATTGTGCCCGGCTTTACTTGCAGCAACTCGCTGATTCGCGCAACGCGATAGCCTCGCCAGTAAAGCGATCTGGCTTGCCAGCGTGGATCTTTGTCTGTGTTCGAATTCATGCGCGGAGGCTATCAGCGCGCCCGCATTGCACTCATTCCGGCGAGTTGTGGAATCGGCGAACACAACATGGCGCGGTTGCGCCGAGTGGCGCATCCCTCGGACTATGGGCGCACCAAATTTCACCCATTAACGACCGAGGAAAACGACATGCCACCAGTAAGCAAATTCTTCCGCGTTGCCCTTGAAGGCGCAACAACCGATGGCCGCAAGATTGAGCGCAGCTGGATCGAGCAGGCCGCCAAGAACTTCAACCGCGCAACCTATGGCGCCCGGGTGTGGCTTGAACACATTCGCGGCATCGTGCCAGGGAATGTTTTTGACGCAATGGGCGATGTGACCGCGTTGAAAGCGGAAGAAGTCGATATCGACGGTGTAAAGAAGCTCGCGCTGTTCGCACAAATCGAACCGCTGCCCGCGCTGGTTGCCATCAACAAGGCCAAGCAAAAGATTTACACCTCGTGCGAATTCAGCCCCAAGTTCGCCGACTCTGGCGAAGCCTACCTGGTCGGATTGGGAGTAACCGACTCCCCTGCCAGCCTCGGCACTGACATGCTGGCCTTTTCTGCCACAGCCGGCGCAAACAGCCCGCTCGCAGCACGCAAACAAAACCCGGACAACCTCTTCACCGCCGCGCAGGAAGTGGTGATCGAATTCGAACCGGAAGCCACTACCCCATCGCTGGGCGAAACACTATTCGCAAAGGTGAAGAGCCTGCTCGGCAAGGGGGAAAAAGACAACGAAGCCCGCTTCACCGATGTCGGCCAAGCGGTCGAAGCCGTCGCCACCAGCCAGAAAGACCTGCTGGATCGCTTCAACACAATGGATGCAGCGCTCAAGGCATCGGGTGAAAAAATCCAATCTCTGACAACGGCTGCAGAGAAAGACCGCACCGATTTTGCCGCCTTCAAGACTACTGTTGAAGCCACGCCAAACGGCACCGAAAGGCGGCCTTCCGCGACTGGTGGAACCGGCGTCCCAACCACAGACTGCTAAGCAACTCAACCCCACCCCTTTAGAACAACACGGAGAAAAACATGCGCAACGATACCCGAATCAAATTCAATGAATACACCGCACAGCTGGCACTGCTGAACGGCGTTCTATCGGTGATGGAGAAATTCGTCATCGCGCCGACCATCCAGCAAAAACTGGAAGAGCGCATCCAGCTCTCCAGCGACTTCCTGCAAGCCATCAATGTGATCGGCAGGATGGAACAGGAAGGCGAGAAGCTCGGCATGGATGCCGCAAGCACCATCGCCGGCCGCACCAATACCGCCAACGCAGACCGCGTGCCGCGCGAAATCCACGCGCTGGACTCCAACAAGTACCGCTGCGAGAAGACCGAATTCGACACCGCGCTAAAATATGCCGTGCTGGATGCCTGGGCCAAATTCCCTGAATTCCAGACCAAGATTCGCGATGTGATCCTGAAGCGCCAGGCGCTGGATCGCATCATGATCGGCTTCAACGGCACATCGGTCGCCGCGACAACCGACCGCGTCGCCAACCCGCTGCTGCAGGACGTGAACAAGGGCTGGATCCAGCACTACCGCGAACAAGCTGCCGCCCGCGTAATGGATGAAGTGGTGGCGGCTTCCGGCGTAGTGAATGTTGGCGCGACCGGCGACTACATCAATCTGGATGCGCTGGTGTTCGACGCACGCAATAATCTGGTCGACGCGACATTCCGCCAAGACCCGAGCCTGGTCGTGATCTGCGGCACCGCGCTGATGGCCGACAAGTATTTCCCAATCATCAACCAGAGCCAGCGTCCGGAAGACATGCTGGTGATGGACATGCTGGTCAGCCAGAAGCGCATCGGCGGACTGCCCGGCATTCAAGTGCCGTTCATCCCGGAAGACACGCTGATGATCACGCCGCTGAAGAACCTGTCGATCTACTGGCAGGAAGGCTCGCGCCGCCGCACGATTCTGGACAACGCCAAGCGCGACCAGATCGAGAACTACGAATCCAGCAACGAAGCCTATGTGGTCGAAGACTTCCGCGCCGGTTGCGTCGTTGAAAACATCGTTCAGGTTTAATCGTGGCATCCCCCGCACGTAAACACTTCGAGCGCACCTCGGCAGCCAGTTCGCAGGCTGCCGAGTCTGACTCGCCGCGCGATGCCAACGGCTACGAGCTGATGCTGCACAAGCTCGCGACAGACAAGCGCCGCTTGAAAGAGGTGCAATCGATGGAGCGCAAGGCCGAGGTCAAGCGCGAAATCCTGCCAGAGTACGAGCCGTGGATTGAAGGTGTGCTCATCGGCAACCAGGGCGTGCAGGACGACGTGCTGATGGCCGTAATGGTCTGGCGCATCGACGCTGGCGACTTGACAGGCGCGCTGGTAATTGCCCGCTATGCCATCGAGCACAAGCTCGCGATGCCTGACCAGTACAAGCGCGGCACCGCGTGCCTGTTGGCCGAAGAATTCGCCGATATCGCCCTGCGCGACATGGCGAGCACCGAGCAGACCGTCGACGATCTGGCCGCGCTCAGCCTGGTGCTGCAAGAAGTGGACGAACTCACCAGCGCAGAAGACATGCCGGACGAGGTGCGCGCCAAGCTGCACAAGGCCATCGGCCTGGCGCTCGCAACGACTGATCAAGCTGGCGCACTCGAACACCTCAGGCGCGCCTTCGGCCTGCACGACAAAGTCGGTGTCAAGAAGGACATCGAAAAGCTCGAACGTGAGCTGAAGAACTTGGCCGACGCACCGAGCGCCGGCTGACACAGAGCGGACCCCGCACCTGGCGGCGAAGGGTGAGTCAATGGACTGGTCTCCACACTGCCTCACCCTTCCCACCGCCATCTAACTGAAGGCCATCCGCATGAACAGCTTCGTCGTCAACTCCCCCGCAGCCACACCCGCCGAAGCGGCCATTGTCAGCGGCGCATTCTGGCCTGACGTGGATCCGGTCAAAGTGCGCGCCGCACAACGCATCGACACCACCATCACACCTGAGCGCCTGTACGAGGCGCTGACCGAAGCAATCGCCAGCGTCAATACCGAACTCACCGACTGGCGCATCGCCAGAATCGCCGAAGGCCATGCCACGCTGGCCGCAGTTCCCGCCGAGACCATCGACGATGTTTCAATTAACGTAAACCGCTACCTGCGCGCCGTCGGCTGTTTTGCCAAGGCCTCGCTGACCGAGCGTTACCGCGACTTCGACACCACTGCCGCCGGCAACAAAAAAGCCGACCAACTGGAGAACCCCATCGACGACCTGCGCCGCGATGCGCGCTGGGCCATCAGCGGGATCCTCGGCATCGGACGCAACACGGTGGAGCTGATCTGATGTTCGTTACCGCGCACCAGGGCGACACGGTAGACGCGCTCTGCCAGCGCTACCTCGGCAGCACGGCAACGGTCACCGAACAGGTGCTGGAGCAGAACCCCGGCCTTGCCGCACTCGGCGCAGTGCTGCCGATGGGCACGCAGGTGGAGCTGCCCGACCAGGTGCCCGCCAAAAACAACAACACGCTCATTCAACTCTGGGACTGAATGAGATGGAGGCGATCCGTGGTTGATCTGTTTGCTGTACTGATCTTTTCAACGCCCTTTTTAACCGCAGCATGGGTGCTGCGCAACATAAAATAAGGATAAACGTGATGCCTGAAAAAGACCCTACCACCTATTCGATGCTGACCTACGCGTGGGTACTTGTTATCTCGTCGTGGGGTGGCGTCGTCAGTTTTTACAACAAAAACAAGGCAGGACACGCGCGGCCGTTCAATATCGCTGAGCTTATTGGTGAGATAGCCACCTCGGCTTTTGTCGGCATGCTGACTTTCTGGCTATGCGAGGCGGCCAGCATCCAGCCGCTCGTGTCCGCTGCATTGATCGCGATCAGCGGCCACATGGGCAGCCGCGCGATCTGGCAGTTTGAACGCTGGGCGCAACGTCGTCTGATCGGCGACGAGACTGATAAATAAAAAGGGAGAACTGGCATGCGAAAAGGTGAAACCGGCGCAGCAGTGCGCGACTTGCAACAACGGCTCGGCATCGAGGTGGATGGCTGGTACGGCGACAGCACCGAAGCGGCCGTGCGCAAATTCCAGCAGCAGCACGGGCTGGTTGCCGACGGCATCGCCGGAAGCCAGACCGTGGCCGTGATGAAGAGCGGAGGTGCATTCAGCAGCCGTCACCTCACTCATGCGGCCATTGAGGCCGCTGCCGCCGCGCTCGATGTCGAAGTGGCTGTCATCCTCGCCGTCACCGAGGTCGAGAGCGCCGGTGATGGCTTCCTGGTCGATGGCCGCCCGAAGATCCTGTTTGAGCGTCACATCATGTACAAACAGCTCAAGGGCGACGACTACGACGCAGACGGCCTCGCGGCGCAATACCCCAACCTGGTCAACCAGGCGCGCGGAGGCTATGCCGGCGGCAGCGCCGAGCACGCCCGCTTCCGCAGCGCCTGCGGCATCGACCAGACTTGCGCGATCGAGGCGGCGAGCTGGGGCATGTTTCAGATCATGGGCTTTCACTGGCAGACGCTCGGCTACGCCAGCGCGGAAGACTTCATGGCCTGTATGCAGCGCAGCGAAGCCGATCAACTGGACGCCTTCGTGCGCTTCATCAAGGCCGACCCTGCGCTGCACAAGGCGCTGAAATCGCGCAAGTGGGCAGACTTCGCCAGAATCTACAACGGCCCGGCCTACAAGGAAAACAGCTACGACGCGAAGCTGGCCGCCGCCTTCACCCGCCACGCAGCTTCGGGAGAGGTCGCATGACCATCCCGACGTGGGTGAAAGGGCTGCTCGCGCTGCTGGTGATCGCGGCCATCGTCGGCGCGATCTACAGCTACGGCCAGCAGCAGTTCGGTCTGGGCGAGAACACCGAAAAAGCCCGGTGGCAAGCCCGCGAAAACAAGGAACTGACCGAAGCAAACGCCAAGATCCAAACGCTCGAAGAAAAATACCGGGCGCAGGAGCATTGGCATGCCGAGCAGCTCGCCGCCGTATCGAAGAACTATCAGGAGGAATTGAAACATGCAAAAGCTGAAAAAGAACGCGTTATCACTGGCCTGCGCCTTGGCGATATCCGGCTGCGCATCCCCGTTGCCCGCACCTTCGCATCCGGTGGAAATAGCACCGCCGCAGCTCTCGCCTGCGCCACCGGACGTGATGGTCAAGCGCGATGTGAACTTTCTCCAGCGGCTGCTGAATTTCTTGTCGGATACGCCAGCGAGTGCGACGACGTCGCCCGGCAGCTCGCCGCCGCACAAGCCGTGATCATCAAAGACCGCGCCGCGCCATGAAAAAACCCGCCGACCTGCGCGCCCACCTCGAAGCCTGCGTGCCGTGTCTGAAAAAGCACCCGGAGAACCTGCACGTCTTCGTCGAGAAGGGCAACATCGTCAGCCGCATCGGCGGCGGCCTGTCGTTCGAGTATCGCTACACCCTCAACCTGATCATCACCGACTTCGCCGACCACGCCGACACGCTGAACATTCCGCTGCTGGCATGGATCGCGGTCAACCAGCCGGAGATTTTGCAGAACCCTGAAAAGCAGGAAAACGCCATCCGCTTCGAGGCCGAGATCATCGACCACGACAAGGCCGACCTCTCCATCATGCTCGACCTGACCGAGCGCGTGATCGTGGTCAAGAATGAGAACGGCAGCTACACCGCCACCCATCCTGACGAACCGCCGCTGCCCGATCTGGGCGGGCCGGTCGGCTGGGAGATATTCGTCAAAGGCGTACCGCTCAACCTGCTATGAGCGACCTCGCCCCTTTGGATGCTTACTGTTCCGCCCTGCTGATCAGTCTGCAACCTGCCGCTCGTCGTCAGCTCGCCCGACAGATTGCCACCGCGATGCGCGCCAGTCAGTCCAAACGCATCGCCGCACAGCTCAACCCGGACGGCAGCGCCTTCGCGCCGCGCAAGCCGCAGAAACTGCGCAACAAAAAAGGCAGCATCCGCCGCACCATGTTCGCCAAGCTGCGCACGGCCAAGTATCTCAAGACCGAAGCCAGCCCGAATGCCGCCGTCATCAGCTTCGCCGGGCAAGTGCAGCGCATCGCCCAGGTGCACCAGTTCGGCCTGCGCGACAAGGTCAACCGCCGCCGAAATCTCGAAGCTGATTACCCCGCCCGCGAGCTGCTCGGCATCACCCGCACCGATGTCTCGCTGGTCGAGGATCTGGTGATCGCGCATCTGGCCCGCTGAGTTGTGGAAACGGCGAACACAACGTCCGCCGAAAGCAATACGAATCGGCGCAAGGCATATTCCCCGCATGAACTTCGCCACCCTCTCCCGCATGATCGAAAACCTGATCCGCATCGGCAAGATTGAAGAAATCGACCTGAGCGGCAAGTGCTGCCGCGTGCGTACCGGGAACAATCTCACCAACTGGCTGCCGTGGCTCACACCTCGCGCCGGCACCACGCGCACCTGGAATCCGCCGACAGTCGGCGAACAGGTACTGGTGCTGTCGCCCAGCGGCGAGCTTGCCGCCGGCGTCGTGCTCACAGGGCTATTTTCAAATACGCACCCGGCACCGAGCAGCAGCGGCGACGAACACATCACCGATTACCCGGACGGCGCGCGCATCGCTTACAACCACGTCACCGGCAAGCTCGCCGCT
>Ga0209211_10001918_pt1 | contig 37421 bp, 26 predicted proteins | sample RifGroA2_FD_183992 | JGI IMG/M metagenome (GOLD analysis project Ga0209211, IMG submission 183992) | Groundwater microbial communities from Rifle, Colorado, USA - Groundwater A2 (SPAdes) (version 2) | ecosystem: Environmental > Aquatic > Deep subsurface > Groundwater | place: Rifle, Colorado... | reverse complement strand
AGGCTAATTTAATGTTCTTATAGCTATGTATAGTATGGTATACATAGCTCGTAAATCAAAATAATTTCTTGAAGTTATCGGCGATCTTTTTTTCAAGATCATGAGCTTCTTCTGTAAGCTTCTGAAACTCCGCATTCAAGCCACGAACAGTTGTCTCAAAGTCAATATCGCTCATAGCACCGTTATCGGCAGTTCCCACGTAACGCCCCGGATTAAGCGAATAGCCGGAAGCACGCACTTCATCGAGCGTTGATACTTTGCAAAATCCCTTTATATCTCTGTATTTCTTAGCACCCTTCTCTCCGCGATAACTTCGAACAATGTCCGCTATCTGCGAGATTTGCTCTTCTGTCCAATCACGATGCGCGCGATCAACTTGATGGTAGATGTTGCGTGCATCAATAAAAAGGATTTTATCCTTGCGACTTGCCCCGTTAGAACTCGCAGAGTTTCTAATGGGGTCTGTTTTCCCCGTTAGAGACGACGGGGCAAGCCCTGTCTCTAACGGGGTGAACTTTTTGCCTTTGTCAAGGAACCACAGGGTAACTGGCAGGGTGACGTTATAGAACATATTCGGACCCACAGCGACCATCACATCTACCAAGCCGTCATCAATCATTTTCGTGCGGATGTCTTTCTCGCTATGTCCGGCATCGCTTGCGGAGTTTGCCATGACGAAACCTGCGCGGCCGGTATTTTTCAGTGCTCTTAAGAAAATCTGAATCCAAAGATAGTTGCCATTGTCGTTGCGAGGTATGCCATACGGAAAACGCGGATCGTCTTTGATTCGCTCTTTGTCTATTCCATTCACATTGAACGGAGGATTGGCCATCGCGAAGTCGAATTTACCGACCGAACGATGCAAATCTTCGTAGTAGGTATTGCCTTGTCTAATATCACTGGATAATCCATGAATCGCGAGGTTCATCTTGGCTATCCGAACCGTCTGATCAGTTTTCTCCTGTCCGTAAATGGACACTTCGCGAGATGCTTTTATTTTCTTGCCTGTGGTGAGCGAAGTCGAACTACCGTTCTCCCCATTAGAGACCACGCCTCTAACGGGGCGGGCGAAATGCCGCTTGATAAACTCGACGGACTGCACGAACATACCACCGGAGCCGCACGCCGGATCGTAGATATAACCCTTGTATGGTTCTAGAATTTCGACGATGAGTTTGACGATCGAAGTCGGTGTGAAGAATTCGCCACCGCCGGACCCGTCCGCAATAGCGAACTTACCGAGGAAGTATTCGTAGATTCTCCCGAACGCATCGCCTTCTATATCGTCCGGAATTTGATTAAAATTCTTGAGAAGCGTGATTATGGACCGGTTGTCAAGCATCTGAAATGACTTCGGAAGGATACCGGCAAGCTCTTTATTTTCCGCTTCGATCTCTTTCATCGCATCATTTACGGCCTTACCCATGTCAGTGCCTTCCGGTAACTCGATAAGATACGAGAACCTGGCCTTTTCAGGAACGAAGAGCGTGCCTTGAGCATGATAATCTGCAGAGGAAACCGGCCGTTCACGAGCGATTGAGGCTCCGCCATGACTTTTGGCCTGCCCCGTAGCGAAGCGGCTCGGGGTCTTTACTTTCCGCTCATCGGCTATTTCCTTTTCGGTTTTGCTGAATTTAACGCCAGCGAACTTCAGGAAAATCAAGCCTAAAACCGGCTCGGCAAATTCATTCAGACGCAAAGCCGAGTTGGCTCGCATATGATCGGCCGCTTCCCATAGTCTATTTTCCAGATCTTTTACCCCGTTAGAAGTCATATAGCAAAAAAGAATTTTAGGCGGTTTTTTAGATATCTTCGACCCATGCCAGATTTTAAATATTTTTCTCTGGCTCTGGCATCTTTCTGGTGCAAACTAATTTCGCAATAAATAATTTCCCATGGTGCCCCGTGTTTAGTTGAGCGATTCTTGCCAGCATTATGGCTTAAAATTCTTTTTTGCATATCCTTCGTTGATCCGATATACCACTGATTAGTTTTCTTGCTCATCAAAAGGTATACGTACCATTGCTGACTTCTAACGGGGTTTATATTGGTACTCATAGTAATTTTTCTTCTTTGAAGCTGAAGTGGCTATTTTTGGAAACAATGACGTGATCCATAATCTCGATACCCATCATTTTTCCAGCCTCGACCAATCTCTTTGTGAGCTCGAGGTCATCTTCCGATGGTTTTGGATCGCCGGAAGGATGATTGTGCGCGGCTATGATTTGCGCCGCAGAGTATTTCAGAGCTGGCTCGAAAACCTCTCGTGGATGGACAAGATTCGCATTCAGCGTTCCCATCGAGATGGTTTCTTTGTGAACCAGTTGATTTTTGGCATTCAAATACAAAACCACGAAATGTTCTTTTTTGAGGTCGCGCATATCGGAAAGTTGCGCCACCGCATCTTTTGCAGTGTTAATCACTGGCAAATTAGTATCGTTCACTTCCAGCGCGCGCTTGGAGAGTTCAAATGCGGCAAGGAGCGTCGTCGCTTTTGCGGAATCAATACCGCTTATTCTCGATAAATCCTCGTAGGTCATCTGTAACAGCCGCTTCTTGGAATATTTGGATAAAATTTGCGATGCGATCTCGATGACATTCTTTCCAGCTTTACCGGTGCGTAAAAGAATCGCCAAAAGCTCGGAGTCCTTCAAATTCTCGGCTCCTTTCGCTATGAGCTTTTCTCTGGGTCTAACAGATTTTGGCAAATCTTTTATTTTCATAGCTATTTTAGTAAGTCATCAAGTTCACACGAAAGCAGAGCTGATTTATTAAGTACGATCTGCTCTTTCTGATTGAGATTATCTGCTGTCATCCGGATGACCTTGGTAATAATGGCATCGCCAAGCATGATATTATTCACTTTTTTAAAATAGGATGCGTTTTTTCTGAAAAACAACGCTATAAACTGTTTGATTTGATCATTTAGTTCCGCACCTGATTCAACTCTCACCAATCCCATCAAATCATCCCTTGTGTCTACCCCCAGGGGCTTCTGAAATTTTATCCATTCATAAGTCACTGTATAGACAACCTTTACAATATCCTTTTCTGACGTGTCATACGTATACATAAAGGAAAAATTGTCTGTACTAAAATCTTCTTTTACGAGTATTTCCCGCAATGCAGTCACTGTATGGATTTTATATTCGTCCAGAAGCCGAAGATAACTCTCTCGCCAGTTCTTGAACCAGTTTCGAATATAGTTTTTATCCATGAACAACGGTTCAAGATCCTGTTCGAGATTTTTGTCGCTTACTTTATTGATCTGAATCGTGAGCTTATCAAAAAGCGCGCGCGGGTCTTTTACATCTATATTTTTTGCAATGAGATAGTTGAAGTCCGGAACCACTTTTTTGCCCATATACCAGAGTAGATCATAAATATCACGTCCTTTTTCTTCATAGACCGCATCGCCGATGCCACGAGTCCCTCGCAAGAAGATAGCGGCAATCTTGCTGGCCATGAGGGCGGACATATTGTAAGTGATGATAACGAACGACAACTGATCACGATTTATCGGCCTGCGCTCGGTAACGGTTTTCGGTGCCACGAAATGATTGAGGTCAATCTTTATGTGTATCTGTTTCGATGAATGCCCAAAGCTTAACTCTTCGCCGACAGTGAATTTTAGGAGCAATCCGCGACCCTTGGTGGTTTTAATCGATAAGAAGTCGGCATTCGTACCATAGGTATTGGCGAAATGCTCGTCAACTTCTTTTTTCAGCTCTTCAAGAAACTTTTCGGTTACCTCGTGAGTGACTTCGAAATCAAGGTCGACGGACATGCGATCCAATCCATGAATGATGCGCAGAGCCGAACCGCCATACATGATCCAGTTGTTATATTCCGGATGGTGATAGATAAAATTGAGAACGTAATACTGCAACTCCTCTTTGAGCGTATTGCGTCGGGTTTCGGCATCAAGACCGCCGTAGTTAGCGAGGTCTTCCAATTTTCTTTTTAAGATTGAGGTTAGTCGTTCACTCATGGGAGTATTTTTTAATCATTGTATAAAATTTTTCCTGTTCTATCTTATCCATTTCGTCAATGTCGATCCGCAATTCCTCGACCAGTGCTTTGATGTTCTCCGATTTAGTGCCGCGGAACTGATGCGTTCTGAAATACAGTAAATCGAACAATGCTTTCGAGGGCCAAGCTATATAAAAATCAAACTTTCCCTTAGTAAGGGAAAAATCGGAAAACAAATCCTTTTTGATCGACTGGTATGAGAAATTACCGGCCTTGGTCTCGAAATCTCGCGTGGCTTTGGGAGAGACCGAAGTAACGGAATGGACCGCTTCAGTAGCGAGATTGTAATACTGGAGAGCCGCCCATGAGCTCACGTAGGAAGGCGTGCGTATCACGTTGGCGAGATAGAACGAATACGAAATATCGTTCTTATTTTTTTCAAAGAAGTCGGTAGACACGTACAGACCCTTATTGAGCCAGATTATTTCTTTGTACTTCAAAAACCGGCTGATGTAAGTGTCAACCGTGCCGTCCTTAAGCCCCAGCTGTTTGCCAAGCTGATAAACAGTATTTTTGCCAAAGTGGGGCAAGGATTTTAGCTGTTCTAATAGGTTCTTTCTACTTTTCATGATTATGACACTAGTGTACCATACGCGAAATGTGCTGTAAATCCTGCTATCCGCTTTTCTGTCGTAAACAGGCAAAGTGTCCTAATTTTGTCCAGTTGTATCACTGTACTGGACAAAAAAGGTGAATTTTGCGCAGTACAGTGTGCAAAGTATGCAAAATCGGCATCAGGATCTTAAATTCGGTCAAACCGGTGGGATTGGATCGGAAGTGGTATCAATGGTGTGCCGGTGTCGCAAAACTCGCCACAGGGGCAACGAATGGCAAATTCGGGTGACACAAAACCGCCTTTCGGCGGCTTTGGTTTAAAGTGTGGCAACCGGCACGTGTGGTCTCCGTCCCCTCTTACTTGGTTCAAACTTCAGCGGACCGAGGTGTATTTGAAATGAAAGCCCTTCTTTGGTGTATATGGCCACGCATACCTTTTTCATATTTCACTATAGAGACGGGGGAAAACCTCCGTCTCTACAAATTATCCATTTTCAAAGTAAAAAGCAAGATAACTCTTATACCATAACCCCCCTCTATTCAAAAGAGGGGGATTATTTTTGTATTCAACCAGATACAATTCTACTGAAGAGAATTGAGAAATTGTATGGTCAAAGCTCCGAGTATACCAGTACCGCGGGTAAGCCCAAGCGGCTTTAATATTGCATCAGCAAATTTTTCCTGAAACTTCGCCACCGCCGCGCGTGTGAGCGGACCAAAATACGACGTCTCTTTTCCAGAAGACCCGGGGCCTGTTTTTGCGACTGTAAATCCATGCGCGTTCAGGAATTTTTGAACTTCTTTTACGCTTATCCCTACTGATCCGATAGCCAACGGTTTAAGCGGAGCTGTTCCAGTCCATGATAATGGAGGTACAGGAGAAGGCGTATTCTGTTGTACTGTTGTATTCTGATCGGATTGCTCATCTAATGATCCACTCCCGCTTGAAGACGACGATTGACTACTCGATTGTTGAGCTTCTTGTTTGACCTGTTCAGGCGTTTCGGTTTCTTTTTGAACCAAAGTAGTGTCTGATATTTGAGCATTGCGATCCTGCTGATTCTGCGCATCTGTATTAGTTTGAGTTCCGCTACTGCTTGAAGGAACGGCAACGCTTGGCAAATCATTATCAACAACTCTTGCTGAAATAGAACTAATAGTAATACCGTTATAACTCGAATCAGAGCTTACAGCGGTATGGGTAAAAGTTGAGGTTTTGACGCTTTCTATTGTTCCATCATTAACCGCAGTAATGGGAACTGTCTGGGGTGTATTCCAATTTGCTGTTGTAAATGTCAGAGTGCCGGAAGAAAGAGTTACTTCAGATCCGCTCGCGGTAACAGTAATGGTAACACTTGCTGTCGGTTGAGAAGTCAACACAACAGTATATGAATCAGTTGCTCCGCCTTCTGTTACTGATGTTAGTGCGTCTGATTCTGTAATAGTTACACCTGCGGTTTCATTATCCGTTATATTTGCCGTAACGCTTGCTACTGAAATGCCATTGTAATTTTCATCACTGCTTGTTGCGGTATGGGTAATTGTTGATGTATGCGCACCTTCTGCCACGCTGTCATTTACCGCGGTCACTGTTACTGTTTGTGGAGTATTCCAATTCTCGGTGGTAAAAGTGAGTGGTGTAGCGCCTACGGTTGATTGTGTATCCACACCAATCGCTATTGATACAGAACTTGTCGGTTGCGAAGCCAGCACAACAGTATAGGTATCAGTTGTACTCCCTTCTGTAACATTCACCGATCCGCCTGACTCGGTAACAGTCACTCCGGCGGTATCATCATCGGTAATCGTATAGGTGTGCGCGGTATTAGTACCAAGCGTTGAGTTTGAAGGATTTGAAATCGTAACAATAATCGTCTCATTGCTTTCATCAATAGAATCATTCACCACGGTTATGGGGATCGTTGTTGTGGTATTGGTCGCAGTGATCGTTGCGGTTCCGCTTGCGAGTGTGTAATCAGTACCACTTCCTGTTGCGGTTCCGCCTGTTACTGCGTAATCAACAGTTGCATCCCCGCTCCCCCGAGCCTCAGAGAGTTCAAGTTGAAGCGTCACGCTCGTAGTCGCCTCACTCCCGCTTGAAGTTGTCGCGGTGAATTGGATTGTGGGATTACTTTCCGACTCTGTATACACTGCGTAATATGGCCTAACGGTAGTCCCGATTATCGTAAAATTACCGCCGGTATACACAGATGTTCCATTACTTGCAATCGTTGTAACATTAATAGTAGACGTTGTTGTGTCTGCGCTATTCAAAGATGGCGCCCATGTTGTCAAAGACATATCAGCAATATCAAACGTCGCTAAACGATTACGAGTGCTTCCACCGGCTGATGTGAATTTTCCACCTGCGTACAGATGAGAAGAAGACAATGCTAACGAAAGCACAGTGCCGTTCATATTAGGATTCCACGAGGTAATCAGCCCGTCTGCAACGGTAAAAGAGGCAAGCCGATTCCGCGCAGTACTTGAAATATTTTGGAAAGATCCTCCTACATACAAAGTCGCTCCATTTGCAGATTTAACAATACTTTCCACAATACCATCTGCGTTCGGATCCCATGCAAGCACAGCCCCGGTTGTTGCATTCAGCGCCGCAATCCTATTCCTTGCCTGGCCGCCAATAGTCGTAAATGATCCACCGACATACAATGTAGTTCCAACAAGAGTCAATGAAAGTGCTTCAGAGGGTATGCCACCAGTGATAGCAACTGTCCAATTTACTGTATCATTTTGTGTTGTATCCATGGATAGCACCTTGCCGTATCCTGCAACATACAGTGTTGTCCCACTCAAAATCATATCCTTGATGGTCGTCAGACCATGGTTATTGCCAGTCCATGCCGCTATAGATCCATCTGATGTTGTAACTTTTGCCAAACTTGTTCTCGCCTGCCCGCCAATCGTGGTAAAATTACCACCGACATACAATGAAACATCATCAGCAGTTAAGACCAAGCCATGTACTTGTTGTCCTGCCCCTATAACTAAAGGACTAAAACTCGTTTTTGCCTGACCAGTTGAAGGATCAATCGCCGCGATCCTATTACGCACAACAACACTACTCCCAATAGTTGAAAAACTTCCTCCGAGATACAGCGTCGTGCCACTCAATGCCAACTCAAAAACTTGCCCACCTGCGGCCTTCGGATCCCATGAGGTTGCAAGTCCATCGGAAGCATTAAGAGCTGCTATGGAAAGCCGTGTCGCGCCTCCGATAGAAGTAAAAGTGCCACCTACGTACACAATGTTCCCGTCACTGCTTGGCAGTAGAGCGGAAACAGAAAATCCTGCTCCCGCATTAGGATCCCAATTTGTTAAACTCCCAGTAGCAGTATTAAACGCCGCAATCCCATTTCGCTCAGTCCCGCACGCATTAAAACAGGAAAAAGTCCCTCCTACATAGAGAGTGGTATCGTATATAGCAAAAGCATCTACTGATGTGTAATCCTCTGCATTTGGGTCCCATGAATTTACAGCACCTGTTGTCGTATTAAAAGAAGCAAGAGCGCTTCGAGTAGGGGAACAGGTATCTGAACTATCAAGACATGTAAAGTACCCACCTACATACAACGTTGTTCCTGATACAAATAAAGACAAAACGATGTCATCAAGATCAGGATTCCAGGATGTCGCCACTCCTGTACTCGTATTTACTGCGGCGACATACCCTCTCGCCCCGCCTTCTGTAAGATAACTAAATGCTCCGCCAATATATAACGTGCTTCCTGTAAGCGCCATGGTGTATACACTGCTGTCAGGATCAGGATTCCACGAAGTTGCGTTACCAGTAGAAGTAGACAGTGCGGCAACATAATTGCGTGCCTCTTCGCCGATATATGTAAACTCGCCTGCCACATACAAGGTTGAGCCACTCAACACCAAAGCATAGATAGTCCCATTCGCATTCGGATTCCATGTCGCATCAAGCGTACCATTGGAACTGATATGTGCTATATAATTACGTGCTGTCCCCCCAACCTGTCTAAAATCACCACCAATAAACCACCCGCCTGACCCATCAGATACCACTGCTCGTACTGCATCGGCAACTAAAGGGAATGTTGCCACAGGACTGCCCGTAGCAGTGCTGACGGGAATTCCAAATCCACCATTATTTGGACCAACGCCAGTAAAAGAGCCACCAATATATTGTGTTCCATCTGCGGCAACAGCCAATCCTGTCACATTAGCGCCAGGAACCCATTGAGAGCTATCTGGTGTCGCTTCCACAATCCCCAACACCTCTCCTGTTGAAGATGGAGACGGTGTGGTCAACTTTCGAAAAACAAAAAAACCAACCACGGCAACACATATAATAACAATGCTTGTAAAAAGAAAAATGGTTTTTTTACTCATAGATTCTTCATCTAAAATGTATGCTTTTATTATATCACTCCCTCTGCAATTGTAACACAATTAATACAGAAAGTTATACACAGAAAGAGGACTAAATAGAGAAGAAAAACCTCTTATATCTCTTCTAATACACGTGGGTGTATTTCGCGACTTTTGTGTTTTAGAATAACATCTTTTGCGTTTTGTGTGCCAATGTGCCGTAGAGCCCACACGGTATGCGCGCGGATGACCGGGCTTTCATCTTGTAGACCATGTTCTAATATCGGCACAAGCGAAGGATCTGCCCAGTTGCCTAAAGCCACCAACACATTCCGCACAAACCCTTCTCTCTTTGCCCGTTTGATCGGGCTGTTTTTAAACCGTGCTGAAAAGTGCGATTGCGACATCGGAAACAAATCCAATAGTTTGGGCGCGTATAAATCCATGCGCGCGTGAAAATCAGGATGTGTTGATTGCTTTTGCCGCGATTTATTCCACGGACATATTTCCTGGCATATATCACAGCCATAGATGCGGTTTTTCATCGCGCTTCGGAATTCACGTGGAATAATGCCACGATGTTCTATTGTTAAATACGAAATACATTTATTTGCATCTAATGTATACGGCGAAACAAGTGCCTTTGTTGGACAGATATCAATGCAACGGGTGCAGGTTCCGCAGGTGGCTGGTGTAGAGACGTGCCCCTTGCGCGTCTCATCGTTAGAGACGCCCCAGGGGAGCGTCTCTACAGTACGAATACCAAGTTCCACATCCACGACCAACTCCGCAAGTAAAACCCAGGAGCCATATTCAAAATTAATGAGCGTTGTATTGCGTCCGATAAACCCAGTTCCAGCGCGCGCCGCTATCTCGCGTTCTAACACAGGGCCGGTATCCACATACGCGCGATACTCTATTTTTCTTCCCAATTCTTTTTCTATAAACTCTTTCAACTGAATGAGTTTTGGTAATAAAATTTCATGATAATCATCATACACCGCGTACCGCGCGATGATGCCACGCGACGGATCATTCAAAACTTCTTCCGGATAATCAAAGGGATAATAATTGACTCCAAGCGTGATAATCGTTTTTGCACTGTCAAATAATTTTTGCGGATTCACTCGCGTATCAACGGATCGCTCATACCACTTCATTCCGCCATGATATCCCTGCTTTACCCAATTTTGTACTATTGTATGATGATCGCTCGGCTGAACAGGAGCAAACCCAATCACATCAAAAAAACACTCATTGAGTGCGTATTCTTTTATTTTTTCGGATAACTTAGGCATACTCGTGTAGAGACGTACCGTGGGTACGTCTCTGTATCAACACAGACGCGCCAGGGGCACGTCTCTACAGTATCAAACCAAATAGTAAAAATAAAGAAAGGCGAAAAGTTCTCTCATATGAGAACAATCCGCCTTCGTGAATCGAGGGGGTATAGCTCATCGTTTCTTGAGCGTCCCCCACTCCACCGGTAACCGCCCGCGCGCCTCAACGGCCCGAGGTTCCTCGGGCTCGTCTTCCGTCAAGACCGCTGACGGAAGAATCTCGGCGCGAAAATCGTTGTAGAGTCCAATGAATCCCTCGAATAGGTCCACGAACTCTTTTTGGAATCGTCCTTTACGACGATGCTTATCGAATATGAGGATGAAAGCATCAACTCGCTGGACGAGTTTCCCTAAAACAAAGGCCTCGTCCATAGAAGAGGATATAGATACCCGCTTGAGCCACTTCTCAAACGGCTCAACCCCGTCCCATCCAACAGAAACATACGGACGCCGTATGTAGTGGGTTGGAGCGAAGTCGTCACGCCTTACCTCTTCTATTTCCCCCCCAACCTCCTTGCCTTTTGCCGGATCCCATGTGGGGTAAAGTATGGAGCGTACACTTGGAATCCCCGAATCATCCGTGTAAATCGCTCTCGATGTCCTCTCTTCTTGCCATTCAGAGTAACTTAGACTGTAAAAGGCCACTGCATTACCGCTACGACGGAATGAAACTTCAATCTGCCCATACGGCACCTCTTGACTCATCGATACAACGACTGGGTTAGGCACCACCCAGCCGAACTCATCAGCGGAAATGCCAGAGACAGTCGCCAACGCCACGAACAACAACACCACCAAATGCAGAAAACGCCGCATTTCAAGCTCCCTATATGGTTCCGAACTCCGAGAACGTATTGCAAAAATACAATAATAATAAAATATTGTCAAGTATTGACAATGTCCATGTATAATGCCCCGTTTTTAACGGAGACGCGCCAACGGCGCGTCTCTACACTACTAACAACACCACCAGTAACCCTATCAACAACAGCGTTTGGCCGATGATATGGTAATGCTGACGCCGCATTTCGATAAAAATTTTCAATATCAAACAAAAGGCAAAAAAAGCAATAAACGCAAGATATAGCCATCGCACAAAAGCAAGGGGAATACCAATCCCCACTTTAGGCAAAATATGATTTAACGCAGTATACTTAGCAACAGGCCCGGGACTTACAACAACAATCTTATCCCAATCCATTGAATCAGTGATTTTTTCGCCATGCTCGCCTTCAATCTGAATCACAGGCGCTATCACAACTTCAAACAAATCATTCACGCTTTTATTAACAACAATACTTCCGCTATACAGCCCCTTCTCCCCTTCTTGTTTCAACGGAACTATAACATCTTTTATAAAGACCTCGGATTGAGACACCTCGCCTTCGATATACGCATTTGCAGTCAGTTGAATGGTGCCTGCCTCAAGTTCCTGCCAATATACTTTTGAGCGATCTTTATAATAGATAACAGGCGGAAAAACAGTACCGCCTGCTTCTGTTTGCGTTTCTGTTTGCGGTTGCTTGTGCTGTTCTTGTGGTGGTTGCGCCGGTTCATTGCTTTGTTGAACTACTGGCGCCGGTTGTGAAATTTTTGTCCCTGACACTTCAATCTTTTTTTCTACCTCTTGTGGCTGTGCCTGCGCTGTTGTTACATACTGTTTTGGTTTTCCAAAATGATGCGCAATAAAAATCGTATCTTTGCCTTCATATACTCCGCTGTCAATGCCAAGCCCTTGCTCGTTAAACTCCTGATCCGCAAGATTTTTATAATGCAGAGGACTTGCTATCCACGCGTCAACAACTGCTTTGGGACTTGAAAATCCCATAGCAAGATTCTCGCCGGCAACAGTATAATCATATCCGACTTCTTTTAAAAATGAGGAGAAGCCCCTGCCGTCAGGAGTGGTGTGGCTAAAATACTGTTGTGCCACCATATCACTGGCTTTAAGTTGCGATGATTGCTCAAGCTTTCCGCTTGTTGACAAAACAGAAAGATTCCTGTCTTTTCTGACATTATCAACCAAAATCGCTAATTCTTTTTTTTGCTCAAGCAAAACATCTGGCAATAAAAACGCTTCTTTAGGCAGGGCAAGCACAAACACAATCGCGCCGATTTTTACTGCCAAAGATACGCCTGCGTACAAAACAGCCCGTTTTGTGTGCAAAACATGGGGGTGATAATTATTTCCCTCATGGGGGATAAAAGCATCTTTCAGCCGTTGCATATTTGTGATATTATACCATAATAATAGAGTATCATACAGCAGAACCTATGCAAAATATCTTTTATAAAACCATCGTTTTTGTTACCTTAGCTGGAATGGTGCTTATTATCCCTTATATCGCCACAGCTCAACAGGCAACACTATCCTCAACAATTACCATAGGATCATCTCATGAAACAAAAGGAATAAAAATCACTCTCACATGGGATACTAAAAACGAAACAGTCATTGAGGCAATCTGCCCTCAAGCATTCTGGCTCAATGACATGTTCGGGCTTGAGTGCAACAAAAAGATAGTTCTGCCCAAAGAAAAAAATACCCTCTGGGGATGGGTAAAAAACACAACGTCATCTGCGCAAACAATTGCTTTTATCATCACAAGCGGAAGCACATCAAAAAAACACGACATAACAATCCAACCATTGCAGTCAGTTTCCGCGTCAAAAGCGAACCCCGGAGATATTGTCAAAGACACAACATCCCCTGCTGTGTATAAAATAAATGAAGATGGAACAAAAAGCGTATTCCCGCATGAAAGCGTGTTCAAATCATACGGTTACACGAATTTTAATACAATCAAAACAGCTGACGTATCAGATCTTCCATCAAGCGCGCCAGTTGCTTTTCGCGATGGCACACTTATTAGATCCTCAAAAACCGGCTTATTAGGAAAAGAAACCACTGCCGTATTTGTGGTGGAAAACGGAACTCTACGCCCGATTCTTTCAGCAGATATTTATCAAGAGCTCTACCATGACCCTCAATGGAGTCGCCTTGCATGGACTCCCAATGATTTGATTTCACGATTCAATTATACTATTGGAGATATATGGAAAGATACTCAAACCTTTCCATTAGGCACAGTATTAAAAAAAGATAATTCTTACTACGTTGTTGATAAAGACAAAGATGCCTATATCAAAAGAAAAATAGAAACAACAGCGCTGGCGGTAAATAGAATTTTAGGAATTACGCCAGTAGAAACATCCTCAACCGCGCTATCGCTGTTGCCGGAAAAAATGGCTATACAAAACACGTCTTCCCTATTTATCCCGCGCGCCATCTCACAACCTGCAACGTCTCAAACAAACGATACCATAAGCACGCCTGACACGTCTGCAAAAACAGAGACCACACCGCCGATTGTGTACACGCCTAATACAACATCGTCCCAAACGAATACAACAACGACAACAACCACGACAACGGATCCGACAACGCCCGAAACTCCAACAACTCCAACGACTCCAACTACGCCCACAACACCGACGACACCCGAAACTCCAACAACTCCAACAATTCCAACACTCTCGGACGCGGAAATCCTCGTAAAAATATCTGAATATAAGCCGTTGTTCAGCGCAAACCAGAATACAGCAACCCCGTCGGGATCACAGCCGTTTGCATGGCAAATAGGAGCAGGCGCGGTTGTGCTTACTGCTCCTCACGCGGTCAATCACATCCGTGATGGAAGCATAAAAACAGTTGACTATTGCACCGGTCCGCTTGCTCGCGTGCTTGGCGATATAACCGGCGCACCGGTGTTATATCAGCAATACAAAGACATAGATCCAAATTATGAAGATGCAACTCCGTTCAAAACCAGCTTATCATCGTATTTAACCGCGCATCAGGAAGTGACATTGGTGTTTGATATTCACGGCGCAAGCGAAACACATGATTGGGATATTGATCTTGGCACTATGAACGGTATTTCATTCCCCCACTTCCCCACCATCGTAACTGCCATGACGCAAACGTTTACCGCGAATGGCATTACCAATATATCCAATAATGATTTTACCGGCGGATCGCTTGCTGATTCTTCACAAAAGACAGTAACGCGATTTGTGGTTGTAAACGGCAAAGATGCGATTCAAATAGAAGCAAACCGCAGGTATCGGTGCGATACCGACTCTCAAACCCTTGCCTATATCCACGCCATGACTGCCATTATCAACCAGTATAGATAATGACAAAGACGTGCCAACGGCACGTCTCTACAATACGTAGCGCGAGAGACGCCCCAGGGAGGCGTCTCTACACTCAACTTTAACCACAATGCGTTATTTTACCTCACCCACATCAATTTTTGCCAAATCCGCATTAGTAATGCCCGAACTTAAATACCGCATAATATTAAATGCCGCGTCCCCACTTTTCATATAATACCGCTTACCATCAACTGGATTCAAATACCACGCCTCACCCCTACTCTGCACTTGCAGTAAAATGTGTCCCTTAAGACGGGTGATCAATCTTGTATCAGTAGCCAACTTCCCTGCGCCAAGCGGGTTTGTTTTTTTCGTCAACACCTCTGCCCCATCATTAACACCATCACCGTCTGTGTCAGCTTTGGCAGGATTTGTTTTTAATCCTTCTTCTAATTTATCAGGCAAGCCATCTTTATCTGTATCAATATCTGCAAACCGCTTTTCTATGCCAACCGGAATTTTATCCAAGTCCTTGTTGCTAATACCAAGTCCAAACGAACTCAACATTTCAAACGCAGTCGGCCCGTCTGCTAAATAGAATTTTTTTGTACTGTTCATTGGAATATACCACGCCTCGCCTGCCTCTTGAACCTGCAAGTAAATTCTTCCCTTCAGGCGATTCAATAATTTTGTATCCGCTTTTTTAAAACGCGCTTTTTCTCGATTCACTGTTGCCTCAATACGAGCGATATCGCGAACCGGTATTGCAGTAATCTTCTCCCCTAATACTTGACCTTGATTGGTATCAGGAATTGCAGGAACAGCCGGAGCATCAGGGATAACCGGCGCGACAGGAGGGTTCGAATTTGTATTCGTATTTGTGGATCCATTGGTTGTTGTTGTCGTTGTACCTCCGCCTGTATTAGTTGTCGTACCGCCACCTGTCGTACCGCTGGTCGTGCCGCCTGTTGTACCACTGGTTGTACCTCCTGTTGTCCCGCCAGTTGATGTTGTTATGCTTAAATCAAGTTTGGTTAACATGCCGCCGGAAAAAACCGCGGTTTTGCCGGTATCAACTCCTTGAACAAAAAAGGCGATTGTTTGACCAACGCGGTTGTTATCCTGATCCGTTATAATAAAAACATTCGGATTATATCCGTATTTACCGCTTGTGGTTACTTTACTCAACACGACTGTTGAACCGATTTTTGCTTCCACTATTGTGCCATTTGTAGCCGGAGATCCGTTCACTGTTACTGCGCCATAAAATTGATTTGGCATTCCGGGAATTGCAAACGCAATGGATGGGAAGACAAGCAATGTTGCGGTCAGTAATGCAAATATCTTTTTCATAGATCATTTTTAGACGCACCACCGGTGCATCTCTACAAGTACATTCCAAAAGGAGAGAAAGACGGGTTATGTAGAGACGGGGTTAACCCCGTCTCTACACTATCTTTGAATTAAAAGCTATACACGCCGGAGGATTGCAACAACAACCAGAATGCCTCGCCCGGATTCACTGTGCTGATATTTGAGTTCAGAACATACGTCTTACCAGTGTTGTTAAATCCAAGCACATTGGTATACACCCCGTCAAGTGACTGAAATGCCGTGCTCTTATCAACATTAGTGGTTCCCGGTGCCTGATAATACCCTACCAAATTCCAGCCCGCAGGTAATGAGCGCGATGGTGGCGCGGATGGAGTATCTCCGCCTGAAGTCAACAAATTGCCTTCTCCTGTCAGTGTTGCCGAAGATGCGCCAGTATATTTAATCCAATATCCATATCCGGCGGTCATGGTTGATAAGGAATTTACATCTGGTCCTGCTGGAAAATACGATGTCCATGATTCTGTTGCGGCATCGTATGTCCATACAGACGCGATATCCTCTGCTGTATCCCCTAACACATCAGCTATCGCGGTTGATGCCGGAATCGTTGGCAAAGAAATAAAGTTCCATCCGTTGCCTGCGTTGTTTGTAAGAGTGATTGAATAGCCGGTTGACGTGCTGAATGACCAGCTTGATGTATCGGGATTTAAAACATTGCCTGCTAAATCAACAACATCTTCAAACATGATGGTATAGGTAACATTATTGTCAAGATCATTTTCTGGGTTAATTGTCGCGATATTGGTTTCGGAATCAAATTCTACAACCGGCGTTCCGGAAATTGAAGGATCAAACGAAACATTTCCCGAGCCAATAGCGACTGCCTCGCTAAATGTAACTGTGATATTAGCGATCGGCGCCACTCCACTTGCTCCAACTGATGGAGTTCTATTAGTGATGGTTGGAGCGGTAGTATCAATGGTAAATGCTGTAAGAAGCACATCATTTGTATTTCCTGCAGTATCTGTTGCAGTTAATGTGAGATTATATGTTCCGGCAGTAATCTCTGATAATGTTACTGGTGCGCTTGATCCACTCCCAACTCCAGACGCAAGCTCGGTTTCACCATTCTTAATCACCCAGCTTGCTCCTTCTTCTACATTGATAACAACATTCGGTGTTGTGTCATTGGTGGGATTGGTAACCGGCGTAACTTCACTTGCGCTTGGCGCGGTGTTGTCTATGGTCATACTTAACGAATCCGAACCCACGTACGCGTTGCCTGCTAAATCCGAACCGTCAACCGTCACCGTATGGTCGCCGTCATTGCCAGATGGGACACTCCATGTATATGTCCATGTATCACCAGACCCTGCCATTGGTGCATTATTCACCAAACCAGGCGAGTTAATACTGATTGTTGGCGCACTTGCCATGGTTTCACTGAATGTCGCTGTGATTACCACGGCATCTGCATTACGCACGATAGTGTCTTCTGATTGATCATGAGTTAATTCAACTGTCGGTGCTGTCGCATCCCAGATCAATTCCATATCATCTGAGGACTGATTGCCAACCGCGTCTGTCGCGGTTAACCGAATCACAAAGGTTCCGTCTGTATCAGATGAGATAGTGCTATTCTCGCTTGTAGCAGAGCCAAAAGTGATAGTTCCTTCTCCTAACTGCTTGGTCCATTGATAAGTAAGCGCAGTTGCATCTGTTACCGTTGCGTTTGTCGTAAATTGCGCGTTTGCCCGCACATCATCTCCCACATTCACTACTGGCGATGAAATATCAAGCACAATAGAACTACTTGCGGAATCAGTTCTTCCCGCTAAATCCGTAATATTGGCTGTTATTGTGTTCTCACTTTCCATTAAAGGCACTGATACAGAATATGTTCCGCCCTCAAAATCAGCTGTTTCACCATTTACCGTGATACTCGCGACATTCGCTTCGGTGTATGAGCCGGAAATGGTTTGAGAGTTGGTTGATGTAGGCGTGGTGACGCCATCAATTGCAATGATAGGATCCGTGGTATCAACCGTAAAACTCCATACTGCTTGTACTGCTGAAGTTCCTCCATTATCTGAAACGTCAACTGTTACTGTATAAGAGCCGTCTAATAACGCAACTGATGGGGTGTACGAAGCAACGCCATCTGCAAAACCATCTATCGTTACTGGATCACCATCAACTGTCACCATAATAGACGCGCTGAAGATTCCGCTTCCTGCTTCAGAAAGCGTTGCAGAAATCAACGGCGTACTGTCGGATGTATATGAACTATCCGATGGTACCAATGTGCCAATCGTCGGCGCGGTGTTATCTACCGTGATGGTAACAGAAGTATCAGTTGTTCTATTATTTGCATCATCATCTGCAATAATTTCGATAGTATATGTTCCTGCCGATACCTGTACACTACTATTATTTGTTCCATCCCAAATTACAGGATCAGGATTTAACGCTCTACTATCTTGTAAGGTTTTAATAAGAGTAGCTCCCTGCTTGATTTTTATTGTATAATCTGATGTCTCAGAAAACGCGACATCAATACTGCTTGTGTCTTGCACACCACTGCTAACAGTCGGAGAAATTACTGTATTTGAAACAGTGAAAGGGGTAATAGTAGGCGCGATGCTATCTTCTGTAATCGCAGAAACAGGCGAAGATAATCCTTCATTACCTGCGGTGTCTGTTGTCGTTACTGTCAAATTATTCACAGTGTTTTGAGATAATGTCGCGTTAACGCTGTAGCTTGTCTCCCCACCTGACAACTGCTGTTCCCCGACTGGTGCCTCACCGTTATACACCTTGACCAACGCATTCTCTTCTGCTGTTCCGGAAATTGTATAGGTAGCCGCGTTCACTGTAACGGTGTCAGAAGGTGAAGAAACAACTGGCGCGTCAGGAGCAGTGTTATCTATGGTAAATGTAAGCGTTGGGACATCGCCTCCGCCTGCAAAGGCATTTGTTGCCAAATCCTCACCTACTACGCTCACAACCACATCGCCGTCATTGCCTGATGGAACATCCCATGAATAGGTATAGGATGACGCTGATTCATTCATATTCGCAACAAAATCACCAATCGTAATCATCGGCGTGCCAGACATGGCTTCGTTAAATGTCGCGGTAATCATTACTGTATCAGCATCACGAACAACCAAATCATCATGATCTTTTGTAAGCTCAACTGTCGGAGCTGTTGTATCCCATACAAACGAAATATCATCTGACGCGCTATTGCCTGATAAATCAACAACTGTCAGCTGAATGACGTATGGCCCATCCTCGCTTGCCGAAATAGTTGTATCTTCAGCAGAGGCGGTTCCAAAGGTAATAGTCCCCGGACCACTCACCTTTTTCCACTCATATGAACCGATATTGGTATCAGTAACAGTCGCGTCTTGGGTTATTTCTACTTTTGTCAAAACATCAGCGCCTGCATTAACCTCCGGAACGGTTGAATCAATCACAAACGCGCTGTCAGAACTATCGCTTGCGGAATTTCCAACACTGTCTACCGCAGTTATCTTAACTTTTGCAGTCGCAAGGTTAGAGGTTGGAACAGTCCATGTATAGGTGCCATCATTTGCTTCGTTTGTCGCAATGGAGGTAGTGTCGGAAAAATCGCCTAATGCGGAATATTCCAATGTAATCGGCGTTGAAATTATATGAGGATCAGTAATGCCAAACCATGTAATATCATAACTCGCGCCTCCTTGTAAGTATCCGCTATTTGGCGTGATCAATGTTGAACTAATCACTGTCGGCGTTGTTGCGTCAACTTCTGATACAGGATTCGTTGTAACAGATATAAACTCTGTGTCTTTTGTAACCACAGCCCACGAAGCAGTGCTGTCTGATGTCGGAGCAGTCGCGGAAAGCGTAACCAAACCGGTATCCCCAGCCGCAAGTCGCGCGGCAAAAGCAGGATCAGGATCGCCTAAACATTCAATAAATCCGCTGGCAACCAAATTATCCGTATTCACGCCAAAATTGGTAGGGCAAGTAATGCCGGACGCTGACACTGTGAATCCTGTTGGTTTTGTTATTTTTATATTGTAAATCGGATTGTCGCTTGTGCCGTTGATAATGGTAAAAGTATAGGTTTGCGTTGACCCACCTTGTACTAATGTTTTGTCAACTGAAACGCTATAGGTAACGTCAGCACTCGTAAGCTGAAAACTTGCAATAAACGCGAGAGTAAATACGCCTACTACAAGAGAAGTAAGAGAAATCCTCTTTTTTAAAGCAACATGTTTGCATGGGGATAATGTCATAGGATGTAAAGAAAGAAGTATGCTGTTTTCTCTATGCTCAAACATCATATTCGACGAGATATGAAGTTTGATATTTTTTAGCAATACGCTCTTTCTATATAAATGTTAGTAAGAAATATAAATTTTGAAATTATAGTATAGCACATCTGATATAAGCCCACTATTCAATTCCAGGCGCATACCACACTTCTGTCGTAATTCTCGGCTTAAGCGGACGAACAAACACCCAATATCCCTCTCCGGCATGAACTGTGTCTGTATACCCGATTGAACGATACTGCAATTCAGACGGGCTGTATATCCATAACTGCGTCCACAGCGATGTCTCCGCGTCATTCACATCTCTTTCTAACGACGCAAGCGCGTGGTTTGCCTGCGTGCTATCTGTATCATTCACTTGATAAAACCCGATTAAATTCCAGCCGTAATCCAGGCGTACTGACGGCGGCACACTCTGCGCCGATCCAAATGTATTGCCATAGCCAGTCAAACTCGAAGCAGTCGCGCGGTTAAATTTAAGCCAATATCCATACCCGGCTGTCATGGTAGTAAGATTATTCAATAACGGATCTCCACCGGGACGATACACCAACCATTGGTTATTGAGAGTATCATAACTCCACACTGATTCAATGTCATTAGACAACCCCCCAAGCACATTGGCAATAGCCGGATTAGTGGGAGTCAGCGGGATAGAGATTACATTCCAGCCCGGCTGAATCGCTACATTGTACGCGCGCGCGGTAGTAAAGCCCCATGAAGTTGTGGGTAATGGATTGCCGGCAATATCCGTAACGCCAGTCATGGTTACCAGATATGATGTATTCACAATCGTCATGCCTTGTATTTGAATAAGCGCGGATGATTCAAAAAAATCAATGCTCTCAACAACTATATCCTGTGACATCGTAACATTGGCAGGGGTCATGCTTACTGGCTCGTCAAAATTGACTGTAATCGTTGCCATCCCGGGGAGTTGATTAACAGCGCCTAATTCCGGATCACGGCTAACAATGGTTGGCGCGGTGTTATCAATGGTAAATATCAGCCCTACTTGAGCTATTGCTTGATTTGGATCTGGCAATACCCCAAGCGAGTTACCAGATGAATCAGTGGCTGAAACAGAAATACTTACTTGTCTGTCTCCAACATCAGGTACATCCCATAGATATGTCCAAATCAGCGGGTTTTCGGTTGCAACCAATGATGCTGTCTGCAACACAGCATGCGTTGCTGTGTCTTCTATATGTATGACGGGATTAATAATGGTGTTGGTATATTCGGTAAATGTCACCGTAATCAGCACTGTATCCGCCCCTCTCACTACAAAATCTGGATGATTATGGGTTATAGCATTTACAACAGGCCCTGTTCTATCAACAACGCGCACTATGCGTGTTACTGTTTGCGTATTTTGCGAGTTATCAGTCGCTGAATAATCAACAGCATACTCGCCTACTAAGGTCATATTGACTAAAGACGCATTGATACTCACGACTAACCCTGTATCGTAGTTATCTGCCACTGTCGCGCCCAATTCAATGTACGCAGTTCCAAGTTCAATAGTTTGTGGGTTTGCGCCAGTAAGTGTGATGACCGGCTTGATGGTATCAAGCACTACCTCTGTCCCGACGGATGATGTGTTCCCGGCCAAGTCGGTGGCGAGAATCTGTATCGCGGTCTCGCCCTCTGCCAATGTTACTCCAAAACTCCAAGTATCCGTTGTACTTTCACCTATGGTAACTGGCATAGCATAGCCCGAAGCAAATCCGACTGCTTCCACTGCCGAAATTCCTCCCCAAAGCACTCCCTCGGTATCGCTTTGACTATCCGCGAGTATGGTGAAATTCTGTCTTCCATTTCTTGGCACGGTTACATCCAGTCCAACTATCTGAAGAACTCCACCTATCGGAATACCGGATCCTATCTCTACCCCGTCAACATACAGACGAACCTCCTCGCTTCCTAATAAGGAACCTGACAATAAAATTGTTATATCCTGCACACTAACCGCTTCCACGTTGTCTGCGACAAATATAAAACTCCCTATTTTTTTACCTGTTTCAAAAGGCGCTATGGTTACAGGGCTCGTTACTAAATTATTTGATATAAGCATGGTCCCATTTAGGACCAGCATAGAAAAAGCAGGAGTACTTGATACTATTACCATTGCTCCTTGCCGTGAACCGCTCAATGTATGGGAAGTAATGTTTGTCGGCGAAGGAAGGGCGTTGATTGTCGGAGTGGCCGGGGCAATGGAATCTTCTTTGATAAGAACCCGACGTGAAGATGACACATTCCCTGCCACATCGGTCGCCAGCATGGAAAGTGTATTAATCGCATTTTGCGTCAAATTCACCGAAACTGAAAAATTGCCGCTTCCATGTGTCGTCCCAGTCGCAGTCGCCGCGCCACCCGTAATATGTATGACCGTGCCTGCCTCTGCTGTACCGGATATGACGATGAAATCCGCATTTACAATCTGGTCAAACGATGTGCTATTTGGTACCGCAGGAGCCGTGATATCTAACACTATGGTTCCAGTAAGCGCTGAACTTTGATTGCCTACCGTGTCCTTGAGGGTGATACTGACGCTATTTGATCCTTCTAATAATGCCAAAGCGTATGACCAAGTAGTACTGGCGTTTAATGCCACCACCTGATTACCGTTAATCCATACAGATGTGTTTGCCTCTTTTGTGCCAGAAATTATCGCAGGAGTTGTGTTGGTTGGAGCGCTCAATACGCCGTTCGTAACCACTGGCGTTTCTGGCGTGATAGTATCATGCCTAATCACAACAGTCGCAGGCGCGGATTGCTCATTGCTGGCATTGATAGCAGTGACTGATAGCGTATTGGCTTGATTTTGGGTTAAAGGCACGGACACTGAATACAATCCATTCACGGCTTGTGTATTCACCGTCGCTAATCCGCCGGTAACGGTAATTGTCGGGTCAGAGAGAGCCAATACCTCGTTTGATGACACCGCGCGATTATACATTTTCACCTCATCAATATCTCCCTGAAAATACGAGCTCCAAAATCCGCCATCGCCTATCCGTGTATCCATGATTCTCGTAATCGGGGTGCCATCCCATGTTTGGGAAACGCGCTTAATGCCATTCACATACAACGCAATTTCATGATTATCATAATCCATCACCGCGGCGACATGATACCACTGCCCAAGTTCTATCCCTCCCTCCGGTTGCCAAAAAACTCTGCTGTTTGGGTGCTGAGGGCAGATGCCTGCATAATCATTTTTAAAGAAAAATCCCAATGGATACCCCTCTCCAATATGTATCCCAAGCGTGATATCATCGCAACTTGCCGCATCGTATGAGGTGATAATAGATTGTCCGATTGCGGTGGATTCAGGCCGAACCCACGCTGACCACGCAAATCCGGTGGTCGGCGTGTAGTGCACCGTATCAGGGATATCAACATACGCATCGCTTGCTCCGATATGAACCGCATCTCCAACCTTGCCCGTTCCTACCGTCGCGTTAATCAACGACGCGGTATTATTATTTGATGAACTGTCTGGCGCGGTTGTTCCCGCAACATCATCAAAAGACCACGCTCCAATCAATCCGTCAGTCGGATCATCACCCACACTGCCTTGAACAAGAATACTATCCGCGTTTATTGTTTGCGAAACTGTTGAAATAACCGGCGCGATGACTGCGGTTGACGCCGTGGTAATCTGAATGGTTGAGGCGGACGAAACATCTGCATGGCCATACGTGGCGGTAACCGAGAGCGTGTTGAGTGTATCCATCGTAAGCGGGACATTGATTGAAAAACTGTTTCCCAGCACATCGGCTGTTACCGTGCTTGATCCGCCTGTCACGGTTATTTGCGTGTCATTATATTCGCTCCCTATTTCTGTTGCGGACAAAGGCCGTGAAAACATCTTGACTTCATCAATAACCCCAACCCAGTTTGAATTTGGCTCAAACACATGACCACCCAAAGCGCCAACCATTGCACGAGTAATGCTGATTCCGTCATCAATCCATGCGTGCGAATCTTTCAATTCACCATTCACATACAAAGCAATACGGTCATGTTCATAATCCATGATTCCAACCACATGATACCATTGGTTTGATTGCACCCCGCCTCCGGGTTGCCACATCACTTGATGATTCTCACCCTGCGGGCAGATGCCTAAAGAATCCACCTTAAAGCTAAATCCCGGACCTCGGGTGGTATTATTAAGCCCGAGCATCACATCCTCGCAACTCGCGGTATCCATATAGGTAATGATGTTTTGCCGAGTCGCTGGATCAGCGTTTGATGTTTTGACCCATGCCATCCAGGTAAATCCGGTTGCAGGGATCGCGTCAAAAGCATCCAACCGCGCGAACTCGGTTCCGGTCAACCATCCGGCTGTTCCCCGCTTGCCAACAACACGACCATTCCCATTCTGCATACGGGCGCTATGATCATTGTCAGATGTATCTTGAATGGTTGGCGAAATTTCATCAAAACTCCAATACCCCATCAGCCCATCAATGGGAGGGGGCTCTATCGTGCCAGTGAGAGTAATACTATTGCTGTATACTGTCTGGGAAGGCGTGATAATGTGCGGTGCGGGTAACTCTGCTGAAACAGGACTCAAAATAATACTCGACAAAAAAATACCGGTTGCGACAGAAAGAAAAACACTATGAACTGTAATACTTTTGCGCATAGATGACCCCTCCGGATACACGAGAGCATACAATGAGAGTTCATTGAGATGTTTTATTATATACCTTATATCAAAGGAAACAAGATTGACATATTCATAAAAAGTGGTTGTTTTAACCACTATTTTATAATATTTCATGAGAATGACTCTCGTCTCCTTACGCAATCCGTTCAATAAGCGCGCCGATGCCATACGCGACAACTGCCGCTGAAAATCCGACAACAAGCATTTCTATGCCGGAACGGAGCCAATTGCCTTTAGTAATCAATACTCGGGCACTGCCAACGGCAAACTCCGCAATTGCGGCCATAGCAATTGCAATAGGAAATGCATAGTTGCCACCAAAACCAAACACATACGGCACTAACGGCAAAAAACCAGCTATGGCAAATGCGATAAATGTTGCGATGCCGTTTTGCACCGCGTTGCTTGTGCCGTCTGGCGGCATCAAGCCCAACTCTTCCACCATCATCACATTGACCCAACGTTTTTTATCTGAGGTAATAATCTCTACCGCTCGCTCTAAATCTTTACCCTCAAATCCTTTCTTTTTATAAATCCCGCGAATTTCGGCTGTTTCTTCTTTGGGAAGATACTGAACCTCCCACTCTTCCATTTTCTGCTCCCGCTCGATATACCGCTCTTCTGACCGCGTGCCTAAATAATTGCCAACAGCCATGGACAACCCGTCAGCAAGTAAATTCGCAAATCCTAAAATCAGCACAATTTTTGGATCCAGCCCTGCGCCCGCAACGCCTGCAACCACGGCAAATGTTGTAATAATTCCATCGTTTGCGCCGTAGACCAAGTCCTTGATATACGTACCCCCGCCTCTCACATGCAAATGCTCAACCGCAGTTTGATTTTCATGCGCTCGCTTTGCTTCTAATATTTCCTGCTCTAATGCCTGTTGTTTACGTTGCTTTTGTTGTTTCATAGATGCTGTTACAAAATCATACTTCTCCACGTGCCATATGCCGCGGCTGTCAAAAGCGCGAAATCACGAGCCGCGATATCCCATGAGCGATGCGCAACCTCTGTACCAACCAAGAGTATCAACACCAAAATTGCAAGAGCAAAACCAAACCGCGCAAACGACCAAAATAACATCATCAGCGCAATCGCAACCTCCAACCCTGCCAGTACATATAATAATGTATCAGATGAAAGGCCTGTCAGCTTCAGCGCAAAGGAAGGAATAAAAGAAACCCACGCCTCCGGGGTTAAAAACGCCATAATGCCAAGAGTGGCAAATATTACACAAAATCCTATTCTCAACATCCACAGTCGAAACATAGTCAACGCAATCTACTCCGTAAACACCCGAGGCCGTTCTTTTGATTTTTTAATAATACGAAACGCCTCATCAACACTATCAGTTACTTGAAATAATTCCAAATCATCTTCTTCAATCGCGCGTTGCTTTACCAGCACGGTTGATTCAAGCCATGCAATCAACGGTTGCCAGTATTCGCTTCCAATTAAAATAACTGGAATGCGATCCATCTTTTGCGTTTGAATCAATGTGATAATCTCAAAAAACTCATCCAATGTCCCAAACCCGCCAGGGAAGTACACATACGCTTGCGCAGAAAAAGACAAAATAACTTTTCGAGTAAAAAAATAATGAAACCCAATCCCTCTTTTCACATACGTATTCATTCTCTGCTCAAACGGGAGTTGAATGTTCAAACCGATTGATTCTCCGCCAGCAAGCGTTGCGCCTTTATTGACGGCCTCCATAATTCCAGGGCCACCTCCTGTAATCACAGTAAATTTCGCCTTCGACAGTCGACTCGCAAGATCTTCAGCTTTTTTGTAATACACTGAACCCGGCTTTACGCGCGAAGAACCGAAAAATGTTACTGTGCGTTTTAATCCAACTAAAAACTGAAACCCCTCAACAAATTCCGACATAATCCGAAAAATTCGCCATGTGAATGAAGATGGAACCTGTTGTTCTGTTGTGTCAACTTTTTGAGGCATATACTCTCTCCTACTCTGTAGGATTTAAGTATACCGCATATATGAAAATTTTAACATTCACTCGTTTTTTTAACAAAAATACACGAACTACCCTCTTGCCTGATAACAGAGATTACTTCATGATATACATAAGCAACTATATGAAGAAAACAACAAACGTAAAAGCAACATTGCGCATATATTGGAGAGAAGTTCGTCGCTATAAACAGGCGGTATTTTTGTTATGCGTCGGATTTATCCTTGCCAATGTCGGCGAATTGGTAACACCTCTGTATTACAAAAAATTTTTTGATCTACTCGCCGGCGCTGTCCCGTCTCAAAGCACCGCCATGCAACTGATTATCGTATTGTTATGGGTATTATTTTTTAATGGGTTTATATTTCTTGGATATCGGCTTTCCAGTTTTATAAATTCGTATGTTCAATCGCATATCATGGCGGATCTGCGCATGCGTGCGTTTGATTATTTAATTCTGCACTCGTACGGATTTTTTTCTAACAGCTTTAGCGGCGCTTTGGTGCAGAAAATCAACCGACTGGCGCGGGCGTTTGAAACATTTGCCGACCGGCTCTTTTGGGATTTTATGCCGCTCATTATCCGCGTTTTCGGCGCGATTATTATTTTATGGTGGTACAACCCGTTTATCGGAATAATGATGCTGGTGTGGGTGATGGTATTTATCGCTGTTAATTTCGGATTGAGTATATGGAAATTAAAATATGACATCGATCGAGTCGAGTGGGATTCTAAAACAACGGCATCGCTGGCTGATGCTATTACCAATCATACAACTATCCAACTTTTTACGGGCATGGTATTTGAATCGAAACGTTTTAAGCAGATCGCGGAAAAACTTCGCGATATTACAAAAAAATCATGGTATATTTCAGCGATAATAGAAATGATTCAATCGCTTTTATTTTTCGCAATAGAATTTTTATTATTTTTCTTCGCGGTCCGGTATTGGGAAAAAGGAGTTCTCTCTCTTGGTATGTTTGTACTCATTCAGGCCTATTTACTGACTCTTATTCATAAAATGTGGGATATCGGCCGTATCATTCGTGATACCTATGAAAGCTTTGCCGATGCCAAAGAGATGGTTGATATCATGCAAACCCCGCATCAGGTGCAAGATATGCGCGGCGCTAAAAAACTTATTGTCACCACAGGACACATAGAATTCCAAAACGTGCAGTTTTCTTTTCATAAAACGCGAGAAGTTCTCAAAAGTGTGTCTCTGTCAATCGCCGCCGGAGAAAAAGTCGCTCTCATCGGCCCCTCAGGAGCAGGGAAAACAACACTGGTAAAACTACTCTTTCGGTTTTATGATATTGATGGAGGAAAAATTTTAGTAGATAACCAAAATATCGCGCGAGTAAAACAAGACAGTTTACGGGAGAATATTTCTTTAGTGCCACAGGATACAATTTTATTTCACCGCACAATTTTAGAAAATATCCGCTATGGCAGACGAGACGCCAGTGATGAAGAAGTAAAAAAAGCCGCTAAGTTTGCGCACTGTCAAGAGTTTATTGATCATCTGGCTGATGGATATACTACCTATGTCGGAGAACGCGGAATAAAACTTTCAGGAGGTGAACGTCAACGCATTGCCATTGCGCGCGCGATCTTAAAAAACGCACCGATTTTAGTGCTGGACGAAGCAACGTCAAGTTTGGATTCGGAATCAGAAATGCTGATTCAGGATGCTTTAGAAAAACTGATGAAAAACAAAACCGTTATAGTGATCGCCCATCGCCTGTCTACTATTCGTAAAATGGATAGAATTATCGTGATTGATAAAGGAGGAGTGCTGGAACAAGGATCGCATGCTGATTTGTTAAATGAAAAAGCAAGTTTGTATAAACGGTTATGGGAACTGCAAGCTGGCGGATTTTTAATCTCCCCCAAAAGCTCGTCTCGGTAGCTGTATTGCGGACAATACTCACTTCTTAATATTAGTTACTATGGCGTCTCCAAATAACACGCCAGAAACAACTTCTGCGAACTCATCGCCAATCACTCCGATTGATACAAGCGCGTCATACGGATTGCCGTTATTCAAGAGTAAGACATACGCTGAATCGTTTTTAAACCTGATGGCGTATTTTGGTACGCGTATAACCCATTCGCGGATTTCACGAACTCGAGATGTCGCGATAACGCCACCGTTTGTTTGAGATATATCTTGATCCATTGTAATCACAATAGGGCCAGCGTCAACTGTTACTGTTTCATACACTTTTGATGCGCGCGGAAACAAAAAAAGGCCACATATAATAAGCCCTGCGGAAACCCCAAGACACCATATCCATACAACCAGAAAGAGATAACCCCTTTCTTTCATAGCTTCGTACTATACGCCACCTCCGAATTACCGTCAAATAAGAGTAGAGACGGTCCCATGCGTCTCTATAAAAAAATCACATCATATACAAAAGACGCCCCAGGGGGGCGTCTTTACAATCCACATTATCCGCCGAAAAATAGTTTTTCCCACCATGAAATTTTTTTTTCTTCCGTAGTAGAGACGGCGGTTTTCCCCCCTTCTCTACGAGGTTGTCCCAACGCTTGTATTCTCTCAATTTCTTGTTCCAGCACCGGGCCTGCATTTTCCGATGCAGACGATTCCTTTCTATGCAATGGCCGCAAAACATCATAATGCACATCAATAATGTGAGATACTGCACGATCATCTGCAATATGGCAATGAAACCGAGGGTAATGGCCTGAACGATTCAGCGGACGCACCCATGATCGTCTGCCACTCTTTCTATCTAAAATTTCCCGATATCCGCATCGCTTTAAAAAATACTGCACTCTTTCTGTAAGTGGAGGATCAAAAATAATTTTCATATACTCTCTCTTTTTTAATCTACCCATCTTTTTGACCACTTTCGCTCATATGGTTCTGGGGCAATAACGACGAAAGCGATACAGCCGCACCTGTGTCAATAACAACATTTTCCTTTTTCATAAAATCATCAGGCACAGGAGATGTCTGTTGCAGTTGTTTTTTCTTTTTTTGGTTTTTTAAAGGCTGTTGCTGATTCACCGGACGATCTTCGGTTAAAATCGGCTTATTTACAGATGCCGGTTGCACAGCAGACGATTGTTTTTGATTTTTATATTTCGCGTAACAATCTTCGCAATACACTGGCCGCGTTGGATCTGGATCAAATGGCACACTTGTCTCAGTGCCACACGCGGCGCAGATCGCGTCAAACGGATGTTTTTTAGGTTTCTTTTTTTGCTCTCCCGCGCTCCATGTCTGATTACTTTGTTTTGGAGATGGCGCATCGCCGGAAGCAGGCGTGATATGTTCTTCTCCCATGCCACTCCACCGCATAATTTTATCTTCCACTATTTCCCTGCTTACTCCATACCGCTCACGGGAAACGCGAATAATTTTTTCACGCTGGTGCGCCTCCTCAACAGGTAACGGCGGAAGCGTTTCCGCGGAAAACGGCTCCGAAGCAACTCCGTCAATCATCAATTTCATGTACACATTCCATTTAGAAAGATTTACCAAATCAATTTCGGTAAACAGGGGAGCAAACTCTTTTGCCAAGAATTCCGCGTCAGCCGCTCCAACTCGAAAAATCGTCAGCGTTCCGACGTTTCCAAACACCGCCGCGCACACGCTCTCTGATAACTGCTCAATATACTGATGCGCGATAATAAGATTTAAGCGATACTTGCGCGCTTCTGAAAGAATGTTGGCAAACGAATCAGTGGCAAAGTTTTGAAACTCATCAACATACAAATAAAAATCTTCCCGCTCGGTTTCCGGAACATCAACGCGGCTCATGGCGGCAAGTTGAATTTTTGTAATCATCATGGCGCCTAATAGCGCTGAATTATCCTCGCCAATGCGCCCCTTGGAAAGATTCAACAAGAGAATCTTTTTTTGATCCATAATTTCGCGCATATCAATAGTTGACTTCACCTGGCCTACGGTATTACGGATCATGCTTGAGGACAAAAATTGACCAACCTTATTTTGAATAGGAGCAATCGCCTCTGCCTGGAATTTATCCGGATACTTTGAATATTCATCCACCCAAAATGATTTAACAACTGGGTCCTGTATTCGGTCAATCACCTTTTTTCGATATGCCTTGTCAGTCAAAATACGCATAATCCCAAGTAGGGTACTCCCAGGATAATCCATTAAAGCGAGCACTGCGTTACGCAAAACATACTCAAGCCGAGGGCCCCATGAATCAGCCCAAATTTTTTTAAAGACCCCAATCAAGCCCGAGGCGACCAAATGCTTTTGCTGTTCATCAACACTTTCCAACACATTAAACGCGATCGGATATTCCTGATCTGCAGGATTAAAATAGACAGTGTCATTCACGCGATTTGATGGAATATAATCAATAACCTTTTCAACCAAATCGCCATGCGGATCCACAACCGCAACTCCCCTGCCTGCGATAATATCCGCAATAATCATGTTTTCAAGCACTGTGGACTTACCCATGCCGGTCTTCCCAAGAAAATACATGTGTCGCCTGCGGTCATCTGTTTTAATACCAAAACGAACCCGCCGATTATGGAAGTTCGTTTGAGCAAATAACACAAGATCGTCATTCTGATAAGGTGCTGTCATAATGTTATTCTGATGGCAAACCTACCGGCGCTGGCGCGCGTTGAATCGAAGTATGCATACGAGTGGGCCCTGATTGACCACCTTCTACAGGCAGTGTTGACGGTGGCTCTGACCGCTTTGACGCAACTTGTGAAACAAGTGGCGCTCGCACATCTGCGGTTGGGAAATGCCATAATGTGGCAAGTTCTTCAGTATTTAAAACAAAACCATTCGCTCCTGCGGTGTTTTCACGCGACTGGTAATTTTTGACTATTTTTCTGCGCCGAATTTTATTGCGCAAGCGCACAAAAAAGTAGTCAGTGCCTGTTTTTGTCAGCTGGTTGCGACTAAAACTGTTTAAATCCATACTCTGAAACTGTTTCAAATAGCCGTGAAAATGAGAAAGAAACCTCTGATTATTAAATACTTCTTTTTTACCCCAATAAATCGCGCGCAAACGGACATTAAACGCGACTTTTGCGAGCTTCAACTCAATGGCTTCCACTCCTGCCTTTTGCCCGGCAGTCATGTGTTGCATCATCGTAGGCCATTGTTTTTTATCTTCTTTTGTTTCACCGCCTAATGGAATCATCTCCTCCCCCATCACCTCGCGTAACAACGAAAACAACGGATGAAACATCTTTTCCACCAATGCCAATGTCTTATCTTCTTTTTTCGGCATGTCGCGTTCAATTATTTTATTCACTTCTGCCTCGCCCTTTTTCACAAAATCATCAGGTACCGGACTTAACACTAACTGAAACCAAAACTGCTCGCCTTTTTGCAAAGAAGTCATCATATCAAGAAATGGGGCAATGGGATCTATAAAATACCGCTCGCCAAATTGATGTTCAAACCATACATAGGTCCGCAGAGGATAACAACTCGGCCGATCCATATCATATTCCGTGCCCCAACACTGCCAACCCTCGTCATTTGGGAATTCGGTTGGCATCTGTTTGGTATAATCCTCTACTTCAGTAATTTCGGCATCAGGGAAATACGCGTAAATCGCTGATTCAAGATTTGCCCGATACCGCTTTTCTACGCGAATAAGATACTGCACATATCCATCAATACTTACAATTTCCAAACTGGTTTTAAGATTGTACATGCCATGATACCACTGCTCCCATTTGGTTAAACTTCGGCGCGTGCCAGCGACAATAGCTAAAAATCCTTCCATGGCTTTGAGTGACTGATCATTTTCGCGCGGCACATCAATGGCAAGATACACCCAGTTGAGCGTGCCTGACCATACAATCCATTTCCAATACAGCCACAAATCCTTCAGCCCCTTTGAGATTGCAAACACAATCGGAATCCATCCGCCAACCAAAATCAGCCGCCACATCACAATATAGGGATGGTGCGCGCCCAAATCAAGCCAAAATGATAAATCAACATCTATAGGAACATTCATACTGTAACAGAGGTGTAGAGACGTGCCGATGGCACGTCTTGATTAAATACATATCGATTTTAGACGCCCCATCGGGGCGTCTCTACACTATACATATATTTCGTAATTCAGAGTATTATAAAACTATTATAAGTATATCATCTCACGAAAAAACAAAAAAGCCCTGTATTGATTTTTTCAAGTATATGAAATAGTTTTACTGAAGAGTTGATCTGTTATCGCAAGGAGTCAGTTTCATGACACGACCAAGGTTGCTCGTATTTGCATCAGGGTCCCCGGAAGGTGGCGGATCGGGGTTTGAAAATTTAGTGCATAGCACCACAACTGGCGTGCTTGATGCCGATATCGTAGGAGTGGTTTCCAACCACGAGCATGGTGGCGTTCGAACGCGAGCTGACAAGCTCGGTATCCGATTTATCTACTACCCCAAACCATGGAACGAAAACGGGTACCAGCAGATCGCGGGAAACAGCGGTGCGCAGTTCTTTGCACTCTCCGGATGGTTAAAGCAAGTCCTCGGACTTGATCCACGACTCACGTTTAACATCCACCCAGGCCCGTTGCCAGAGTTCGGTGGTCATAGAATGTACAGCCACTGCCATGTGAGGAAGCACCGTTCCGGATGTGGCATCATTCCGAGATGCCTGCCTTCTCTTACGTCAACTCCGGAAACATGATTTTTAAAATTTCGTATGCCACGCGCCTGCGTTTTCCTTGCAATGGAAATTCGTTCCAATCAATGGCAGGCGAAGCGTTTATCTCTATCACGCGGTAGATATCCGGTGTTTGCTCCGAAAAAATATCAGGTGTCATGTAGTCGATTCCGGCAAGTGTCAGGCCCGGAATGCTGTTCATTGCACGCAACACACGTGTTTTAACGCTCGGGTGGATACGATCCGTCATATCTATGGTATCCCCGCCCAAACTGATATCAGAAGACGAGTGAGGGTACAGCATCACATACTTACCTTTTTCCAACACCGCCGCCAAGGTTAAATCTTGATCTTTCAAATAGGTGATAAGTTTTTTATTCAATGTCATTTTTTTATACGTATCCACGCTTTCTCTTAAAGGATTGCTATTTTTCTTTTCTATCAGCCTTTCTATAGATAAAACTCCATCGCCAACCACATGTGCCGGCACACGCTTAATCACGCTTAAAATGCTTTTTTGCGTTGCTAAAATTCTGTATTCTTCTCCCGTAAACATTTCTTCAACTAATACATGCGTACCGTGTTTTGCATGTTCGTTAAACACACGCTCTATGGCTAAAAGGTAGTCGCGTTTATTGGTGATATTCAAAAAAACGCCGTATCCCAAAGAACTGTTAGACGGTTTTACCACCAACGGTTTCTGAAGATGACGGTATACTTCGGAATAATATTTTTTTACATCTGTTCTTTTTAACAAAAAACTCTTATTCACCGACACACCGTTATGTTGTAGCATGTTGTTGGTAATATTTTTATCCCTGCAACAATGCCCGGCAAACGAAGTGGTAAGAGAGGGAACACGCGCATAAAAATACTGAACATTTTTTTTGTACTGCATGCGATACACGTCGGTGTATTTGATATTTTCCCATGCAACACCGTGTTTTTCCGCCTCTTTCAGTATCAACAACGTGCTTTGGGATGCTTTGCCATGATTTTTTTCTGTATCATGTAACGATCTTCGCTTGTATGAAACAACCATACATAACCCTTTCAATTAGGATAATACCTTAATGATACCACAAAAACTTTTCAATATGGCGCGTAATGTAGCATTACACGTACAACAGAATCCCGCCTTTTAAAGGCGGGATAAAAATTTCACATCATACACTCAATATATAAGAGGAAAGTACTCTTGATTACGCAGACGCTGATCCCACTTTCGAATACTGACCATCTGGAGTATGAGCGAACCGCTTTTTATCAGCAAGCGCCAAATAAATTGTCCCTCTCTTCACCACACGACGATCAAGCACTCGTTGGATAATTTCCTCGCGCGTCAGCACACCGCCTACTTCATCCAGCACGCGATCTATCACATCAGCAACAATGCCGGGCTCAAATCCCCAATCCTTTAACGCGTAAATTCCTCTGCCCACCAATACATACCGGTCATCAAGAATCAGTTCATTATGCACTGTCGGCGCATGCGCCTTTTTATGATCAAAATTACATTCATTGATTTGATCTGTAATCTCACGGTAATGCAATGGTTGGCCGTGCTTTTTAAGGACAAGAAAAATTTTATCGCCCATGCGTTTTGGCGTAATTGTTTTCCACGAAACCAGCCCCCATTGTCCAAATGGATTTTGCGAAAAATCCTTTCCAAGTTTCAAATGCGCGCCAATAACATCGTTATTTATCTCATGCTGATAATTGATATAAAACTGACCCTTGTTTACTATTTCTACAATATCATCAAACATCAGAGGCGTCTCTATTGTATTAAAAATAGATTTCAACTCCTGAATATGCGCATGTGGAAACGCTGTGTCTTTGTGGGACAATCGCCATCCTGCTTTGAAATGTTCGCTTTCAGGAACCTCATGCACCAGCTCGCTTCCTAACGCGCGAATAAAAAAAATAACATAGGGCGCCTCGAGATCGAGTCCGGAAAGATGGTTCAACGCTTCGCTCATCAAATGGTTTTCTTCCATCACGCCTCCGTGAGCATCTAATATTCTTCCTAATGCCTGATCCATTCGTTCCGCAACCGGCTGATATGCTTCCGAATCGCGCAAGTGGCGCAATGCCGTATTTTCGATCTGCCGAATTCGTTCTCGAGTAACACGGAAAGAACCGCCGATCGCTTCAAGTGTTTCTTTTTTCTTTCCGCCCAATCCATGGCGACGGCTTATCACCTCTTGTTCACGCTGATTAATAGCCTCTAAAAGTGCCCGAAGCAAAAACGAAGGAACAAACTCCGCTTGCTCCCGTTCATGCTCCGCTGAAATGATTTTATCCAAAAGAGTAGTTGGCTGTATCTCTTCAGCCATAGAAATAGCACTGACAAGCTCTATTTAAAGCATTATTGTAAAACAAAACTACTATACAAAAATAACAAGAAGTTGTCAATGTTGCCATGTAACAAAGATCATTGGGTATCATGCGTCTCTACACCCCTTCTGCCTTTAAATCATCCAACAATTTACGGGCTTTTTTGGATATTTTCGTAGGAACTTCAACATGAAATGTCACTAAATGATCCCCTCTTCCCCGTCCATGAACATCTGGCACTCCTTTCTCTTTAAGCCGAAAAACCTTGCCTGACGGCGTGCCTGCGGGAATTTTTAATACTGCTGTACCGTCAAGCGTCGGGATGTCAATCTTTCCGCCTAACACAGCGGTTGTAAACCGAGCAACCACCTCTGATCTGATCGTAGTCCCCTCCCGTACAAAAAGCGTGTGTTTTTTTACGCGCACGGTAATGTATAAATCACCATGATCAGCCCCTTGTTCGCCTGCCTCGCCTTGTCCGGAAAGACGAACTGTTTCACCATCATCAATACCAGCGGGAATTGAAACCTTAATCTCTGCGCGTTTTTTTTCAATGCCGCGTCCTTTACATACAGAGCAAGGATGTTCCGCAACCCGGCCATTGCCTCGGCAATCAGGGCATGATTGAATAGTTTGAAATGTTCCTAAAAATGTCTGCTGATTTGCTGTGATTTTTCCGTTTCCAGCGCACCGATAACATGTCCGCAACTCTGTCCCCGGCTCAAGTGAAGTGCCATGACATCGCGAACACGACTCATGGCGTTCTACCACAACGGTCTTATCTACGCCAAACACTGCTTCCATAAAATGAAGATCAAGCATCATGCGCATATCAGATCCTTTCGATGTTCGCGCCCCGCCTCTGCCTCCTCTGCCAAAACCAAAAAAATCACCAAATACATCGCCAATATCATCAAAGTTCACAGTAAAATCCTGAAAATGCCCACTCCCGTATTGGCGAGTAAAATCATTCCAATTAAATCCGTTTGCGCTGTTACCGCCTGATTGCGAAAAAACGGCATGGCCTAACTGGTCATACTGCTTTTTCTTTTCTTCGTTTCCCAAAACGCTATAGGCCTGGCTGATTTCCTTAAACTTTGCTTCATCACCGCCTGCCTTATCAGGATGATGCTGATGCGCCAATTTTCGGTACGCCTTTTTTATTTCATCTTGGGTGGCGGTTTTTGATACGCCGAGTGTTTGATAATAATCGTGCATACGAAACGAATAACTCACAAATACGAGACAAATAACTCACGAATGGACAACATTATTTGTGAATGATTCGTAGTCATTTGTGTATTATTCGTGGGCTTACTCCGCCTTAAATCCAATTTCGCTTTCACCTGCCGGTTGTTGGGCAACTGTCACTTCTCCAAACTGCTGTTCGTATTTTTTTAGATTATCTTGCAATGCGGCTATCATACGCTTTAAATGCCCCGGGCTCAAGATGACGCGCGCATTCACAATGCCCTGCGGCGGGAAAAGATTCATAAAATCAATCATAAACTCTTCCTGTGTATGCGCGACCTGCATGGAATTGGCATACACGCCTTTTAAAGTGTCGTCAGTAATTTTAATTTGAATCTGTTGTTGATTTTCCATAGTATTGACGGATACTTATATTACTATTACACTTGCGATACATCTCACG
>Ga0209211_10001916_pt1 | contig 37429 bp, 38 predicted proteins | sample RifGroA2_FD_183992 | JGI IMG/M metagenome (GOLD analysis project Ga0209211, IMG submission 183992) | Groundwater microbial communities from Rifle, Colorado, USA - Groundwater A2 (SPAdes) (version 2) | ecosystem: Environmental > Aquatic > Deep subsurface > Groundwater | place: Rifle, Colorado... | reverse complement strand
CGGCCCCAATTTCCTGGTGATCGACCCCGACGAGTGCATCGACTGCACGCTGTGCGTGGCGGAGTGCCCGGCAGAGGCGATCTTCGCCGAGGAAGACCTGCCGCCCGACCAGCAGGACTTCATCGCCATCAACGCCGAGCTGACACCGCTGTGGCCGGTGCTGTCCGCCAAGATCGACGCGCTGCCCGACCACGCCGACTGGCTACCGGTGAAGGACAAGCGCCACCTGCTGGAACGCTGAACGTCAGCACGCCGCCGCCGTTGCCCGCCTGCGCCGGCTGACAACGCAGCGGCGCGTCACCAGCAGCAGCTGCGGCCAACGTTGGCCGCAGCCGGCCGCGCCATGCGACAATGGCCGGCCATTTCCTTAGCCTGACACCACCATGTCCGATCATCCTGCCGCCATCCTGTTGATGGGCCCCACCGCCTCCGGCAAGACCGGCCTCGCGCTGGCGCTGGCCGAGCGCTTCCCGGTCGAAATCATCAGCGTCGATTCCGCGCTGGTCTACCGCGACATGGACATCGGCACCGCCAAACCGACCGCGGCGGAAATGGCGCAGTGCCCGCACCACCTGATCGACATCATCGACCCCACGGACGCCTACTCCGCGGCGCAGTTTCACGCCGACGCCAACCGCCTGATCGCCGACATCCACGCCCGCGGCAAGCTGCCGCTGCTGGTCGGCGGCACCATGCTCTATTTCAAGGCGCTGACCGACGGCCTGTCCGACCTGCCGCAGGCCGATCCGGCGCTGCGCCAGCAGCTGGAAGCCGACGCCGCCCGCCTCGGCTGGCCGGCCATGCACGCGCGCCTCGCCGCCCTCGACGCCGTCACCGCCGCCCGCCTCGCCCCCAACGACTCGCAACGCATCCAGCGCGCGCTGGAAATCTGCCTGCTCAGCGGCGACACCATGTCGGCGCTGCTGGCACGCGGCCGCGACGACGCCGCGCGCGGCAACCTGCTGCGGCTGGCGCTGAACCCGGACGCACGCAGCTGGCTGCACCAGCGCATCGCGCAGCGTTTTCACATCATGCTGGAGCAGGGTTTCCTCGACGAGGTCAGCCGCATCCGCGAACGTTGGCCGCAGCTGTCGCTGGAGCTGCCGTCGATGCGCTGCGTCGGCTACCGCCAGGCGTGGGAATACCAGGACGGCCTGTACAGCCACGCCGAATTCGTCGAGCGCGGCATCGCCGCCACCCGCCAGCTGGCCAAGCGCCAGATCACCTGGCTGCGCAGCATGGCGGCGGACAACCTGAACCTGGCCGCCGACCACGACGACATCCTGAGCCCGGCCTGCCACGCCATCGAACGCTGGCTGGCGGCGCAGCGCCAAGACTGAGCGGCGACCGTCGTTAGAGCCGCTAACAAAACCTCGCAGAGCACCTGAGCCAAGGCGCGCCGACGCAGACAGTACAAGTCGTACGGCAAGGAGGCGCAACGCAGGATCAGGGGGTTTGTTAGCGGCTCTTAGTCCGCCGCCAGCAAGGCCAGTGCCTGCTCGGTACCCAGTACCCGCGCATACTCGCCATCCAGATTCGCCAGCGCCATCGCGTGCACCTCGTCCGCGCTGCGCGGCCTGCCGTGGTAGTCAGCCTTGGCGAAGGCAAAAGTGGCATCGCTGGCCACCAGCGTGTCGAAGCCGAGATTACCGGCGCTGCGCGCGGTGGATTCCACCGAGTTGTTGGTGCTGACGCCGACCAGCAGCAGGCGGCGGATGCCGCGCACGTGCAGCCAGCGCTCCAGCGCACTGTGGGTGAAGGCATCGGGCACGTTCTTCTCGAACACCATCTCGCTGTCCAGCGGCTGGAATGTCGGCTGGAACGCGGCGCCGCTCTGGCCTGGCCAGAACAGCGAGCCCGGCGTGCGCGACATGTGGCGCACGTGGATCACCGGCAGGCCGCCGGCACGCCAGGCGGCGAGCAGGCGCGCGATATTGGCCTCCGCCTGCGGGTTGTTGCGCTCGCCGGCCTGCGGCAGCGCCATCGCCTGCTGCATGTCGATGATAAGCAAGGCCGGGATCTGTTTTGTCATTATCGGTTTTCCGTGATTAAAAATTTCGCGGCCAAACCTGGCCGCGCTTCGTTCAGGAGGGCTGCACCCAATCCTGCCGCAGCAAGGAAAACGCCAGCAGGTCATGATATTGGCCGAGCCAGAATCCGGCCTCGCGCAAACGCCCTTCCTGCACAAAGCCCAAGCCCTGCAGCAGGCGGATGGACGGCAGATTGTCCGGGTGGACCTGTGCCTCGATACGGTTAAGCGCCATGTTCGCAAAGCCCCAGTCCAGCGCCAGCTGCAACGCCTCGCGCATCATGCCCTGCCCGCGATAAGCCGGTGCCAGCTCGTAACCGAGCGTGCAACTGCGCCAGCCGCGATTCCACTTGAACAGGCCGCAACTACCCGCCAGTTGCCGATCGGCCCGCGATTCGACAGCCCAGCGCAGCCACGGATTGGGCAGCTGCTGCCAGCCGATAAAGACCGCCACCTGCGCCTCGGCCTGTGCCAGCGTCTGCAGCGGCTCGGTGCCGAACCATTGCATGGATACGGCATCGCGGTAGATATCAAACAGTGCCGGTGCATCCTGCGGCCGGAATTCGCGCAGCGTCAGCCGTGCGCTCTGCAGCGCGGGGAAAACGCTCATTCCGGCGCCTTGCTGTCCAGCCAGATGGTGACCGGGCCGTCGTTGACCAGCGCCACCTGCATGTCGGCACCGAACACACCGGTCGGCACCAGCTTGCCCAGCGCCGCGCCCAGTAACTGCACGAATTCGTCGAACATCGGCGACGATTGCTCCGGCCGCGCCGCACGGCTGTAGCCGGGGCGGTTGCCCTTCTTGGTGGTGGCGAACAGGGTGAACTGGCTCACTGCCAGCACTTCGCCGCCGCAGTCGAGCAGCGAGCGGTTCATCACGCCGTCGTCGTCGTTGAAAATGCGCAGCTGGCTGATCTTCTTCACCAGCCACTCGCTGTCGGCGCGGCTGTCCGGCGCCTCGATGCCGACCAGCAGCAACAGCCCGGCCCCGATCGCACCGGTGACCTGACCGTCGACGGTGACCGACGCCTCGCGCACTCTTTGTACCAATACTCGCATCATCCCTCCTGAAAAGCGTTTCGGCTCTGCGTTACAATCCCTGCCATTGCGCGTGACAAGGATTGCTATGTTAATGCTTATTTCTCCGGCGAAAACGCTGGATTTCGACACCCCGCCGCGGACGGTACCGTATACGCAGCCGGATTTCCTCGATCACAGCATGGCGCTGATCCGCGTGCTGCGCGACAAGTCGCCGGCCGACATCGGCCAGCTGATGGGCATCAGCGATGCACTGGCGCAGCTCAACGTCGGCCGCTACCACGACTGGCAGCCGGATTTCACGCCGGACAATGCCAAGCAGGCGGTGCTGGCGTTCATGGGCGACGTGTACGAGGGGCTGGATGCGGCGTCGCTGAATGCGAGCGAGCACGACTACCTGCAGCGCCACCTGCGCATCCTGTCCGGGCTGTACGGCCTGCTGCGGCCGCTGGACCTGATGCAGCCGTACCGGCTGGAGATGGGCACCCGCCTCGCCAACCCGCGCGGCAAGAACCTGTACGAGTTCTGGGGCACGCTGATCACCGAGGCGCTGAATCGCGAGCTGGCGAACGAGGCGGCGCCGGTGCTGGTCAACCTCGCCTCCGACGAGTACTTCAAGTCGGTGAAGCCGAAGCTGCTCGACGCCAGCGTCGTCACCCCGGTGTTCCAGGATCTGAAGAACGGCCAGTACAAGATCATCAGCTTCTACGCCAAGCGCGCGCGCGGGCTGATGGCACGCTGGGCGACGCAACGGCAGGTAACGGACGCCGAGCAGCTGAAGGCGTTCGACAGCGAGGGCTATGCCTTCGTGCCGGAGCTGTCCGATGCCAAAACCTGGCTGTTCCGCCGCGATCCGGCAGCGCAATAAACCATACCGCCTTGCGGCCAACGTTGGCCGCAAGGCAAAAGGAATCCCCGATGCAAGGCAGCTGCCTGTGCGGCACCGTCCGCTATGAAATCGACCGGCTCGACGCGCCGATCACGCATTGCCACTGCCTGAGCTGCCAGAAGGCGCACGCGGCGGCATTCGCCACCACCGCCGGCGTGCTGCGCCAGCACTTCCGCTGGCTGACCGGGCAGCAGGCGCTGGGCAGCTACGAGTCGTCGCCCGGCAAGCTGCGCCACTTCTGTACCCACTGCGGCAGCCAGCTGGTGGCGGAGCGCACCGGCCAGCCACACGTCATCGTGCGCGTGGCGACGCTGGACGACGACCCCAGCGTCAGCCCGCAGCAGCACATCTGGTGCAGTCACGACCGGCCGTGGCTGGCAAGCGGCGGCCAGCCACAGTTTGCCGAATGGCAACCGGGCCGCGAATGACGGTTGCGGCCAACGTTGGCCGCAGGCGCGGCCGGCGTCAGCCGTGTACCGCGTTGTCCAGCACCGCACCGCTGGCAAAGGCCTGCACATTGCCCAGCGTGGTGCGGGCGATATTGTCCAGCGCCTCGCGGGTGAGGAAGCCCTGGTGCGAGGTAATCAGCACATTGGGGAAGGTCAGCAGCCGCGCCAGCTGGTCGTCCTGCAGCCCGGCCTCGGACAGGTTTTCAAAGAACACGCCCTCCTCCATCTCGTAAACGTCCAGCCCCACCCCGCCGAGGCGGCCATCCTTCAGCGCCTCGATCAGCGCCGGGGTATCGATCAGCCCGCCGCGGCTGGTGTTGATCAACAGCGCGCCGCGCTTCATCTGCGCCAGGGTGCCGGCGTCGATCAGGTGCCGCGTCGCCGGCAGCAGCGGCAGGTGCAGACTGACGACGTCGGATTCGGCCAGCAGCGTGGCGCGGTCGACATAGCTGAAGCCGAGCTGATTGGCCAGCAGCCGGTCCTGCGCCACGTCGTGAGCCAGCACGCGCATGCCGAAGCCGCGGGCGATGCCGATCGCCGCCTCGCCGATGCGGCCGGTGCCGATCACGCCGAAGGTCTTGCCGTGCAGGTCGAAGCCGACCAGCCCGTCCAGCGAGAAATCCATCTCGCGCACCCGCACGTAGGCCTTGTGGATGCGGCGGTTGACCGCCAGCAGCAGCGCGAACGCGTGCTCGGCCACCGCGTGCGGCGAATACGCCGGCACCCGCACCACGCGGATGCCGTGCCGGCTACAGGCCGCCACATCGACGCCGTTGAAACCGGCACAACGCAGCGCCACCAGCCGCGTGCCGCCGGCCGCCAGGCTGGCCACCACCGCCGCATCCAGCCGGTCGTTCACGAACGGACACACCACCTCGAAGCCGGCGGCCAGCGCCACGGTGTCGCTATTGAGGCGCGGCTCGAAAAAGCTCAGCGCAAAACCGTAATCATGATTTGCCAGGGTCAGCGCCTGACGATCGTATTGCTTGCTATCGAAAACGGCGATTTTCATGTGCGGTCTCTCCCTGCCATATCGGATTCGATACAAATCCGCTGCATCAAACGGCAAAACTTATTAAAAGCCACTGCAATAACCCCGATGATTTTAAACAGGAAAATCAGAGTCGCGCAGCCTTGATCCAGATCAAGCGGATAAATGGCGCACTCCATGACATGGTTATACCATGCGTGGCTTGCCGCGTTATCCACCTTCACGATTGCCTAGCCGTCTCAGTGTCCGAATCATGAAAAAGAACCTGCCAGTCCATGATATTGAAGTGCCGTTTACCAGCGGCCTCATTGTTACCCAAACCGATCTCAAGGGCAGCATCACCTACGCCAACGACAGCTTCGTCCAGCTGTCCGGCTTCAGCCGCGAGGAGTTGCTCGGCCAGAACCATAACATCGTGCGCCATCCGGACATGCCGCCGGTACTGTTTGAGGACCTGTGGCAGACGGTGAAGCGCGGCGACTGCTGGCGCGGCCTGGTCAAGAACCGCTGCAAGAACGGCCACTACTACTGGGTCGACGCCTTCGTGGTGCCGGTGAAGAAATCTGGCGTCATCCGCGGCTACATGTCGGTACGCAGCCCGGCGCGACCGGAGGCAGTGCACGAGGCGAAACTGCTGTATCCACAATTGATGCAGGGCAAGGCCCTGCCCAAAGCCAAGACACCGGGCCGCACCCTGACTTGGTTCCGTCCGTTCTATGTCGCACTATCCACGCTACTGGGCATGGGCGGCGGCATTCTGGCCGGCGGCGCAGCCGGTTATGTGATTGCCGGCACCAGCGCGCTGAGCGCCGTGAGCTGGCTGTTTGTCGAGCAGCGCCGTAAATACCATGCACAACGCCTGAACGATGCCTGCCTGCAGATTGCCGAAGGTCGCCTGACCAACAATCTGTCCATTAACCGCGCCGGTGAGCAGGGCCAACTGGAAGCAACTCTTGCCTACATGCAAGTTCACCTCAAGGTAATGCTGGACGAGCTGCAGATGACCGCACGCGCGCAGGCCGAAGAAACCATGCACATGCAGCAGCGCATCTCCGAGCTGTTCAACCGCATGGCCGCCGGCAACGACAGCGTCAGCCAGATCAGCAGTGCAGTGGAAGAGTTATCCGCCTCCATCGAACAGGTAGCCGGCCACGCCGAGGAAACCGCCCGCCTCAGCGTCGATACCAGTAGCAACGTGGCGCAGAGCAGTGCCGACATGAACACCTCGCAGCAGCGCACGCTGGCCGCGAGCCAGTCGGTGGAGCAGGCGCAGCACATCATTACCGACCTGGCCAGCGCCATCGACAGCATCACCCAGGTGACGCAGACCATCCACGACATCGCCGACCAGACCAACCTGCTGGCGCTGAATGCGGCGATCGAGGCGGCGCGTGCCGGCGAGTCCGGCCGCGGCTTCGCCGTGGTCGCCGACGAGGTACGCAAGCTGGCGGAACGCACCAGCCTCAGCACCGACCAGATCAAGCAGCTGATCCACAATGTGCGCGAGGCGGCCAACAGCACCGTCAGCGCCATCGCCACCATCACCGAGCAGACCCGTGCCGGCGCCGAGGCGCAACTGCGCACCACCGCCAAGCTGCAGGGGGTGCAGGACAGCTCGCACAGCGTCAACCAGATGATGCAGGCCATCGCCGGCACCAACGCGCAGCAGTCCGCTGCCGCCGCCCACCTCGCCGAGCGCATGGCCCACATCGCCGAGCAGTTTGCCGAGTCGCACCAGCACATCCGTTCCGCCAATCACGGCATCGAGAAGCTGGCCGACCAGGCGGCGCGGGTCTCGGCGCTGGCCGCCCATTTCGAGGTAGAAGCGGACACCCAGCCCGCCTGAACCCGGCGCGCACACCCGCTACCGCTTGTGGTAGCGGGTTTTTTGCGTACAAAAAGCCGTTGCAATTACCTTTGCCGCTGTCAGATACTAGCTTGTCATTGATATCCGACATTAAACGAAGGGAACAACATGTCCGTACTAAAAGAATTTCGCGAGTTTGCCATGCGTGGCAACGTCATCGATCTGGCCGTTGGTGTCGTCATCGGCGGTGCTTTTGGTACCATCGTCAAGTCGCTGGTTGATGACGTCATCATGCCGCCGATCGGCCTGCTGATCGGCAACGTCGACTTTGCCAACCTGTTCTTGGTGCTGAAGGAAGGCGCCAAGGCGACACCGTACGCCTCGGTGGCGGCGGCGAAGGAAGCCGGCGCGGTGACGCTGAACATCGGCCTGTTCATCAACGCGCTGGTCAGCTTCACCATCATCGCTTTTGCCATCTTCATGCTGATCAAGACGTTGAACAAGCTGCAACGCCCGGCGCCGGCGGCACCAGCGGAAGTCACCACGAAGGAGTGCGGCTACTGCCTGTCCAGCATTCCGCTGAAGGCGACGCGCTGCCCGCACTGCACCTCGCAACTGGGCTGATCCGGCCCGGGGTTGGCCGCAACGCTTGCGGCCAACCTTGAAGCGCCTGCCGCCATCGCGTACAATCCGCCTCGTCCTGAGGGAGTAGCCGCTCTGCATTACTGACAGAGGCTTGCGTCAACACACTTGGTTCACCGGGCAATCCGGCAGCACCATGGCGCAAACAGCCGCAAGGCCTGGCAAGACTCATGATTTTCCGGTGCGTAGCGGGGGCTGCGGCAGCGGAGAATCATGTTGTCCGCGCAGCCCCCCGGATCATTTCATGGAAGCCTTCCTGCTCTCTACCGGCATCGTCGCCCTGGCCGAAATCGGCGACAAGACCCAGCTGCTCGCGCTGCTACTCGCCGCCCGTTTCAAGAAACCGCTACCCATCATCGCCGGCATTTTCGTGGCCACCGTGCTCAACCATTTTGCCGCCGCCTGGCTCGGCCAGATTGCGTCGGCCTACATCACCGACAACCTGCTGCGCTGGGTGCTGGGCATTTCCTTCATCGCCATGGCGCTGTGGATGCTGATTCCGGACAAGCTGGATGACGACATGCCGCTGCTGGACCGCGTCGGCGTGTTCGGCGCCACCGTGATCGCCTTCTTCATGGCCGAGATGGGCGACAAGACGCAGATCGCCACCGTGGCGCTGTCGGCCCGCTTCGACGCGCTGCCGGCGGTGGTGATGGGCACCACGCTGGGCATGATGATCGCCAACGTGCCGGCGGTACTGCTGGGCGAAGTGGCCGCGCGCAAGCTGCCGGTGGCCACCGTGCACCGCATTGCCGCCTGTATCTTCGCGGTGCTGGGGGTGGTCACCCTGGTCGGCTTCTAAGCCGCCGCGCCGCCATAAAAAAAGCCGGATCACTGCTCGTGATCCGGCTTTTTGCCATTAGCGTCAGCGCTGGCGTCCTTCGCGGATGCCGGCACGCAGCGTCGCCATCTGCTGCCGGAAATGGCGGCAGTTCTGGCACAGCAGCAGGTGGAACTGCAGGCTGACCCGTTCATAACGACTGAGCTTGCGATCCATGGCGTCGGAGATCAGCCGGCTGGCCTCACGGCAACTGAGCATCATGCGTTTTCCCCCTGCAGCCAGCGCAGCTGCAAACATTCGCGCAGGCTCATCCGTGCGCGATACAGCATCACCGAACAGTTGGTCGCGCTGATCTCCAGATTCTGACAAATTTCGCTGATTTCCATGTCCAGCACCTCACGCATGGCAAACACCAGCGCGGTACGCCGCGGCATCGCCTCGGCACAGCGCGCGTACACCTGCCAGAACTGGGCGGCCAGCAGCGACTGTTCCGGCGCGCCCCAGGCGCTGACCTTTTCCTGCCAGTGACCGCTGGCGCTGAACAGGCCGTCCAGGTCGCTGTCGTCGAGATCCTCGGACAGGTCGGTGGCCACCTCGCGGTGCTGCTTGCGTACGATGTCGATCAGCTTGAAACGCAGGATCGAGGTCAGCCAGGTACGCAGGCTGGCCTTGCCGGCAAAGCGCTCGCGAGCCTCCAGCGCCGCCAGCAGCGCATCCTGTACCGCGTCTTCGGCGGCGGCACTGTCGCGCAGCTGTGCCAGCGCAAAGCGCAGCAGGTAGGGCCGTTCGGCCTCGATCTGTTCAACACTGGGCGGCATGCCGGCTCCCACAGTCAACGACGGGCACAGTATTCCACGGCTTCGGACAAGCGTTCCACCCCGATCACCTCCAGCCCGTCGATGGCCTGGCGCGGCTTGTTGGCCGCCGGCACGATGGCGCGCTCGAAACCGAGCTTGGCCGCCTCTTTCAGTCGCTCCTGGCCGCGCGTCACCGGCCGCACCTCGCCGGACAGGCCGACCTCGCCGAACACCACCAGCTTCTCCGGCAGCGACTTGTTGCGCAGCGAGGACACCATTGCCAGGATCACCGCCAGGTCGGCGGCCGGCTCGTTGATCTTGACGCCGCCCACCGCATTGAGGAACACGTCCTGATCGAAGCAGGCGATGCCGGCATGGCGGTTGAGCACCGCCATCAGCATCGCCAGCCGGTTCTGCTCCAGCCCGACGGTGAGGCGCTTGGGCTGGAAGCCGTGGGCATCGTCGACCAGCGCCTGGATTTCCACCAGCAACGGCCGCGTGCCCTCCTGCGTCACCAGCACGCAGGAGCCGGACACGTCGTCGCGGTAGCTGGACAGGAAGATCGCCGACGGGTTGGACACCCCCTTCAGGCCGCGGTCGGTCATCGCGAACACGCCCAGCTCGTTGGCCGCACCGAAACGGTTCTTGATGGCACGGATCATGCGGTAGCTGGAGTGGCTGTCGCCCTCGAAATAGAGCACGGTATCGACGATGTGTTCCAGCACACGCGGCCCGGCCAGCGAGCCTTCCTTGGTGACATGGCCGACCAGGATGATGGTGATGCCGCTCTGCTTCGCCATCCGCGTCAGCTGCGCCGCGCACTCGCGCACCTGCGACACCGAGCCGGGGGCCGAGGTCACCTGGTCGGAATACAGCGTCTGGATCGAGTCGATCACCGCCACTTCCGGCATCTCGGTCTGCAGCGTGGCGAGGATGGATTCGAGGCGGATCTCCGACAACAGCCGCACCCGCGCCGCGTCCACCGCCAGCCGCGAGGCGCGCAGCGCGATCTGCTGCGGCGATTCCTCGCCGGACACGTACAGCACCTTGCGCGTCGAGCCGATGGCGGACAGCGCCTGCAGCAGCAGCGTGGACTTGCCGATGCCGGGATCGCCGCCGAGCAGCACCACCGCGCCCTTGACAATGCCGCCGCCGAGCACGCGATCCAGCTCCTCGATGCCGGACGGCTCGCGCGGCACTTCCGCCGCCTGCACCTGCGACAGCTGCTGCACCGGCTGCGTCTGCGCCGTCCAGCTCTGGTAGCGGGCGTTGGCCACCGGGGCCGGCGCGGCCACGGTTTCGGTCAGCGTGTTCCATTCGCCGCAGTGCGGGCACTGGCCCTGCCATTTGGGCGAGCTGCCCGCGCATTGCGTGCATTGATAGAGGGTCTTGTTGAATTTGGCCATGGCGTCTTCAAAAAATGACAAAACCCGTTAGTGCCGGCACTAGCGGGTTGAAACAGGAAATGCGGGGCGTCCCCGCGAGCTGCGTAGCAGGGGTGATTATTTCTTGACCACGGCGGCCGGCTTGCCGAAGGAATCCTCCTGCCCCGCGGCCACCGGCGGCGCGCTCTGCTCGTTGATCAGGCTGAGCAGACGCTGCTCCGAAGGCGACGGGCCGCTGGGTTTGGGCTTCGCTTCGGACTGTTCGTTGCGGCGGATGGTCGACAGGATCGCCTCGACTTGCGGGTCGTTGCGCGCCAGTTCGTCGGCTTCATCGCTGGTCAGCGGGTGCCGCTTCGCCAGCGGTGCCAGCGAGGCTACGGCTGGCTCATTTTTTTTTTGAGCGGCATGTTCCGCCGTTTTTGCACTGCTGCTGTCGACCGCGGCCAGCGGCGCGGACAAGTCCGGCGCCGGCTCCGGTGGTGGCTCCATGGTCTCCAGCTTGTTCTTGGCCATGTATTCGTGCATCTCGCGCCAGCCGGCGTAGATCTGCGCCTTGTCCGCGTCCGGATTGCGGGTGTAACACGTCTCCAGCGAACGGCCGGTCTGGCGGCAGGCAGCGCCGATGGCCTTGTTGGCCTCGGCAGCCAGGCCACTGACATTCATTACCCAGTTACAGCCGCTCAGCAGCGCCAGCGCTGGTAATAACAGATAGGCACGCATACTTGTCCTTGTGGTTTACGACGGACGCAGATCCAGCTCGATGATCTCGCCGCTGCGCCCGGCACTGGCCTGTCCCAGCCAGTACAGCATGTGCGGCATCAGTGCCGCCAGTTCGCCGCGCTCGCTCTTGGCTTCGCCCGGATGGGTACGGGTGCGCTGCGGCGAGTTGACCGGCCCCGGCACCAGCAGGTTGGCGCGCAGCTGCGGCCACACGTCCCACTCGTTGGCCGCGACTTTCACCAGATAACCCAGCCCGGCCTTGGAGGCGCCAAAGGCACCCCAGAACGGCCCCGGACGCTGACCGTGGGTCTCGCCGACGAATACCACGCTGGCGTCGGCCGCCTGCTTCAACAGCGGCAGACAGGCGCGGGTCAGCGCGAACGGTGCCACGGTGTTGATGCGGTACTGGTTCATCCACTCGTCGATGCGCTGGTCCACCAGCGGCGACAGCGCATAGAAGTGCGAGGCGCAGTGCACGATGCCGTCCAGTCGTCCCACCGCCTGCTTGATCTGGAACGCCAGGGTATTGAATTCGTCGTCGCTGGCCTTGAGCAGGTCCAGCGGAATCGCCAGCGGCTCCGGCAGGCCGGCCGCCACGATCTCGTCGTACACCTTTTCCAGGCCCTTCACGCTGCGCGCCAGCAGTACCACGGTGGCGCCATGGCCCGCGGCGGCCAGCGCCGTCTCGCGGCCGATGCCTTGCGTTGCCCCGGTCACCAGCACCACGCGGCCGGCGAGATAATCTTTGTCAAACGTTTGCATCATGTTCTTTTTTCCAGTCCTGCATGAGGGCATGGGCGCTGGCGATGCCGCTGCGGACGGCGCCTTCGAGCGTCGCCGGATAGTCGGTACACAGCCAGTCACCCGCGAGATAGCCGGATTTTACGCCAAGTCGCGGCGCCGGGCGCGCAAGGCCAACGTTGGCCGCAAAGGTGGCGCGCTGTTCGGTGATCTGCCAGCTGGCCGTAAGCGGCGGCAAGTCCGGCACGTGCTGCTGCAATTCGGCCAGCACCCGCGCCGTCAGTTCCGCGCGCGACAGCGTGTCGTGCTCGCCGGCGGCGCTGATCACCACCGCCACCAGCCCGGCCTCGCCGGTCAGCGCCTCGCGGTCGAACCACCACTGGCCGATGCCGTGCTGCAAACCGGTCATCGCCTGCGGCAGACGCACCCTGCCCTCGAAACGCAGGTATAGGGTCGTTATCGGCTGGTATTGCCACGCCTTGAGCATGGCGGACAGTTTTTCGTCCGCCGCCAGCGCGGCGGCGTGATACGGCGCGGTGGCAATCAACACCACATCGAACGCGTCGCCGTCCACCCGCGGCCGCGCCGCGTGCCAGTCGATGTGTCGTACCCGCTGCCCGAGGCGCAGCTGCGCGCCGGCGCCGGCCAGCCACTGCAGCGCCGGCTCGGCGAACAGCGCGCTCAGGTCGGTGCGTGGCAGCAGCAAGCGGCTGGCATCCGCTTGCGCGGCGCCGAGGCTGTCGCGCAGCACATTGGCCAGCAGCTGCATCGACGCCTGTGCCGGCGGCGTATTCAGCGTCGCCAGGATCAGCGGCGTCCAGAAACCGTCCAGCAGCGCCTGCGACTGGCCACGCTGCCGCAGCCAGTCCAGCGCCGCGACATCGTGCCCGATCCGCCAGCGCCGCACCCTGAGCTGGGTCAATAGCCGGGCCAGTGCCAGCTTGTCGCGCCAGCCCAGCCCCCTGGCGCGACACAGCCCGCCCAGCAGATGCCACGGCGCCGGCCAGTCCGGGCAGTGCAGTTGCACGCCGTCGATCTGGTGCCAGCGCAGCGGCTGGCTGGCCAGTGCCTGCGCCGGATCGACGCCCACCTGCCGCATCAGGCGCAGCGATTCGCGGTAGGCGCCGATCAGGATGTGCTGGCCGTTGTCCAGCGCCATGCCATCCAGCGGTACGCGGCGGGCGCGACCGCCGGCGATCTTGCCGGCCTCGAACAGCACCACGTTGGCCGCAGGCGCCAGCGTGATGGTGGCGGCGAGGCCGGCCCAGCCGGCGCCGATGACGGCGACGCGTGGTTTCAAGGCCTGTAGCCGAAGGTCCAGGTTTTCCACGCCAGCCACAGCTTGCGTCCCGGCGACAGCGACAGCCGCTGGTTCAGCACCTTGCCCGGGCCGTCCAGTGCGATCTCGTCCAGCGTGGCGCGATAGATCGCCGCCATCACCAGACCGATGCGCTGCGCCTTGCGGTCGGCCGCCGGCAGCAGCTCCCACGCCTTGCGGTAGTGCTGGTGCGCGCGCTCGATCTGGAAGCGCATCAGCTCCTCGAACTGCGGCGATTCGCGGTAGGCCAGCACCTCGGACGCCGGCACGCCGAAGCGCTGCAGGTCTTCCACCGGCAGGTACAGCCGGCCGCGGCGCGCGTCCTCGCCGACATCGCGGATGATGTTGGTGAGCTGGAACGCCAGCCCCAGCTCGTGCGCGTATTTCAGCGTGGCGCGGTCGGTATAGCCGAAAATCTGTGCCGACAGCTGGCCGACCACGCCGGCGACGCGGTGGCAGTACAGCTGCAGGTCGGCAAAACGGTTGTAGCGCGGCACGTCCAGATCCATCTGCATGCCGTCGATGATCTCCGCCAGCCACGCCTGCGGCAGCTCGAAGCGCGCCACGTGCGGCTTGAGTGCCAGCATCACCGGATGGCTGGGCGTGCCGTGGTACAGCGCCGCCAGCTCACTGCGCCACCACGCCAGCGTGGTGCGCGCCACGTTGTCGTCGTGGATTTCGTCCACCACGTCGTCCACCTCGCGGCAGAACGCGTACAGCGCCACCATCGCGTCGCGCTGCGCCGGCGGCAGGTAACGGAAGCTGGCGTAAAAGCTGGAGCCGCTCTTGGCGGCCTTGTCTTCACAGTATTGCTGCGGGGTCACGCCCGTCTCCTCTTGTTTTTGCCGGAACGCGCGCTCAGCGCCTTCCAGATGATCGCCAGCCAGTCACGGCTGGTCAGCACCGGCCGCTGCGTGAATACGTCACCGCGCGCGTCGTGTATCTTTTTCAGGATGCGCTCGCCGCCGAGCACGATCAGGCGCAGCTCCCAGCCCAGCCGCCCCTTCAGCTTCAGCGCCAGCGGCGAGCCGGCCTCCAGCATGGCGAGCGCCCGCTTCACTTCCTTGTCCATCAGCATCGGCCACACCCCGCCGGCGTCGCCGCGCGCGATCTGATCTTCGCTGACGCGGAATTTCGCCAGATCGTCCTGCGGAATGTAGACGCGACCCTTCTGCCAGTCGACGGCCACGTCCTGCCAGAAGTTGATCAGCTGCAGCGCGGTGCAGATGCCGTCCGACATCGCGAGGCTGCGCGGATCACGCTCGCCGTACAGCGCCAGCATCAGGCGCCCGACCGGGTTGGCCGAGCGGCGGCAGTAGTCGACCAGCTCGGCAAAGTCCTGGTAGCGCGTCTTTTCCACGTCCTGGCTGAACGCCGACAGCAAGTCGTAAAACGGCGCCAGCGGCAGTTGGTAGGCGGCGATCACCCGTGCCAGATCCTGCATCAGCGGCAGCTGCGGCGCGGTGCCGGCCTCGATGCGTGCCAGCTCGTCGCGCAGCGCCTGCAATGCGGCCAACCTTTGCGCCGGCTGGGCATCGCCCTCGTCGGCGATATCGTCGGCATGACGGGCAAAGTGATAGATCACGTGCACCGCGCGGCGCATGCGCCGCGGCAGCAGGAGGGAACCGACCGGGAAATTCTCGTAATGACCAACCGACATTGCCTGCGCACCGCCCGTCAACAAAAGCGGCATTATAAAGCAAGCCGGCGGCGGGCTTGCTTTATTGCGCGTCAGCCGTGCGCCTGCACTGGCGCACCATAAAGCCTGCGCTGGCGTGCTATCCCGCCGGGCAGCGGCTTCCTACGATGACTCCAGGCCATCAGGCTGATAACAAAGGAGACAATCGTGGCAACAATCATCAATCAAGCGCAGCGGCACGACGACCCGGACTTCACCCGCAGCGCGGTGCCGGCCGACGCGCGCATGGGGCGGCTGGGGCTGAGCATGGCGTGGTGGTCGGTGTGCAGCGCGATGTTCTGGCTGGTGGTCTCGGCCACGCTGGCGCTGAACTACGGCACCGTCAACACGCTGATCGGCCTCGCGCTGTCGGCACTGTGCTACAGCGTGATCAACGGCGTCATCACCCGCTACGCGATCCGCAGCGGGCTGTCGGTGGGGCTGTTCTCGCGCGTCCTGTTCGGCAATTCCGGCGCCTCGCTGGCGACGCTGATCTTCTTCGCCACCGCCATCTACTATGCGGTGTTCGAGGGCTCGGTGATCGCGGTCGCCATCCAGCACATGTTCCCGGCGCTGTCGATCGAGCACGCCTACCTGCTGGTGGTGGTGTACAGCGTCCCGCTGGTGCTGGGCAGCGTGCAGCGCTGGCTGGACAAGCTCAACGGCGTGCTGCTGCCGTTCTACCTGCTCGGCCTCGCGGCCGCAGTGATCCTGAGCATCACCGAATACGGCTACAGCGACGCCTGGCTGCAGCTAGCCCCGGCTGGCGGCGCGCCGGCCGACGGCTGGTGGCACTGCTTCAGCTACTTCATGGGGGTGTGGATCCTGATGATGTACACCTGGGACTACGCCCGCTTCGGCAAGAACGAAGACAGCGACTACCACGCCCGTTTCAACTTCGGCCTGCCGTTCTACCTGTTCACCTTCCTGCTCAACGGCGTGGTCGGTATCTTCCTCGCCGCCAGCATTCCGACCAGCGGCGGCGTCAGCGAGGTATCGGTGGTGCTGGCGCTGTTGAAACTGATGGGCTGGGTCGGGCTGGCCTTTGTCTGGGTCAGCCAGACGCGCATCAACACCGCCAACTTCTACCTCGCCACCGTCAACATGCAGACCTTCTTCGACAAGAGCTGCGGCCTGCGCCTGCCCAAGGCGGCGTGGGGCGTGGTGGTCGGCGCCATCGTCTACCTGCTGATGCTGGGCAATGTGTTCAGCGTCATCCTGCAGGCGCTGGCCTACCAGGGCATCTTCGTGGTGGCGTGGGTCGGCATCGCGCTGGCCCACATCCTGAGCCAGCCTGCGGCCAACCTTGCGCCGGACGACAACAAGGCGGTGCGCCGCGAGGGCATCAGCGCCTGGTTTGTCGCCGCCGGCTGCGGCATCGCGCTGCTGGAGAGCGGCGGCCTGCTGGCCAGCTTCTCGGCGCCGGCCACCGCGCTGGTGTCGTTCGGGCTGTACCGCTACCTGCAGCAGCTGTCGCAAAGCCGCCTGGCCGCGGCGCAGGGCGGCTGAGCACGCCGTTCCAGCTTCATTTTTACCGTCTTCACTCCTCTTTTCCCCGCACCTGGCTGCGGGGTTCTTTTTTGCCGCCGCGCACTGCGCTGGCAGGCCAGTTTTCCTGCGCGCTGGTGCAAGCCGCTGGCCGGACAAGTTCTTACCGTAGCAGTCAGGCAACAGGCATTGCTGCCACCCCGAAAACGGAGACACACCATGACACAAGCGCATCAAGTCCCAGCCGCGATCGACCCGATCACGCTGGCCGTGGTCCGCGGCGCGCTGGAAACCGCGCAACGCGAAATGACGCTGACGCTGGAGAAAACCGGCCGCTCCAGCGTGTTCAACCTGGCACACGACTACAGCAACGCGCTGTTCGACCACCTGCCGGAAATGATCCTGCAGGGCCAGGACATCCCCATCCACCTCGGCTCGCTGATCCCGGCGATGAAGGCGGTGGCCGACTTCTTCGGCGACGACATCCACGAAGGCGACGTGATCTACCACAACGACCCGGTGTACCAGGGCAGCCACATCCTCGACTGCTGCATGTACAAGCCGGTGTTCTATCACGGCGAGCTGGTGTTCTGGGCGGTGTGCAAGGGCCACCTCACCGACATCGGCGGCCCGGTGCCGGCCGGCTACAACCCGGATGCGAAAGAGATCTACGCCGAGGGCCTGCGCATCCCGCCGGTGAAGTTGTGGGACCAGGGCCGCCGCCGCGACGACGTGGTCAACCTGCTGCTGTGCAATATGCGCGCCCGCCGCGACCAGGAAGGCGACCTCAACGCCCAGTTCGGCGCCTGCCGCGTCGGCGAGCGCAACCTGCTGGCACTGCTGGACAAGTACGGCCTCGCCACCGTGCGCGCCGCCATCGCCGAGCTGAAGGACATGGCCGACCGCCACATGCGCTCGCTGATCCGCTCCATTCCTGACGGCACTTACCACGGCGAGGCGGTGCTGGAAGACGCCGGCCACGGCTACGGCGAGCTGACCATCAAGACCCAGGTCACCGTCAGCGGCGACAACGTGCACATCAGCGTGCAAAGCCCGCCGCAGATCCCCTACTTCATCAATTCCTACGCCGGCAACTCGATGTCCGGCGTCTATCTCGGGCTGATGATGTTCGCGCAGGTGCCGCCGCCGTACAACGCCGGGCTGTACCGCTGCGTGTCGGTCGATCTTGGCTCCCACGGCACGCTGTGCAACGCCGCCGAGCCGGCACCGCACGTCAACTGCACCACCACGCCGATGGAAACGCTGACCGACGCGGTGCGCATGGCGTTCGAGGCCGCCGCGCCGGAGCGCGTCACCGCCTCCTGGGGCCACGCCAGCGGCATCAACATCGCCGGCATCAACCCCGCTACCGGCGAGCAGTACGTGACCATGGTGCTGGCCTCGATCATCTCCGGCGCCGGCGCCACCCAGTACATGGACGGCTGGCACGCCTGCGGCCCGCTGTGCTGTTTTGGCGCGCTCAGCTCCGGCGACATCGAGCTGCTGGAATACGCCTACCCGATCATCATCCACCGCTACGGCCTGCTGCAGGACAGCGGCGGCGCCGGCACGCACCGCGGCGGCAGCGGCACGGTGTGGGAAGTGGAACCGCGCGGCCACGACATGACGGTGATCGCCTTCGGCGAAGGCCGCCAGATCCCGACCATGGGCGCCGCCGGCGCGCACGACGTGCTGATCGACAAGAAGCTCGGCCGCCTGGAGGTGGAGCACGACGGCGCGTTGACCGTGCACCGCCACAACGTGATCACCACCCTCAAGCCCGGCCAGCGTGCGCGCAACATCAACCCCGGCGGCGGCGGCTACGGCCTGCCGTGGCAGCGCCCGCCGGCACAGGTGCTGGCCGACCTGAAGAACGGGCTGATCTCAAGGTTGGCCGCACGCGAGGAATACGGCGTAGTCATCACCGATGACAATCTACATATCGACGACGCCGCCACCGCCGCGCTGCGTCAGCAACTGAACCTGGGAGCATCAGCATGAAACAGCGATTCCGTTTGGGCGTGGACGCCGGCGGCACCTTTACCGACTTCGTGCTGGCCGAGCACAACGGCCCGCTACGCCTGTTCAAGAGCCCGTCGACGCCAGACGACGGCACCCGCGCCATCGCCGCCGGCCTGCAGCAGATGGCCGAGGCGCTGGACATGCCGGTTAGCGACATCATCCAGAACTGCGACCTGTGCATCAACGGCACCACAGTGGCGCTGAACGCGCTGATCGAGCTGAAAGGCGTGAAGGTGGGCCTGCTGTGCACCGCCGGCCACGAGGACAGCATCGAGATCCGCCTCGGCCACAAGGAAGAAGGCTACCGCTACGACGCCAGCTACCCGCCGGCACCGCAACTGGTGCCGCGCCACCTGCGCCGCCCGGTGCGCGGCCGCGTGCTGGCCGATGGCAGCGAACACGAGGCGCTGAACGAGGACGACATCCTCGCCGCCATCGAACACTTCCGCGCCGAGGGCGTCGAGAGCGTGGCGATCTCCTTCGTGTGGTCGGTGCGCAACCCGGCGCACGAGCAGCGCGCCCGCGAGCTGGTGGCGCAGCACCTGCCCGGCGTGTTCGTGTGCAGCGGCAGCGAGGTCTACCCGCAGGTGCGCGAGTACACCCGCACCTCCACCACCATCGTCAACGCCTACCTCAGCCCGGTGATGGGCCGCTACGTGCAGCGCATCGACCAGTTCTTCGCCGAGCTGGGCGCCCACAGCCCGGTGCGCTACTTCCAGTCCAACGGCGGGCTGGCGGTCGGCAACATCATGCGCGAGCGGGCGGTGAACGCGATCAACTCCGGGCCGGCGTCGGCACCACAGGCCGGGCTGTACATCGCCAGGCCGTTCGGCATCGACAACGTGATCACCGTCGACATGGGCGGCACCTCGTTCGACATCACGCTGGCCAAGGACGGCCAGACCAACCTCAACCGCAATATCGACTTCCTGCGCCACCGCATCGGCGTGCCGATGATCCACGTCGAGACGCTGGGCGCCGGCGGCGGCTCCATCGCCCACATCAACACCTTCGGCATGCTGGAAGTCGGCCCGCACAGCGCCGGTGCCAGCCCCGGCCCGGCCTGCTACAGCAAGGGCGGCGAACGAGCCACCGTCACCGACGCCAACCTGGCGCTGGGCTACCTGCGCCCGGACGCGGTACTGGGCGGCAGCATCCGCCTCGACCAGCCGAAGGCGCGCGCCGCGATTGCGGCCAACGTGGCCGAGCCGCTAGGCATCAGCGTCGAGCGCGCCGCCTACGGCATCAGCACGCTGGTGAACATGAACATGGCCAACGGCATCCGCCGCATCTCCATCGAACAGGGCTACGACCCGCGCGACTTCGCGCTGATCTGCGCCGGCGGCGCCACCGGCATGCACATCACCGCGCTGGCGGAGGAGCTGGGCATCCACACCGTGCTGGTGCCGAAATTCGCCTCCTGCCTGTGCGCCTTCGGCCAGGTGATTTCCGACGTGAAGTACAACTTCCTCGCCAGTGCGCCGATGCGGCTGCACCGCGAGGCCGATCTCGCCACGCTGAACCGGCTGTTCGACGACATGGAGGCCAAGGGCCGCAGTCACCTGCGCGCCGACGGTTTTGACGACGGCAACATCCGCGTGCACCGCAGCCTGGAGATGCGCTACCAGGGCCAGATCCACGAGTGCACGGTGGACATCGCCAACGGCGAGATCACGCCAGACGGCGCCGAGCAGATCCTGCAGGCCTTCCACGCGCGCCACGAGGCGCTGTTCACCTACAGCGAACCGCACAACCCGGTGGAGCTGGTCAACCTGGAGTGCACCGTCAGCGGCCTGGTCGACAAGCCGGCATTGCCGAACCTGGCCGCCGGCGAGGATGGCGTGGCGCAGGCGCACGACGGCTTCCGGGCGATGCTTTTTGACGACAGTGGTCGCTGGGTGGAAACGCCGGTCTATCGCGGCGAACAACTGAAGGCCGGCAACCGTATCGTTGGTCCCGCCGCCATCGAGGAGCCGACCACGACCGTCATCATCCGCCCCGGCTGGCAGGCGGTGCTGCACGAGTCCGGCAGTTATCAACTGACACGCTGGGCAGAATAGGCAATGATGCAATGTCGACTGCGGCCAACGTTGCAGTCGGCCCATGTGATGAGCGCCGGCAACCTGCCGGCCGCCACACCCGCGCATCCTGTCGCAACGACGACGGGCGGACTCGATCCCGGGGTGGCACCAGAGGAGACGACACATGATGCAGCACTACTCGACTTCCGCTGCCGCGCCGGCGGAGCGCCATCGCCGCTGGCAGGAAATCATCGGCCAGACCTATTTCAACCTGCAGCTGGATTTTCTCGATCCGGCGCGCTTCGAGGGCGACCTCAGCTGCTGGCAGCTGGGGCAGCAGTCGCTGTCGCGGCTCAGCAGCGGCCCGCTCAGCTACCGCCGCGTGCGCGGCGAGATGCACGACACCGCCGAGGAGCAGTTCCTGGTGTCGCTACCACGGCAGAGCGCCATCTTTTTCAGCCAGATGGGGCGCGAGGCGCACTGCGGCGCCGGCCATTTCATCCTTGAGCGCAGCAACGATCCCTACGAATTCCACCACACCCGCGCCAACAACCTGTGGGTGCTGAAAATCCCCGGCCACCTGCTGCGCGCGCGGCTGCGCAATCCGGAGCGCTACTGCGCGGTGACCTTTGACGGCAGCCACAGCATCGGCGCGCTGTTTGCCGACTACCTCGGCGCGGTCGGACGGCGACTGGAACAGGGCGACGACTGCCTGCACCCGCTGGTCGGCCAGCAGCTGCTGGAGCTGTTCGTCGCCGCCACCGAAGGCAATCCGGCGGTGCTCGATTCGCAGGCCTCCTGCGTGCGCGCCGCGCACCTGAACCGCATCGAGCGCTACGTGCGCGCCAATCTGGCCGATACCCGCCTGGCCCCGGAACAGATCGCCGGCGCCTGCCGCATCTCGGTGCGCTACCTGCACGACCTGTTCCGCGACACCGGCCAGACCTTCGGCCTGTGGCTGCGCGAACAGCGGCTGGCGGGCGCACGCCAGGCGCTGGGCAGCCCGCAGCCGCAAACGCTGGCGCAGCTGGCCTACCAGTGGGGTTTTACCGACCAGTCGCATTTTTCACGGGTGTTCAAGCAGCGCTACGGCTGTACCCCGCGCGAGGAGCGCGAGCGGCTGCAGGCAGCGCGGCTGGGCAAGGCGCACTAGCGGCATCAAGCCGGCAGACGGAGGGATGTCGGGCGCCGGCTGACTGGCGCCGTTGCATGCAGCAGCGTCACGCAGCCGGCGCATAGCCGCGCAGGAACACGGCCACAGCATCTTGAACGGATTGTGAAACTTGTGCGGCCGTAGGCGGCTCACTGGCGGCACCAAGCAGGTGCTGCTGGTATTCCGACTCCAGCATGCCCAGCAGATGGGCGGCCGCGGTGTCGGGCTTTGCCCGGCGCAGCTGGCCTGCCTCCATTTCTGTCGCCAGGAAAGCGGCCAGTTTTGCTATTTCCTGGGCAAGCCCCTTGTCGAACAGCAGGGCCCCGATACCCGAACGCCGCCCCTCCGTCATGATGATGCCGCGCAACGTGATCAGATCCGGTTGCAGCATGCTGGCGAGAAAGTGCTCGCCGAAATTCAGCAAGGTCTGCCCCAGATCCTTGCCCGGCGCCAGGCGCTCGAAAGCGGCCGCCAGTAGCTCGGTCGCTACCTTCTTCATCACTTGCAGGAAAATTTCTTCCTTCGACGGGAAATAGCCATAAAGCGTAGGCTTGGTCACGCCGACCTGCGCGGCGATTTGTGCCATCGAGGTGGCATCGAAGCCCTGCTCCAGAAACACCTTGGCCGCCCCGGCAACAATTGCCTGGCGCCTGTCTTCAGTTTTTACACGCATGCCGCCTCAACGATTCCGCTCGATTGTCATAATTTCTCACCCATGGCCTTCACATTTAACCAAATGGTTTAGTTATAACATGGAGCGCCACCATCGTTCACTGGTTGACTGGCTCCGGCACCTCCGCATCCACGCGGCCTGAGCTGCCATTTTCAAGCATGCCCAGGTCACGGCTGCTGCTTCGACCATAACCATGCAAGTACACTTGAACGGCTTCCTGCGCTGACGCCACGATCTGTTGTGCGCTGGGCGCCTCGGCGAAGCCTGTCATGAAAGACTCCAGGTAATCCGCCTCAAGCAGATTGATCAAATGCAGGGCCGCCCGCCAGGGCCTGGCGGGGCGCAGGCGGCCGGCCGCCATTTCCCCTTCGAGAAACCGCGCCAGTTGCCCCCACCCTTCAGCCGGGCCGCTGTCAAAAAACACCCGCCCCATACCTGAACGCGGCCCCTCGCCCATGACGATGCTGCGCATGATGAGCAGATCCGGGAGCAGTATCACATTCAGATAGTGCTCTCCGAATTTCCGCAAGGTCCCGGCAAGATCACTGCCCGGCGACAAACGGCCAAACGCCTCCACCATGTATTCTTCGGCCTGTTGCTTCATCACCACCAGGAACAGCGCTTCCTTGGAAGGAAAGTAACTGTACAGCGTGGCTTTCGATCCGCCTGATCGCTCGGCGATTTCCGTCATGGAGGCGATCTCGTAACCACGTTCCAGGAACACTTCGGCCGCTGCGGCGACTATCGCCTGCCGCCGGCTCTCGCTCTTCACTCGCATATCTTTCCCCTTTATAAGTTTACTGAACGGTCAAGTTAAGTATTGACAGCCATTGTAGCTTGTTGCTATAACTTTACCAATGGGTTTACTTATAGGAGAACGCAATGCCCGATAAACAGCAAAAATCTGCACGCAAGTTTGCATTCAGCGGCCTTTTACTGGCATTTACTGCCACTCTGGCCGGCTGCGCCAGCGTGCCGGATCTCGACCCGCAGCCGCAGTTGCACACCCTGGAAAAATTGCAAAGCAGCCAGAGCCTGGCCGGTACCGGCAACAGCTGGGCCGGGCAACAGTGGTGGCAACGCTACGGCGATGCCCAGCTCACCCAGCTGATGGCAGAGGCGCTGGCCAATGCGCCGGACCTGGCCACCGCACAGGCCCGCATCCTCAAGGCCGAAGGTTATGCCCAGCAGGCCGGCGCCAGCCGCCTCCCCGGCGTGGACCTGAATTCCAGCGTGATGCGCCAGAAGCAGAGCTACAACAACGGCACGCCGCGTGCCGCCATCCCGCAGGGCTTCAACACCTCGGCCCGCGTGGCGCTGGACTTCAGCTACGAACTGGATTTCTGGGGCAAGAACCGCGCTTCCGTCGCCGCGGCGACCTCCGAGCTCGCCGCCGCCCAGGCCGAAGCCGCACAGACCCGGCTGATGCTGACCAGCGCCATCGCCGCCGCTTATGCCGAACTGGCCCGCCTGCATGCCGACCGCGACGCCACCGCGCAAGCCGTGGAAGTCCGCCGCCGCAGCGAGGCACTGCTGAACGAACGCCAGCGCAACGGGCTGGAAACCCTCGGCAGCGGCTACCAGGCCGAATCGCGCCGTGCTGGCGCGGAAGCCGACCTGATCGCGGTCGACGAGGCGATCGCCTTGCAGCGCAACAAGCTGGCCGCCCTGACCGGTGCCGGTCCGGACCGCGGCCAGAGCATTGCGCGGCCGAGCGTTGACCTAAGCCAAGCGCAGGGTCTGCCGTCCGAGGTACAGGCCGAACTGATCGGCCGCAGGCCGGATCTGGTCGCGGCACGCTTGCGCGCCGAAGCCGCTGCCAAGCGTATCGACGTGGCCCACGCCGGCTTCTACCCCAACGTCAATCTGGGCGCCTACCTCGGCGTCCAGTCGCTCGGCATCGACATGCTGAGCAAGGGCGGTGCCGGCATCGCCGGCATCGGCCCGGCCATCAGCCTGCCTATTTTCCGTGGCGGCCAGCTGGAAGGCGGCTACCGCGTCGCGCGCGCCGAATACGACAGTGCGGTCGCCAGCTACAACCAGACGCTGGCCCAGGCGCTGCGCGAGGTGGCCGACGCCGTCACGCAACAGCGCATGCTGGATCCGCAACTGCAGCTGCGCAAGGCCTCGCTGCAGGCAGCGCAACTGGCTTACCGCGTGTCCCTGGAACGCTATCAGGGCGGGCTGGGTAATTACCTGACCGTGCTGAATACAGAAGACAGCGTCATCAACGCCCGCCGGGTGCTGACCGACCTGCAGAGCCAGCAATTTACCCAGGACGTCGCCCTGATCAAGGCGCTGGGTGGCGGCTACCAGAGCGACCGCACCTGATAACACATACGAACCATCACACTTTTCGAGGAACATGACATGACCAGCCAAGCCCAAACTCTTCCCGCCGCCCAGATGCCTGCAGACGAAATGCCGGTACGCCGCAAAAAACTGTTCATGCTGCTGGGCGGCGCCATCGCCGCGGCCGCCATCGGCTACGGCAGCTACTGGGTGCTTGTCGCCTCGCACTACGTCAGCACCGACAATGCCTACGTGGCCGCCGAAATTGCCCAGGTCACCCCGGAAGTCGCCGGCACCGTGCGCACGGTGCAGGTGATGAACACCCAGCACGTCAAGAGAGGAGACATCCTGGTGCTGCTGAACGACAGCGATGCCAGGCTGGCGCTGGCGCAGACACAAGCCGATCTGGAACGCGCGGAACGTCGCGTACGCGGTTTCTTCGCCAACGATGCCGGGCTGACGGCGCAGGTGCAGGCACGCAGCGCCGAGCAGACTCGAGCCGCCGCGCAACTGGCGTCGGCGCGTTCGGACCTGGAGCGCGCGCAGCTTGACTTCAAGCGTCGCGAGGCACTGGTGAAGAATGGCTCCGTATCGGCCGAGGAGTTGAGCAATGCCAAGAACGCACTGTCCGTTGCCGAGGCCAGATACCGCGACGCGGAAGCAGCCGCGACACAAAGCGAGGCCTACTACCGAGCGGCGGTCGAGGCGCTCAAGAGCAACCAGACGCTGACCGCCAACACCACGGTCGACACCAACCCCGAAGTGGCCCTGGCGCGCGCCAAGCGCGACCAGGCCCGGCTCGACCTGGCGCGCACCGTCATCCGCGCTCCGATCGACGGCGTGGTGGCCAAGCGCCAAGTGCAGGTAGGCCAGCGCGTACAGGCCGGCGTCAACCTGCTGTCGGTGGTGCCGCTGCAACAGGCCCACGTCGATGCGAACTTCAAGGAAGTGCAACTTGAAAAGGTTCGTCTCGGCCAAGCCGTCAAGCTGACGTCCGACCTGTATGGCAGCAAGGCGGTCTATCACGGCAAGGTCGTGGGCCTGGCCGGCGGCTCCGGCTCGGCCTTCGCCATGATCCCGGCACAAAACGCTACCGGCAACTGGATCAAGGTGGTACAGCGTCTGCCAGTACGCATTGCGCTGGATCCGGCCGAACTCAAGGCACACCCGCTGTCCGTGGGCCTGTCCATGACCGCAACCATCGACACCCGCGACAACTGAGGAAACCACGATGTCAGCAACGACAACACATGCCGCGCCCGCGCCGCTAAGCGGCGCCACGTTATGGTTGGCCGCGGGGGCGCTGGCGGCGGGCAACTTCATCGCGGTGCTCGATACCACCATCGCCAATGTTTCGGTACCCAATATCGCCGGCGGCCTTGGCGTGGCCGCCAACCAGGGCACCTGGGTCATTACCTCTTATGCGGTCGCGGAAGCGATCACCGTGCCACTGACCGGCTGGCTTGCGGCCCGCTTCGGCACCGTGCGCCTGTTCGTGACCTCGATGCTGCTGTTCGGCCTGTTCTCCATGCTGTGCGGCATGTCGAGTTCGCTGGAAATGCTGCTGACCTGCCGCGTGCTGCAGGGTCTGGCCGGCGGCCCGCTCATGCCGCTGTCGCAGACCCTGCTGCAACAGATCTTCCCGAAAGAGAAGCAAAGTACGGCCATTGGCTTGTGGAGCATGACCACGCTGGTGGCGCCGGTGCTGGGGCCGCTATTGGGCGGCGTGCTATGCGACCAGGTGAGCTGGCCGTGGATTTTCCACATCAACGTACCGATCGCGCTGATCTGCAGCTACATCGCCTGGCAGATGCTGAAACGCCACGAAAGCGCCATCCAGCGTTCGCGCATTGACAGCATCGGGCTGGCACTGCTGGTGGTCTGGGTCGCGGCGCTGCAGCTGATGCTGGATGAAGGCAAGAACCACGACTGGTTTGCGTCGAATGAAATCGTGACGCTGGCCATCGTCGCGGTGATCGGCTTCGCCGCTTTCCTGATCTGGGAACTCACCGAGCGCAACCCGGTGGTCAACCTGCGCGTGTTCCGCCACCGTGGTTACTGGGTCAGCGTGCTGACCATTTCCCTCGCCTTCGGCTCATTCTTCGGCGCCACCGTGCTCACCCCACAATGGCTACAAAGTTATATGGGCTACACCGCGACGGATGCCGGCATCGCGCAGGCCATCAGCGGCATCCTGTCCGTGTTGGCCGCACCACTGGTGGCGCAGCTGACCACGCGCATGGATCCGCGGCCACTGGTCTTCATGGGCGTGATGTGGCTGGGCGCGGTGACGCTGTTCCGCAGTTTTGCCACCACCGACATCAGTTTCGTGCAGGTAGCGCTGCCCCTTTTCTTCCAGGGACTCGGCATGCCGTTCTTCTTCGTACCGCTGATCGGCCTGGCCATGTCCAGCGTGGAAGAACACGAGATGGCCGCCGCCGCCGGCTTGATGAACTTCCTGCGCACCATGTCCGGCGCGATTGCCACCTCGCTGGTGACTACGGCCTGGGAGGACAAGGCCAAGTACTACCACGACATGCTGACCGGCCTGTCCGATGCTGGTGGCGAAGCGGTACATTCGATGGGAACGGTCTTCGGCACGGAGCCGGCACGCAACCTGCTCAATTATCTGGTGGACAGTCAAAGCATCATGCTGTCGACCAATGAGGTGTTCTGGATCAGCGGCCTGTCGTTTGTGGTGGCGGCCTGTGTGGTTTGGCTCGCGCCCAGACCCACCCGCGTCGCCGATACCAGCAACGTGCACTGAGGCCGATACCAATGGACCGCACCATGAGCCATCCCGCCAAGCCCGGACGGCGTACCGTCCGGGCTGCCGAAGCACTGCTCACCCGCAGCAAGCCCGGCCTGCCGCCCAATTCGCCACAAAGCATGGAACTGGTTCACCAGCTCCAATGCTTATGGAAGGTGATGCTGGCGGACATGCACGACACGCTGCGCGAAGCACACCTGACCCCGGTGACCTACGCCACCTTGCTGGTGCTGTACCAGGCGCAGGATGGGGTGATGACCCCCTCCGCGCTGGCGGCAAGCACCGGGGAGCAGCCGACCAACGTCTCCCGTATTGGCAACGAGCTGGAAGCCATGCAGCTGATCCGGCGCTCCCGGAGTGCATATGACCGGCGCACCGTCGAACTGCGACTGACGGCGCGGGGCATCGCGCAAATGGACGCGCTGCTGCCGCGCCTGCACGAGCAGGCCGAGCGGACATTTTCCGTCCTGAGCCTGTCCGAGAAAAACCTGCTGCTACGGTTACAAAAGAAGATCCTGGCACACGCCGGACAGCTTGCCGGATGACGGCAAGCGTGCCATGACACCCATAACCCGATACGAAAGCGCAGCATGCGAAACAATCAACCGGTGACCTGGCAACCGGTGACCGGGCTGGAGTACCCGCTGGAGTTCCATCGCCCGCAGGTCTGCATGACCAAGCATAAGGGCGTGATCCTGCGGGCCAACCCGGCCTTCATCAGCGCCAGCGGATTCGATAAGGACGAGCTGATCGGCCAGCCGCATAACATCATCTGCCATCCAGGGCATTTTGAAGACATGTGGCGCACGCTGGAGGCCGATCAGCCCTGGCGGGGCATCGTGAAGAACCGGCGCGCGGGCCATCCCGGCAGATTGCATCGCGTCCAATCGGCGCTCAGCCGTCGGCACCGGTATCGGCGTTATCGGCCGGCGCGTCGAACGGCTGCTCACTCTCGCCATCCTCGTTGGCCGCATCGCCCTTCAGCGCGCCGCCACCAACAATCTGGTAGCTGAACTGCCAGCGCGCGTAGCTGCGCGCACCCTTGAATGCGGCGTCGCGCGGCTCGAACTGGTCGACCTTGAACGGCACCCCGCCGCCGAGGCTGTAGACGCCGGCGATGCCGCCGTCGGGCGCGCGCAGCAGCCCCCACTGCGGCTTGCTGGTCATCGGGTCGGGATACAGCTGGCGCAGATAGCGCTGGACAGTGGGATAGCGTTTGTCCAGCAGCAGGTCGGCCAGCGTCGGCGGGTAGCGCTTGGCCGCCGCCGGCGAGCGCTCGTAGTACAGGCGGATCGCCTCGCGGTACTGGTTGCCAACGAACAGCAGCTCCTGCTCGCGCTGGCGCTGCTGCACCGTGGACCACACCTCGGCGGTTGCGGCCAACGTCCAGCCGATCACCGCGATCAGCACCAGCAGCCCGAGATAGGTGAAGCCGCGCTGGCGGCAGGTCGGCGCCGGCCGGCCACGGCGACGCGCGCTACCACTCCTGATAGCGGCTGCCATCCTGTGCCTCGCCTTCGGCGCCGCTCTTGACGTCGAACACCCCGCCCTTGGCCGGATCGTCCGGCGGCACCACCACCCAGGTCGTGCTGCTCTCGGTAAACGGGTCTTGCGGCAGGCTGCGCAGGTACCTGTCGGTCACCAGCTGTTCCAGCGCATCCGGATACCTGGCGCGGTCGCCGTAGTACTTGTCGATGGCCTCGCGCATGATGAACAGGTCGCTGTGCAACACCGCTTCCTTGGAACGCTCGACACTACTGAGATAGCGCGGCACGGCAATGGTCAGCAACAGGGCGATGATGCTCATCACCACCATCAGCTCGATCAGCGTAAAGCCACGCGCTTGGTGCATTTTCATAGACACGCCCGATCTTCCCTGCCGCACGCGGCACACCACGGCGGCCGCGTTATCACCATTGCCGGTACGGGATGCCGTTCAACCCGTTGCCATCCGCCCTGGAATAGACATCAAACACATCCTCGCCCTCTTCCGGGGCGTCGGCTTCGCTGTCATAGCTGCGCAGCCCCCAGGTCTCGGCGGCGTCCTGCTGCGGGTCGGCCGCCAGCGGATCGCGCGGCAGCCGGCGCAGGAAATAGATCTTCTTCTGCTTGTCCGGGTCCTTCGGGTCGAGTACGCCTTCCACCAGCACCGCCAGCGTCTTCGGGTAGCCGCTTTCGTCGGCCGCCTTCAGGATGCGACCGTCCTCGACCGCCTTCTTGTAGGCGTCGATGCCGTCGCGGATCTGGCGCAGCGCCACGCGCAGCTCCTGCTCCTTGCCGCGCTGCACCGTCAGCTCCGCCAGCGGCAGCGCGATGCTGGCCAGCAGCGCCACGATCGCCACGGTGACCACCAGCTCGATGAGGGTGAATCCGCGGGCGCGGTGGCCGCCGGTTTGCGCTGGCGCCTTCATTTTCCCTCCCCGCCCGGCTACTGCGCCGGGGCCGGTGCGGCCGGCGGCGGAATCGGTACCGGGGCCGGGGCCGGTGCGGTGCTCGGCGCCGGTGTCGGCTGGAAGGGCACGATGCCCGGCAACGGGATCATGCCCGGCACCGCCGGTGCGACCGGCGGCACGCTGCGACTGCTCACACCCGAAGACGGGATCGGCGACGGCGCGCCGCCGACCGCGCCCATGCCGCCGATGCTGCTTTCGGTGCCGGCGCGGAATTCGGAAATATTGCGGGCCGGCAGCGCCAGGTTGTGCACGATGTGCGGCGTGATCAGCAACACGATTTCCGACTTGGAGCGGTTGTCGTTATTGGTGGAGAACAGGCGGCCGAGTAGCGGCAGGTCACCCAGCCCCGGGATCTTGGTCACCGAGCTGCGGTCCTCGTCCTGGATCAGGCCGGCCAGCACCTGGGTTTCGCCGTTGCGCAGGCGCAGCATGGTGTCCACCGCACGCGAGCCGATCTGGTAGGCGATGCTGTCGCCGAAGTTCACCTGCTTGACGATGCTGCTGACTTCCAGCCCGACATCGATGGTGACGTCCTCGTCCAGGCCGATGGTGGGCTGCACCTCCAGCTTGACGCCGACATCGAGGTAGGACACCGACTGCGCGATGCCGGCATTGACCACCGCGGTGCTGGTGAACACCGGCACCTTGTCACCGATGTGGATCTTGGCCTTCTCGTGGTTCTTCACGCGGATGCGCGGGTTGGCCAGCACGTTGGCGTTGGTGTCCTGCGCCCGCAGGTTGACCAGCAGCGCCGGGTTGGCGATGAAGGTGGTCAGCCGGCTGGGGTTGGCGCGCAGGTCAATCACGCCCTGCGCCACGGTATTTCCAGGGGTGGTGACCTCGGAGATGGTGTTGCCGCCGGTGCCCAGCACCGCGGTGGTGGAGCCGCCCTGCAGCAGGCCGTAGCCGACCTGGCCCGGCCATTCGATGCCCAGGTTCTGCAGCCGGGCACGGTTGACCTCCAGCACTTCCACTTCCAGGATCGCTTCCGGCTCCGCCAGATCCTGCGACGCGATCAGTTTCTCCGCCAGCCGCACCGCCTCGGGGGTGTCCCGCATCACCACCAGATTGCGCTTGTCGTCGACAAAGATGTCGCGTGTCTTCAGCAGGGTGCGGATCAGGTTGGCTGCATCCTTGGCCTCGGCATTGGCCAGGTAGAAGCTTTTCACCACCAGCTCCTGGTAGTCCTTCTGCTTCGCCGGGTTGTTGGGGTAGATCATGATGGTGCGGTCGTTGAGCACGCGGCGGTCGAGCTGGTTGGACACCAGCAGCAGCTGCACCGCCTCCTCGATGGTGGTGTTGCGCACAAAGATGGTGGCCTTCAGGTCGGCGCGCACGTCCTTGTCGTAGACGAAGTTGACGCCGGCGGTGCGCGAGATGATCTCGAACACCGCTTTCAGCGACGCGTCGCGAAACTCCAGCGTGATCGGGCGCGCCAGCGCCGATTTCAGCTGCGGGCTGACGATGCTGTCGCCGGCGCTCTGCTCTTCCAGCCGCCGCAGCATGATCCTGGCGTCGCGATGGCGCGGGTTGTCGGCCAGCACCTGCCGTACCGTGGCCAGTGCCGGGGCCACCTCGCCTTTTTGCTGCTGCGCCTGCGCCTCGTCCAGCATCAGCCGGTGGCGCCGCTCCTGCACCAGACCATCCAGCCCGGCCTGCGCGCGCTGGTTTTGCGGGTCGAGGTTCAGCACGCGGCGGTACAGGATCTCCGCGTCGTCGAACTGGCTGTTGAGCTGCACGGTATTGGCCTGCGCCAGCCACTGGTTGATGAAGCGCTCGCGCTGGTTGTACAGGTAGCTCTTGTACTCGACATTGTCCGGAGACTGCTTGACGACCTCTTCCAGGCGGGCAAAGCCCTCTTCCGCCCGGCCGTCCAGCAGCAGCTGTTTGCCTTCCATGAAAGCCTTGTTGCTGGCACATCCCGCGAACACGGACAAGATGAGCAGTCGAAAGAGTAAGCGTTTCAATTTGCCACTCCGATCTCTAAGGTCTGTTGCATTTGCAGCGGCAAGTAGGTGAACGTCATCACCGGCGGCAGGATGCTGTCTGCCCGGTACACCCCGTCGATGACATCGCCCGCTTTCACCACCAGATTACGTTCCCCTTGCGCCACGAACACGGTCACCTGGCCATCGTCGACTGCCTTGCCCAGATAGGTGAACGGCAATGGCGGCGGCTTCGGCGGCGCCGGTTTCGGCGGCGGCGGCGGCACATACCAGCTCTGCACCGGGAACAGGTCCTTGACCCGCCCCGCGCCCAGATCGCGCGGCAGGCTGGCCAGACTGCCGACCTGCAGCTCGGCCGACGGTGCGACTGCGACGCGGCTGCCGCGCGGACGCGCGGCCACCGGCTCGACCACCACCGCCCCGGTCTCGCTCTCCGGCTGTCCGATGCCGGCCGCCAGCAGCAGGGTCAGCAGCAGTGCGCCCCCCAGCAGCAACCAGCGTTGTCGTTGTGCAAGCATGGTCAGCTCTCCCTCAGCAGCAGCACCAGATGGATGGCGGCATCCAGCTGCGGCTGGCCGATGCTGTCACGCTTGAAGCGCAGGTTGGCCAGCAACAGCGTCGGGTTCTCGGCCAGCAGCTGCGCCACGAAGGCGCGCAGCTGTCGGTAACTGCCGCGCACCGGCAGCTGCACCTCGTAGCGCAGCAGCTGCCCGCTGCGGTCCGGCAGCACCTTGTAGTCGCCGCGCGGCAGCGCCAGCTGCTGCGCCTCGGCGGCGGCATAGATCTTCTCCAGCCACAGCGGCGCGGTCGCCTGGTGCGGAAAAGCGCGATAAAAGCGCTGCAGCCGCAGTTGCGGGCTGGCCACCGGGTGGCTGCGCTGGTAGCGCAGGCGCACGATGTCGCGCTCCTGCTGCTGCGCCTGCTGTTGCAGCTGCGTCAGCTGGCCCTGCAACGGCCGCGTCAGCATGGTGTGGAACAGCAGCATGCCGATTACCAGCAACACCAGCAGCAGCAAGGGCCAGCCCGCGCGCTGGCGCAGGTAGTTCAGCCGGGGCCAGAACGTGTTCATGAGCCGGCCCTCCACTGTGCCGACAGCGAAAAGCGGATCGGCAGCTCCTTGTCCTGCTGGTTGACATGGTGTTCCAGCAGGGTGATGTCGCCGAGCGCCGGTTGCTGGCCGAGACGCTCGATATAGGCCAGCATCGCCGGGCGCCGCTTCACTTCCGCGGTGATGCGCACCGTCTGCCGCAGGCTGTCCGGTTCCACTTCCAGCAAGGCGACCTCGTTGTTCCTGGCCGCCTCCAGCGCATCGAACAGCTGCGGCCACGACTGGTTCAGCCGCGCCCACACCTCGTTGGCGCGGGCGATCTCGCGTTGCAGCGCCGGTGCCACGGCGGGGGCGGCGCGCGGCTGCAGCCGCTGCAGCGCCGCCTCGTTGCGCGCGACCATCTGCTGCTGACTGGCGACTTCCTGCTGCAGGGCCGCGTAGTAGCCGCCCTGCAGCAACACCACCACCAGCGCGAGCAGCAACAGCAGGCCCCGGCCGTAGTGGTGGCGGGTTTTGACGTAGTCGAGATCGATCGCGCGCATGTTCAGTCTCCCAGCAGCGCCATGCTGCAGGCGGCCCGGTCCGCCGCGGACAGGGCGGCCAGCGCCGACGGCAGCGCCAGCGGGCGCAGGCGCAGCGTTTGCGGCTCGGGCCACACCACCGCGCTGCCGTCGCCGGCAAAGGCGAACACCTCCAGCGGCAGGGGACTGTGCTGCAGGCGCAACAGCATGCGCGGCAAGACCGCCGGCAAGGCGGTGGCGATGTCGCCGTCCAGCGGCTCGAACACCAGGTCGCTCCAGCCGTGCTCGTCAAAGCAGGCCAGCCCCACCCGCCCCGGCTCCGCCAGCAGGAAGGCGCCGCGGCCAACCTTGATCTGGCCGCGCCAGTGATTGCAGGCCGCCATCAAATAGGGCTGCACCGACGAGAGCCGCAGGCCGGCCTCCTGTGCCAGCGCAGCGGCTTCCTGCAGCAGTTCGCTGTCGATGGCGCTGGCCAGCAGCGGGCCGCCGTAGCCGCTGCCGCTCCAGCGGTACAGCCACTGCGCGGCGGCATCGCCGTATACCTGCCGGAACGCGTGCTGCACCAGCGCCTGCCACTCTTCCGGGGTGTCCAGCCCCTCGCGCCACGGGATCAGCTGGTAGCGCACGAAATGGTTGGACAGCACCAGCGTTGCCGCGCGCGGCGGCAGGCGCTGTTCCTGCAGCAAGCCGCGCAGGGCGGCCAGCGCCGGGCGCCACGCCGGCCCCTGCTCCGCCGGCGGACAGGTGGCCGCCGCGCGCTCGACCAGCCGTGGCCGCAGGCCGCGCGACAGCCGCAGCCAGACCGCGCGTTCCGGCGCCAGCGACAAGCTGATTCGCTCATGCAACGAAAGTGACACGATTGATTTCCTGTAGTGTGGTTTCACCGCGCTTGACCATGTCGACCGCGGCCTCGCGCAGAAAACGGGTGCCGTTGCGACGCGCGGCTTCCTTGATGTGGCGGATCGGTTCGCGCGCCACGATCAGCTCGCGAATCTCATCGGTCAGGCGCAGCATTTCACCGATCGCCTTGCGCCCCTTGTAGCCGGTGCCGCGGCAGTGGCCGCAGCCGCGCCCGCTGCGAAAGCCGTCGTGCGTGGCCAGTTCGGCCGGCAGGCCGGCGGCCAGCAGTTGCGCCACCGTCGGCTGCTCCGGCTGCGAGCAGAACGGGCAGTTCAGCCGCACCAGGCGCTGCGCGAAGATGCAGTTCAGCGCCGAGACAAAGCTGTACGGCTCGATATCCATGTGGATGAAGCGGCCGATGACGTCGAACACGTTGTTGGCGTGCACTGTGGTAAACACCAGGTGGCCGGTCAGCGCCGCCTGCACCGCGATCTGCGCCGTCTCGGGGTCGCGGATCTCGCCGACCAGGATCTTGTCCGGGTCGTGGCGCAGGATGGAGCGCAGGCCGCGCACGAAGGTCAGCCCCTTCTTCTCGTTGACCTGGATCTGCAGCACCCCCGGCAGCTGGTACTCGACCGGGTCCTCGATGGTGATGATCTTGTCGCTGCCGGAATTGATCTCGGTCACCGCCGCGTACAGGGTGGTGGTCTTGCCGCTGCCGGTCGGGCCGGTGACCAGCACCATGCCGTACGGCTCGCTGATGTAGCGGCGGATCTCGCCGATCAGCTGGCTGTCGAAGCCGAGGCTGTCCAGGCGCAGCTCCTGCTGGCTGTCGGTCAGCGTGCGCCGGTCGAGGATGCGCAGCACCGCGTCCTCGCCGAGGATGTTGGGCATGATGGAGACGCGGAAATCAACCTCGCGTCCCTGCATCGCGATCTTGAAGCGCCCGTCCTGCGGGATGCGCCGCTCGGCGATATCCAGCTCCGACATCACCTTCACCCGCGACACCATCTGCTCGGCCAGATCGGCGCCGTTGAGGCTGCCCACGGTCAGCAGCACGCCGTCGATGCGGTACTTCATCACCAGCCCGTTGCCGCCCGACTCCAGGTGGATGTCGCTGGCGCCCATCTTCAGCGCGTCGTAAATCACCGAGTGCACCAGCTTCACCACCTGGCTGGTGTCCTCGCTGATCGACTTGTAAGAAATGTCCTCCAGCGTCTGCGTGGTTTCGACATGGTTGGCCGCAGAGCCCAGCAGCACGTCGATGGCGCGCCAGGATTCCTCGTAGCGGGTAAGAAAGGCGGCCAGGTCGCCGCGGTGCACCAGATACCAGCTGGCGGCCGGCTGCACCGCGCAATGCACCCACTCCTGCAGCGCCGCATCGAACGGGTTGCTGAACAGGATGCGCAGCTCGCCGTCGGCGCTGCGGCAGGCCATGCACTCCTGGCGCACCGCGTCGGGGTAGGCGATCACGTCGAAGGCCGGTTGCAGCTGCTCGATGTCAGCCATCGCCAGTGCCGGGTAGTGCGCGGTGGCGGCGAGGTGGCGCACGAAGGCGTCCGGCGACAGGCCGCTGCCCTCTTCCAGCACCGCCAGCAGCGGTCGCTGGTAGCGCTGCGCGTCGTCGCGCGCCTGCTGCACTTGGCTGGCGCTGAACGCCACCGGCTCGGGGAGGGAAAGATCGCGGCTCATTGGATGCTCCCGGCCAGCTCGAAGATGGGGAGGTACATCAGCACCACCACGATGCCGATGACCAGCCCGATGAACACCATCAGCACCGGCTCGAACATGCGCATGAAGCGCTCCACCGCCAGTGCCATTTCTTCCTCGTAAAAGCCGGCGATGCGGCCCATCATGCTGCCCATCTGCCCGCTGCGTTCACCGACGCGCAGCATGCGCAGCGCCACCGGCGTGGTCAGTCCGTGGCTGTGCAACGCGCCGGAAATCGGCTTGCCGTCACTGATGTCGCGCGCCGCCTGCTGCAGCCGCAGCCGCAGCGAGGCCTGCAACACGCCGGACACCATCGCCAGCGCCGGCACCACCGGCGTACCGCCGACCAGCAGCATGCCCAGCATGCGGTACAGCCGCGCCAGCTGGTACAGCCGCATGCGCTCACCCAACGACGGGATCTTCCACAGCAACTCGCCCAGCCGGCGGATGACCTCGGGGCGGGTCAGCAGGTAGCCGCCCGCGAGCAGCAGCAGCAACAGCGCCGGCAGCAGGAACACGGCATAGGCCTGGAACAAATTGCCCCAGGCCAGCAGCAAGCGCGAGAACAGCGGCAGGTCGCTGCCCATCGTTTCGTAGACCTGGGCGAAGCGCGGCACCACGTAGCCGATCAGGAACAGCAGCACCGCGCCGCCGGCCAGAATCAGCAGCGCCGGATAGATGGAGGCGCTGATCACTTTCTTGCGCACCGCATCGACCTGGGTCTGGTAGGCGAGGTAACGGCCGAGCGCATTCTGCAGGTCGCCGGTTTTCTCGCTGGCGCGCACGGTGGCGACATACAGCGAAGGAAAGGTCTCCGGGAACTGCTGCAGCGCCACCGACAGCGACAGGCCCTCGTGCAGGCGCTGGATGATCTGGCTCAGGATGCGGCGCGATTCCGGGCGCGATTCTTTTTCGTTCAGCGCCTCGATGGCCTCCACCAGCGCAAGCCCGGCCTCCAGCAGCGCGAGCAACTCCTGGGTAAACAGCGCCAACTGGAAGCCGGAACGCGACCATGTCCACGAGAAGCTGCGCTGCCTGACCGCCAGCACGGCATAGCCCTGGTCCTGCGCCTGGCTGACGGCTTCGCCATCGCTGCCGGCCTCCAGCACCAGTACCGCTACCTCGCCATCATGGTTGATGGCCTTGATCTCGAAATACATGATGTTCCTGACCTAGCTGCCGATATCGGCATCCTCGCCCGAGCCACCGGACTGACCGTCCTTGCCG
>Ga0209211_10001912_pt1 | contig 37449 bp, 33 predicted proteins | sample RifGroA2_FD_183992 | JGI IMG/M metagenome (GOLD analysis project Ga0209211, IMG submission 183992) | Groundwater microbial communities from Rifle, Colorado, USA - Groundwater A2 (SPAdes) (version 2) | ecosystem: Environmental > Aquatic > Deep subsurface > Groundwater | place: Rifle, Colorado... | reverse complement strand
CGACCCGTCGGCGGGATCAGGAGCAGTAGAGAACCGTACTCGCGCTGGGGCGCATCGAATGCGCCCCATGCTCATCCCGTGACAAAGAAGTCGAGCAGGGAGATGTCAAAAAGCGTGGGCGCTAACAGTCGAGCAGCGCCAGGACCTTGCCGGCAAGGATCTCTTCGGTGCCGGCGAGCACCGCTCGACACGGAAGATCGGGATCGGGCGTCCACCCATCACGTTCGACGGCGGGCACGAGCGGGACGCGATGCAGGAAGTTCACGTCGAGCTCGATGTGGTTGTCGGAGCCCAACCCGCTCCAATACCAGAGGTAGATCTTCCGGCCCGCGTGCTCATCGCGGCCCCACTGGAGCCGGTAGCGATCGCCCTCGACGAGCAGGCGGAGGGCGCGCTCGACCTCGGGCTTGTCCCGCAGCATCTCCTCCCGGGCGATGGCGTGCACATAGTTGAGGTCGAGATCGACCGAGAGCCTCGGGACGGGACCTCCGAAGAAGAGGTTGAGCGCCGTGCCACCCTTCAGCACGAGCTGCTCCCCGAGAAACGGGTGGTGCCGGATCCGGGTGAGCAGACGCTCCAAACGCAGGACTTTTTCGAGCGTGTCGGGCCCGAACCCGGTCTCGGCCCCGAGGCGATCGAGATACTCGCGGCTAAACACGCTCGCCGGACTCGACGCTCGTCGCCCACCGCCCGGGAACGATCAGGTTCCAGCGCCGGATCAGCCGGCCCCCCCGCTGGTGTTTGTCGAGGTAGACCTTGGACGCCGGGCGGGCGCGCTCGAGACGCCTCAGAAGCGGCGGCGGCACGAAGAGCCGCTGCGCCTGCCGCTCCAGGAAGAAGCCCAGGATCGCGAACAATCGGCGTTGGTCCAGGAGGTCGAGATACGCGCCCAGCATGTCCAGATCGAGCACGGAGATCGCCTCCGCGCTCTCCATGACCTCCTCGAGGCCACCCGCGTAGCGAGGCGCGGCGAAGCAATCCACGAGTGTCCGCTCCGGCCCGGTGACCCGGATCTTGACGCCCAGCCGTTCGCGGCTCTCGACCCCGAAGTCCTCCGACCGTCTTGTCCGAAGCGCCCTGGGTGGCAGGAGCGCACGCACGCGTCCATCGGAAAGCCGGAGGGCCCTTCGCCGCCGCGTCGTCAGGTAGTACACGTCGCGGTACACGCTGTGGGCGAAGCCGAGCACTTCGAGGGCGCTGTGGTACGCCAGCACCGCGTCCGCCGCCAGGGCGCCGGGCACGAGGAACCGGTCGGGCGTGAAGCGAGCCGCCTGCACGCCGGGGGGAACGACGGCATACAGGCCTCTCGCCAGGAGTTTGAGCCGTCCGCGTTCGAGTCCGTACTTGACGCGTTCGGCCAGAGCCGTTCTCGTCAGCCCGTGCGGTTCGCCTTCGCGGCGAAAGGTCTCGAGCGCGAAGACCGGGTGACGGAGGAAGAATTCGTCGGTCCTGAACGGCCCGGAAGCGCTCGGTTTGCCCTTGTCCCCTGATGAGGGCATTTCTTCACCCCTTACAGGCTTGGACGAAAACCACAAGTCATCAATGTGAGCGGTATCAGGGCAAATTATGCCCCTGTAAGAGCATATCTGTAAACTCTCGCCGGGCCCCGGCGTCTGCAAGCCGCCCCTCGGCTAGAATCAGAGCCCCAGCGCCCGACCGAGCGTCCGGGTGACGAAGCGCTCGCCGTACGTCTCGCTCGCGACCAGCGTCCTGATTCGATCCCGCGCGTCCCCGGCGCGCCCCGCCTGCTCCGCCGCCTTCATCGTCTCCGTGTAGGCGGCCCACACGTCGGCGCTCGTGATCTCGTAGCCGTAGCCCTCCACCAGCCAGTGGAGCGCGGCCAGTCCCGCCTCGACCGCGAACTCCGGACGCACGGCGGCGAAGTCCCGCGCGGCACGCGTCAGCGTCTTCGGATCGCACGGGGTCTCATTCGCGAGCCGGATCGCCTCGTCGAAGAGCCCCACCTCCTTCGCCGTGGCGAACCACTTTCCCTCGTCGCCGGGCGTGGTCGCCACGAGATCCCGGAGCAATTCCTCGGGCCTCTTCCCTGGATACTTCCGGGCGAGCGCCCGGTAGGTCGCCAGATACGACGTGCCCCGGGTCGCCTGGAGCGCGTAGCGCCGGTACGCCTCCTCGGCGCGACCCGACGCGAGCAAGATCGCCTCGCACGCGGCCGCGATGGCGACGGGATCGTCGTTCCGTCCGCGTGACGCCTCCGCGTAGCGGATCGCCTCGTCCGCGCGGCCCAGCGCCGCCAGGGCGCGCACACCCCACTCGCGGTAGGGCCAGAAAGGCAACCGGTCCTTCTCGAGCAGGGCGAGGATTTCCTCGTGACGCCCCGCCCGGAAGAGCGCGCTCAGGCACGCCGTCGTGCCGTGAAAGAAGCCGCGCCGCCCCGGATCCGGGCTCCAGGCCATCTCCACGAGGGGGACGAGCCGATCCGCCCACGCCGAGGCGGTCTCCGGCGACGCGCAGAGGTCGCCCCAGAAGTCCCCGAGTCGCTCGATGTACGGGATCTCGTCATTGGCGTGGGCGTCCCAGAGGCGCTCGAGCCAGCCCTCGCGCGCCTTCGCGTCGACGGGCGCCCTGACGATGACGGCCACGAGATCCTCGATGGCATGGTTGACCGCGGTCCCGATCGCCCCCGAGGAGCCATCCACGTGCTGGAGGGCAGGCGAGACGCGCTCCAGGAACCGCACGGCCCCCTCCGCGCCCAGAACCGGATCGCGGCGGGCGACCTTCTTGATCTCGCCCACGGCTTGCTTCACGCCCCGGATCGCGGGCTCGGACTTCCAGCCGAAGCCGCCGCGGCGGAAGCGGCGCGCGAACTCCCAGTGATAGGTGTCAGCCTTGGGCATCGTCACCGGCGGTCCTCGCAAGTGTACACATCCCTGTACACGCTGTGGGCGAACTGGAGCACTTCAAGGCCGCCGCGGTACGCCAGCACCGCATCCCCCCCCCGCGCCGCTGGTGCTCCGCGACGCGGGTGATGGGGTTCTCCATGAGGTTCACCTCCTTTGCGTGTGGGGTTGCCCCATGACCAGACCGGATCAGATCCAGGCGAGCGGAGCGAGCCGAGGAGGACGCGTTGGCGACCGGCGATCGGGAGGCTTGACAGGTATACATGGATACGTATACTCGTATGGTGCCCGGCGAGGTGAAACCTGTCCGATGGGTCGGATCGTCGAGGCGAGACCTGAAGGGCAGGCCCTCTACGCCGCACAGCAAGGTGAAGAGTATCCATCCGTGAAGGCGCTCAAGGGTTTCGGCGGGCGGTCCGTGATCGAGATTGTGGCGCCGTATCAGACCGACGCGTACCGGGCGGTGTACACCGTTCGGTTTCACGACGCGATCTACGTGCTGCACGCGTTCCAGAAGAAGTCCACGCACGGGATTGCGACGTCCCAGCAGGACCTCGATCTGATCAGGCAGCGGCTGGCTGTCGCCGAACGTGACGTTCGAGAAAGGCAGAGCGGACGATGAACAAGACCAACCGTCGAATTCGCGTGGAGCAGGGCAGCGGCAACGTCTTCCGCGATCTCGGATTCCCCCATCCCGAGCGCGAGCAACTCAAGGCCGATCTGACGCTGCAGATCTACCGCCTCATCAGGCAGCGCGGCCTCACGCAGGCCGAGGCCGGGGAGATCCTCGGGATCAGGCAGCCACACGTCTCCGCGCTCATGCGCGGACGGTCCGGCGCCTTCTCCGTCGAGCGGCTGATGCAGTTTCTGACCGCCCTCGGGCAGGACGTTCAGGTCACAGTGCGCCCGGCGCGGAAGCGGCAGGGCGAGCTGTCCGTGGTCGTACGCTGACGTCTCGACATGCCGCCGCACCGACGGCTGCCGACGAGACGGTCCCGAAGTTCTCGAGCGGCCGGCTGTTATCGCCAGCGCTGAGGCGCCCGCGCGATCGCGGCTGAGGCGTGCCGCGCAGCGTGCACGACGAAGGCCGCGCCGCCGATCACGAGCGCGGTGGCGCCGCCTATGCGGCGAGCGCGGCCTTGCGCGCACGGTAGGCCTGCCAGATCCTCCGCCACTCCGCCGCGGTGACCGCGGCCACGGCGGCTCCTCCACGAAGCGCTCGCCACGCTTCTCGAGCCTCGTCACCACCCCGCCGCGCTCGAAGCCGACGTTCAGCACCGTGATCAGCGCGTCGAAGCGGTCCTTGTCGCCTCGCAGCGTCTCCACCTCGTCGAAAAGCTGGACGCCGCCGGTCCGGGCGGCCGAGCGGTAGAGCTGGGCTTCCGTCGGATGGGCCGTGACCGGCGAGGCGTTGAAGCAGACGCGGGCCAGCAGCCCGAGCAGGCGGCTCTTGCCGCAGCGCTTCTCCGAGGAGCGGATCGAGAGGTACGGGAAGACCCGGAACGCGCGGTAGCACCACGTCGCGAGCGCCCACGCCGCGATCCAGAGCGCCGTGCGGCGCTCGCGCAGGACGACATAGCGGGTGAGGAAGTCGGCGAGGGCATCGAGCGCGCGCGCGATCGACCCGGACTCGCCGGTGGTGAGCCACCGGACGGCGAGCTCGCGGCTCACCGTCGACGGCCCGGGCTCGGTGTGGCGGAGCCCGATCCCCTCGGGGAGCCGGTCCGCCCGGTAGGCCTGGCGGGTGGACGTGATCACCACCAGGGCGTCGTCGGCCGGCAGGCCGTACCAGAGCACGCCGTCCATGACGTCCTGCGCGGGATGGAGGATCCTGACCGACTCGGCCCGCTCGAGGAGGTCGAGCGCGGTCGCCTCGGAGCCGGCGGCGGCCTCCTCCTTCCGCTTCACCCAGCCGCGCCACCAGACGCTCGTCCGGCTGAAGGCCGCGTGCTTCAGCGTGAGCCGCGGCAGCGCGTGGAAGGCGTCGAGCGGATGCGCGCAGAGGTAGTCGTCGAGGCCGACCTTCGCGCCGTCCGGGCCGGGTGGCAGCTTCAGCACGTTGACCTTCGCGCCGCGCGTCTCGAGCTCCTTGCCGAGCGCGAAGACCGGCTGCAAGAGATCCGGGCGCGTCCAGACGTCGGAGTCCGGGACGATCACCGTCTCGCGCTCGTACCAGTCGATGCGGTCGAGGTCGGCGATCGGCCGGCCTCCGGCTTGCCAGTTCCAGAGGCCGCCGACGGCGACGCAGGCGAGGCCCTCCTGATTTGCCTTGAGCGCCTTCTTCTCGCCCTCGGTGACCAGGAGCGGAACGCTCGGATCGGCGAGCGTCGCTCGCGCGCGCGCCGGGATGTAGAGCCGCGGTGGCGTCCCCGCCCGCTGGTAGTAGCGGATCGTGTGGCCCTGGCCGTCGCTGACCGGAGGAAAGAGCTTGCACCGGACGAACTCGTCATCGCGCCGCCACAGGGCGCCGTGGGAGGACCCGTCGTACGGGAAGACGAGGACGTGCCGGACCTAGTCGACGAGCCGCGCGCTCAGGAGCCGCGGGAGATCGCCGGGTGCCGGCGTGTAGAGGCCGGCCGCCGCGATCGTCGCATCGTCGAGCCCCGACCTCCGGAGGTCCTCGAGAGCCTCCGGGTGCAGGTTCAGCAGGTCCGATGCCCGCTCACCCGCTTCTACCAGTGGCAGCAGAACGTCCACGGCTACCGCGGGCCGAATCCCGCCGGCGAGCTCAAGTTCTTCATCGGCAAGCAGCCGTCGAAGAGGGCCCGGAAGCGCGACCTCCAGTGGTTCCGCCAGGGGGAGGCCCGGACGCTCCTCGCGGCCTGTCAGGCGCTCAAGCCGCGCTGGCTGGCGTTCCTCATGGTCTGCTTCGGCGGGGGCCTCCGGTGGGGCGAGGCGACGGCGCTCGCCTGCCAGGACATCGACTGGGCCCGCGCGCGCGTGCATGTCGCGCGCACCTGGTCCGAAGGCGGCGGGCGGATCGAGGCGTGTAAGGACGGCGAGGACCGCTGGGTGAAGCTCCCGCCGGCCACGATGTGGACGCCGGCGGCGCGCCAGCTCGTGTTCCCCAACACCGTGGGCCGGATCACCCGCCACGGGGCCTTCCTCGAGCTGGTGTGGCAGCCGCTCCTGGCCGCCGCGAAACTGCCCTACCGGAAGCCGCACGCCATGCGCCACAGCTACGCCACCTGGATGCTCGAGGCGGGCGCGGACCTCCGGTGGGTCAAGGACCAGCTCGGGCACGCCAGCATCGAGGAGACGGAGGGGACCTACGGTCACCTCGAGCGGGAGCGGCACGAGCGCCGCGTGGACCTGGATGTGATGTTGGGAGGCGTTCAGCCGCGTCCCCCGGCGTCCACGCTTCTGGACGCCGGGGGCGCGATTGAGGGGCACCTGCGCGCTACGTCAGGCGAAGATTTCATGGTGGAGGGTAAGGGATTCGAACCCTCGACCTCGGCGTTGCGAACGCCGCGCTCTCCCAACTGAGCTAACCCCCCGGGGTCGCGAACGAAGACATTCTACCTCAGGACTTGGCGCCCTCCCCCCGCTTGGTGAACGCCTCGAGGAGCGGCGCGAACAGGTCCATCGGCAGCGGGAAGAACGTCGTCGTGTTCCGCTCCGAGGCGATCTCCCGCATGGTCTGGAGGTAGCGGAGCTGCACCGCGATCGGGGCTTCCGCGAGGACACGGGCCGCGTCGGCGAGCTTGGCCGACGCCTGGAACTCGCCGTCGGCGTTGATGACCTTGGCCCGCCGCTCGCGCTCGGCCTCGGCCTGCTTGGACATCGCGCGCTGCATGTCCTGGGGCAGGTCGATGTGCTTGACCTCGACCGTCGTCACCTTGATGCCCCAGGGGTCGGTGTGCTCGTCGATGATCCGCTGGAGCTGCTGGTTGATCTTGTCCCGCGCCGAGAGCAGGTCGTCGAGCTCGACCTGGCCGAGCACGCTCCGGAGCGTGGTCTGGGCGATCTGCGAGGTCGCGTACAGGTAGTCCTCGACGGAGACGATGGCGCGCTCCGGCTCCACGACGCGGAAGAAGATGACCGCGTTCACCTTGATGGACACGTTGTCGCGCGTGATGACGTCCTGGGGCGGGACGTCCATCGCGACCGTCCGGAGGCTCACCTTGACCATGCGGTCGATGAGCGGCAGGAGCAGGACGAGCCCCGGCCCGTTGCCCTGCCCGCCGGGATTGAAGATGGCCTTGGTGCTCCGCCCGAGGCGGAAGACGACGGCGCGCTCGTACTCGCGCAGGATCTTGGCGAACGAGCCGATGAAGAAGAGGAGCGCGAGAGCCACGCCGATGACGAGCAGCATGTCGACCGAGATCATGAGAGGCCTCCCTTGGCGTCCGCCTTGACCCTGAGCGTGAGCCCGTCCACGCCGACGACCCGCACCGCCGCGCCGACCTCGAGCGCCTCGTCCTCCGCGACGGCCCGCCACAGCTCGCCCTGCACCAGCACCTGCCCCTCCGGCGCGAGCCGCTCGCGCACGGTGCCCCGCCGGCCGACGAGCCCGCTCGGCCCGAGGAGCTGGCGGCCGTAGAGCGCCCGGACGCCGGCGCCGAGGGCGAACACGAAGACCCCCGCGGTCATGCCGACCGTCGGGAGGATCACCCACCACGACACGCGGAAGCCGATCTCCGGCGCGTCGAACAGCATCAGCGAGCCGAGCGCCATCGAGATCGTGCCGCCGATCGCGAGCACGCCGTGGCTCACCACCTTGATCTCCGCGATGAAGAGCACGATCCCGAAGAGGATCAGCAGGAGCCCCGCGTAGTTGAGCGGCAGGCTCTGGAAGGCGAAGAAGGCCAGGATCAGCGAGATGCCGCCGATCACCCCGGGCAGGATCACGCCCGGGTTCGCCAGCTCGAAGAAGAGCCCGAGCATGCCGAGCATCATCAGGATGTAGGCGACGTTCGGGTCCGTGATGACGTTCAGGAAGCGGTCGCGGAACCCGATCTCGATCGGCCTGACGGGCGCGCCCCGGGTCGCGAGCGTGACCGTCCCCGCGACGGTCCGCACCGTGCGCCCGTCGATCTTCGCCAGGAGGTCGGGCACCGAGTCGGCCACGAGGTCCACCACCTTGAGCCGGACCGCCTCGCGCTCGGTGACGGACACGGCCTGGCGCACCGCCTTCTCGGCCCAGTCGGCGTTGCGCCCGCGCTCGAGCGCGACCGAGCGGATGAACGCGGCCGCATCGTTCTCGACCTTCTTCATCATCGTCTTGTCGGCGCCGCCGCCGAGCGCCACCGGCGAGGCCGCGCCGATGTTCGTCGCGGGCGCCATCACGGCGACGTGGGCGGCCATCGTGATGAAGACGCCCGCGGAGGCGGCGCGCGCGCCCGTCGGCCCGACGTAGACGATCACGGGGACCCTCGCGTTCAGCATCCGCTGCACGATCCCGCGCATCGAGCGCTCGAGCCCGCCCGGCGTGTCGAGCTGGATCAGGAGCGCCTGGGCGCCCTCCGCCTCGGCGCGCTCGATGGCGACGCCCACCAGGCGGAGGGTGACCGGGTTGATCACGCCCTCGATGTCGAGCCGGGCCACGAAGCCCGGCTCGGCCGCGGCGCCCGCGGGCGCGAGGAGCAGGGCCGCGAGCGCCAGGACGGCCGCCCGGGCGCGCACCCGCGCCACCTAGAGCACCGACCGGAGGTCGGCCACCGTGCGGACCAGGTGGTCGATCTCGTCGGGCGCGTTGAACACGGAGAAGCTCGCGCGGGCGGTGCCGACGACACCCAGGCGGTGCATCAGGGGCATCGCGCAGTGATGGCCCGCGCGGACGGCGATCCCCTCGGCGTCGAGCAGCGCGGCGACGTCGTGCGGGTGGAGGCCCTCGACCGCGAACGCGACCACCGCGCCCCGGCTGACGCTCGCGGGCGGGCCGAAGACCCGCACGCCCGGCAGCGCCGCGAGGCCCGCGAGCGCCTGGCGCGTCAGCGCGCGCTCGTGCTCGCCCACGCGGTCCATGCCGAGCTTCTCGAGGTACTCGACCGCCGCGGTGAGGCCGACCGCCTCGGCGATCGGCGGCGTCCCGGGCTCGAACCGCCACGGGAGATCGTTCCACTGGGCGCGGTCGAGCCAGACCTCCTTGATCATCTCGCCGCCCCCGCGGGTGGGCTCGAGGGCCTCGAGGCGCTCGCGCCGGCCCCAGAGGACGCCGATCCCCGTGGGGCCCAGCATCTTGTGAGGCGAGAAGACGTAAAAATCACAGCCCAGCAGTGACATATCGAGCGCCAGATGAGGGGCCGCTTGAGCCCCGTCCACGACCGTCACCGCCCCCGCCCGGCGCGCGCGGGCACAGACCTCCGCGACCGGGTTGATCGTGCCGAGGACGTTGGAGACGTGGGTGAAGGCGACGACCCGGGTGCGCGCCGAGAGCAGCCGGTCCAGGGCGTCGAGGTCGAGGAGCCCCGAGCCCGTGACCGGCACCGCGCGCAGGGCGAGCCGCTGCCGGCGCGCCGCGAGCTGCCACGGGATGATGTTCGAGTGGTGCTCCATCTCCGTGATGAGGACCTCGTCGCCGGGGGCGAGCCCCGCGCAGAGGGCGTCGGCCAGGAGGTTCAGGCCGTCCGTCGTGCCGCGCGTCAGGACGACCTCCTCGCGGCTCTGGGCGCCGATGAAGCGCTGGACCCGGTCGCGCGCGCCCTCGTACAGCTCCGTCGCCTCCTCACCGAGCGTGTGGATGGAGCGGTGGACGTTGGCGTGGCTGCGCGCGTAGTACTGGCTCATCGCCTCGATCACGGTGCGCGGCTTCTGGCTCGACGCGGCGGAGTCGAGGTAGACGAGCGGGTGGCCGTTGACGACGCGGCCGAGGACCGGAAAGTCCCCCCGGGTGATCTCGTGGAGCCTCATGCCCCGCCCCCGTTGAGCGCCTGCGCGAGGACGGAGAGCGGCAGGGTCACGCAGCGCATCCGGGTCGGGCGGATGTCGGCCTGGAGCACGGCGAGCAGGTCGCCCGCCGCGACCGCCCGCGCCTCGGCCGCGGGCCGGCCCACCACCAGCTCGGCCAGCACGTCCGCCGAGGCGGTGCAGATCGCGCACGAGTCGCCGACGAAGCCGGCCGCGACGATGCGCACGCCGTCGAGGCGCAGCATCAGCCGCACCCGGTCGCCGCAGAGCGGGTTCACGTCCTCGGCGACCGCGGTGGCGCCGGGCAGCTCCCCGCGGAAGCGCGGGCGCCGCCAGCGCTCGCGGATGACGTCGCTGTACAGGGCGCGCGTCGCGATCACTCGAGCTCGCCGCGCGCCGCGCCGGCGCGGTAGGGCGGGAACCGGTAGGCCATGTCGCGCGAGAGCAGCCCGCCGTGGCCGAGGGCGGCGAGCGCGCGGTTGTCGAGCGGCTCGCCCGCGAGGAGGCGCGGCAGCACGAGGTCGAACGTGGTCGCCTGCGAGAACATCCCGCAGGTCGGCATGCCGAGCACGGGCCTCCCCTCCCAGATGGCGAGCCAGAGCAGGCTCCCCGGGTGCGCGGGCGCGCCGTGGCGCTCCATCCGCGCGCCGAGGAGCGCGAGCCCGCCGAAGACCGGATCGAGCGGGTCGAGCGCCGAGGCGCCGGCGACCACCAGCAGCTCGGCGCCCCCGGCGCGGAGGGCGCGGAGCGCGTCGGCGACGACGCGGGGCGTGCTGGTCGCGTAGCGGACGGGCAGGAGCCGGCTCCCGAACCACTCCACCTTCTGCGCGAGCGCGCTCTCGAAGCGCGCGCGCTGCTTGTCCTCGAGCCGCTCCTGGCCGATCGCCCCGATCGTCGTCGGCCTGAACTCGCCCACCGCGGCCAGGCCCGCGGCGGCTCGCGCCGTCGCCTCGAGCGCGCGGAGGGTCTCGCCGGCGATGACCAGCGGCGTCACCTTGGCCTTGGCGACGGCCTCCGCCGGCTCGACGGGCTGGCCGTCGAAGAGCGTGAAGACCGAGATGCCCTCGAGCGCGTTCACGTCCTCCAGCGCCTGACGCCGCACCCGGAGCAGTCCGCGGCGCGTCGCGGCGAGCGTCCACTGGCCGCCCGCGTAGCCGCGCACCTCGATGCCCTCGCCGGCGACAGCGGCGGCCAACCGCCGGCCCGCCTCTTCCTCGTGGAGGTCGCCCGGCTCGAGCGCGAGGAGGTGGATCTCCTCCCACGGCGCCGCGAGCACCCGCGCGGCGGCGGCCGCGTCGAGGCACGCGCCCTTCTCGCCGACGATCCCCCCGTCGGCCTCGCGGACGTCGTGGCAGAGGACGCGCCCCACGAGCACGTCGACGCCCGCGCCCTCGCGCCGCTGGGCGATCGCCTTCACGCGGGCGTCGCCCGGGGCGGGCGCGCGCGCATCGGCAGGCCGCTGCCGCCGCCGCGCACCACCTGGATCTCGGCGAGGATCGCGAGCGCGATCTCGGGCGCCGAGCGGGCGCCGAGGTCGAGGCCGATCGGCACGCGAATGCGCTCGAGCGCCGCCGAGCCCACGCCCTCCTCGGCGAGGAGCTTCCGGATCGCGGCCCCGCGCCGGGCCGAGCCGAGCATGCCGATGTAACCGACGTCGGTCGCGAGCGCGTGGCGCAGCACGGGCAGGTCGTACTTGTAGTCGTGGGCCACGAGCACGAGCGCGGTGGACGGTACGAGCGGGTAGGCGGTGACCAGCTCCGACGGGATCCCGACGCGCAGCTCGTCCACCGCGGGGAACCGCTCGCGGCTGGCGAAGCGCGGGCGGCCGTCGAGGACGACGGTGCGGTAGCCGAGGATCCGCGCCAGCTCGGTGAGCGGCATCGCCACGTGGCCGGCGCCGACGACGAGCAGCAGCGCCGGCGGCGCGAAGACCTCGACGAAGGCGCGCGTGCCCTCGAGGAAGAGCGTGCGGGAGACGCCGGCCGCGATCGTCGCCTCGGTCTCGCCGGCGAAGCGCTCGTCGAGGAACGCGTCGCCGAGGCTCCCCTCGACCGTGCCGTCGTCGAGCACGAGGAGCTTCCGGCCCGTCTCGCCGTCGAGGCGGGTGACGATCGCGCCGCGCCGGCCCGCGTGCGCGTGCGCGCGCACCCGCTCGAGCAGCTCGGTCGCGAGCGGCTCGACGAACACCTCGATCGTGCCGCCGCACGTGAGTCCGATCTCCCACGCCTCCTCGTCGCCGAGGCTGAGCTCGAGCAGGCGCGGCGCGCGCGAGGCCAGCACGTCCTCGGACTCCTCGATCACCTGCGCGTCCACGCACCCGCCGATCGTGACCGAGCCGAGGATTCTGCCCCCCTCGCCGACCAGCATCCGGGCGCCTTCCTTGCGCGGCGTGGTGCCACGGGTGCTCACGAGCGTGGCGACGGCGACGCGGCCCGCGCCGCGGCGCAATTCGTCAATCTGGTCGAAGAGTTCCGTCATAGGGCCTCAATGATACGCTGTCGCCCGCAACGCTACAAACTCAGCCTGCCGGCCAGGTCCCGGAGCGCTGAGAGGTTGTGGGCCGCGGCGAACTCGTCCACGAGAGGGAGCGCCGCGGCCATGCCGCGGGTGAGCGGCTCGTAGGCCGGGTTGCCGAGGAGCGGGTTGAGCCAGATCACCCGCGCGGCACGCCGCTTGATCCGGAGCAGCTCGCCCACCAGCAGCTCGGGGTCGCCCGTGTCCCAGCCGTCCGAGAGGACGATCACGATCGTCCGCCGGTCCACGAGCTCCGGCCACCGGCGGTTGAACTCGGTGAGCGACTCGCCGATCTTCGTGCCGCCCGACCAGTCGCGCACCTCGCCGAGCCGCCGGAGCACCTGACGGTACGTGGAGCCGCGCAGGTGCTCCGTGACGCGCGTGAGCCGCGTGGAGAACGTGAAGGTCTCGACGCGGCCGAAGACACTCTGCACGGCGTACAGGAACTGGAGCAGGAACCGGCTGTAGAGGTCCATGGAGCCCGAGACGTCGCAGAGCAGCACCAGGCGCACCTTCTTGCGCTTGCGCGCGCGGAAGCGGAGGTCGATCAGGTCGCTGCGCGTGAGGTTCGCGCGGAGGGTCCGCCGGAGATCCACGCGCCCGCGCCGGCGCGCCGGGCGCCGCCGCCGCGTGATGCGGTGCGCGAGCCGCCGGGCGATCTTCATGGTCAGCCGGAGGACCTCGTCGAGCTGGTCTGCGCTGAACGTCGAGAAGTCCTGGCCCATGAGGGCCTCGGCCTCTGACGCGGCCGGCACGCGGAGCGGCTCGCCGCCCTCCTCGCCCTCCTCCTCGCCCCACGCCTCGAGCGCGAGGGCGTCGCGCTTCTGGCTCGACGACTGAAGGCGCGCCTCCGGGCCGGTGTCGGCCGCCGGCGGTGCCTGCACGAGCCCGGGGAGCCCCGCCTGCGTGGGCTCGGTCCGCCAGAACGCCTCGAAGCAGCGATCGAAGGGCGGAACCTCCTCGGGACGTCCGACGAAGACCGTCCGGAGCCCGAGGTAGACCTCGGCGCGGTCGCCGATGTCCAGGTGGTCGAGCGCGCGCACCGCGTCGGTCACGTGCGGGAGCGTGACGGGCAGACCCGCCTGCCGCAACAGCGCCGCGAACCGCGCGACGGCGGTGCTGAGCTCCCGCGCGACCATCGCTACGTCGTCGCGGGCAGGAACGGCGCCAGGCCCGCCTTGGCGACCTCGGCCTGGAAGCGCTTGATGTCGTCGGCGTCCTTCAGGAGGCAGCCGAGCGTCTCGGCCACGAGCGGCTCGTCGAGGTGGTCGGCGTGGAGCGCGGCGAGCGCCTGCGCCCAGTCGAGCGTCTCCGCGACGCCCGGCACCTTGGCCAGGCGCACGTGGCGGAGCGTCTCCATGAACTTCGCGATCTCGCGCCCGAGGCGCGCGTTGATGCCCGGAACCTTGCGCTCGATGATCCGCAGCTCCTTGTCGAGGCTCGGATACTCGATCCAGAGATAGAGGCAGCGCCGCCGGAGGGCGTCGCTCAGCTCGCGCGTCCGGTTGGAGGTGAGGATCACGTGCGGCGGGTGCGTCGCCTTGATCGTGCCAATCTCGGGGATGGTCACCTGCCAGTCGGAGAACACCTCGAGCATGAATGCCTCCAGCTCCTCGTCGGCACGGTCAAGCTCGTCCACCAGGAGCACCGGCGCCTGCGTCTCCTGCGTGATCGCCTGGAGCAGCGGGCGGCGCAGCAGGAACGGCTCGGAGAAGATCTCGTGCTCGCGCTCGGTCACCGACTTTCCGTTCGCCGCCGCCTCGGCGAGGCGGATGTGCAGGAGCTGCTTCTGGTAGTTCCACTCGTAGAGCGCGGTCGAGGCGTCGAGCCCCTCGTAGCACTGCAGGCGGATCAGGTTGGTCTCGAGCATCCGCGCCATCACCTTGGCGACTTCGGTCTTGCCGACGCCCGCGGGCCCCTCGATGAGGAGCGGCTTCCGGAGCCGCATCGCGAGGTGCACGGACGTCGCCACCGGCGCGTCCGTCACGTACTCCGCCGACTCCATCAGCGCCTGGATCTTGCGGATCTCGTCGCGCATGACTCGTTATTGTACATGAAGCCTCGCGAAGTCCTCGGGCGTGTCCACGTCGGGCGGCATCGGCAGGTCGAACGGCACGCGCTCGACGCGCTCCGGGTCGGCGGCGACGACCGCCCGCGCGCCCGCGTCGCCCGTGAGCGCGCGCAGCTCGGGGAACACGGAGGCCGCGAAGAGCACGGGATTGCCCTGCGTACCGCGGTAGACAGGCGCGACGATCGCCCTGCCGCTCCGCGTGTGCGCCGCGAGCAGCGCCGGCACCACGCCCGCGGGCAGGCGCGGCTGGTCGCCGAGGGCGACGAGCGCCGCGCGGGTCCACGGCTTGAGCGCGGCGACGCCGACGGCGATCGAGCTCCCCTGCCCCGCCTCCGGCCGCGGGTTCTGCGCGTAGCGCACGGCGACGCTGCCGAGCGCCTCGCGCACCTCGGCGTCCTCGCGACCCGTCACGACGACGACCTCGTCGACCAGGGGCAGGAGCGCCTCGACGGCCCAGCGGACGACGGGCTTGCCCTGGAGATCGAGGAGGACCTTCTGGCGGCCCATGCGCCGCGCGAGCCCCGCCGCCAGCACGATCGCCGCGATCATCGGGCGGGAACGGGGGCGGCGGCCTTGGCCCGCGCACCGACGGCGGTCAGCGGGGGGCGGCCAGACGTGTGGGGGCGGGGGTGGGGGCACGGGGGTGGGCCGAGACCCGTGTAGTCAGCGTGCGGCGTGAGTCGAGCGTCCACACTCACGACGCGCGTGGTGCGCCGTCGTGGTCGAGGTCCACCCCCGTGCCCCCACCCCCGCCCGGCGACGACTAGCCGCCAGCCCGCTTGACCGCCTCGGTGATCGCGCGCTTGGCGAACACGCGGCAGAGGTGGGCCTTGTACTCGACCGACCCCTGGAGGTCCGCCTGCACGTCCACGCCCTGCGCGGCCTTCTGCGCGGCGGCCTCGATCGCTGCCGCGTCGAGCGTCTTGCCGGTGAGCGCGGCCTCGACGCCCTTGGCGCGCACGGCCTTCGTGCCGGCGCCGGTCACGGCGACGCCCGCCCGGGTACACACGCCCTGTTTGTCGAGCGTCACCGCGGCGCACACGCCGACCACCGCGAAGCGCGAGGCAGGGTGCGGGAACTTCATGTAGGCTGCGCCGCTCCCCGCCGGCCACGCGGGCACGCGGACCGCCGTGAGGATCTCGTTCCCCTTCACCGCCGTGGTCATGAGGCCGACGAACCAGTCGTCCACCTTCACCGTCCGCTTGCCCTTCGGCCCCTCGCAGACCATCTCGGCGCCGAGCGCGAGCATGGCGGCCGGCCAGTCGGCCGCGGGGTCCGCGTGGGCGACCGAGCCGCCGAGCGTGCCCTTGTTGCGCACCGCCGGGTCGCCGATGATCCCGGCAACCTCCGCGAGCACCGGCACCTTCGCCTTCACGGTCTTCGAGGCCTCGATCTCCCAGTGGGTCGTCATCGCGCCGATGACGAGCGCCCCCTTCTCCTCTTTGATCCCCGAGAGACCCTTCACCTTCTTGAGGTCGATCAGGTGCCCGGGCTGGGCGAGGCGCAGCTTCATCATCGGGATCAGGCTGTGGCCGCCCGCCAGGAGCTTCGCGTCGTCCTTCAGCTTGCCGAGGAGCCGGAGCGCGTCCTTCACGCTGGTCGGCGCGTGGTACTCGAACGCAGCAGGGTACATGCGTGGCGCCTCCTCTTATCGCTTGGCGGCCGCGACGGCCTTCCAGATCTTCTGCGGGGTGAGCGGCAGGTCGAGGTGCACGACGCCGAACGGCGCGAGCGCGTCGATGACCGCGTTGGCCACGGCGGGCGTGGACGCGATCGTCCCGGTCTCGCCCGCGCCCTTGACGCCGAGCGGGTTGATCGGGCTCGGCGTCACCGTCCGGTCGGTCGTGTAGCTCGGCAGCCCGTCGGCCTTCGGCATCGCGTAGTCGAGCATCGTGGCCGACAGGAGCTGGCCGTCGTCCGCGTAGACGCCGTGCTCCCACAGCGCCTGGCCGACGCCCTGCGCGATGCCGCCGTGCACCATGCCGTCCACGATCATCGGGTTGATGACGCGTCCGACGTCGTCCACGGCGACGTACTTGAGGAGCTTCACCGCGCCGGTCTCGACGTCCACCTCCACGATCGCCACGTGGGCGCCGAACGGGAAGGTGAAGTTGACCGGATCGTAGAACGACGTGGCCTCGAGCCCGGGCTCCATCCCCTGCGGGATGTTGTGGGCCAGGTACGCCATGAGCGCCACCTCGCCCCACGCCTTCTTCCTGTCGGGCGAGCCCCTGACCGACCACGCGCCGTCCTTGAAGTCGAGGTCCTGCTCGCTCGCCTCCAGGAGGTGCGCGGCGATCCTGCGGCCCTTCTCCTTGATCTTGTCCAGGCACCTGACGATCGCGCTGCCGCCGACGCACGCCGAGCGAGAACCGTAGGTGCCCATGCCGAACGGGATCTGCGCGGTGTCGCCGTGGACGATCTCCACCTGCTCCATCGGGATCCCGAGCTGGTCGGCGACGACCTGGGCGAACGTCGTCTCGTGTCCCTGGCCGTGCGAGTGCGAGCCCGTGTAGACGGTCACGGAGCCCGCCGGGTGGACGCGTACCTGGCCCGACTCCCAGAGCCCCGCGCCCGCGCCGAGCGAGCCGGCGACGGCCGAGGGCGCCGGCCCGCAGGCCTCGATATAGGTACTGAGGCCGATGCCGAGGTGCCGGCCCTTCTGCCGCCCCGCGGCCTGCTCGCGCCGCGCCTGCTCGTAGCCGGCCAGCTCGAGCGCCCGCCGGAGCGCGGGCTCGTAGTCGCCGCTGTCGTAGGCGAAGGCGACCGGCGTCTGGTAGGGCGTGCCGTCCGTGAAGGGCGGGATGAAGTTCCGCCGCCGCAGCTCCGCCGGGTCCAGCCGGAGCTGCCGCGCGGCGCGGTCCACGATGCGCTCGAGCAGGTAGGTCGCCTCGGGCCGGCCCGCGCCGCGGTAGGCGTCCACGGGCGCCGTGTTCGTGAGCATCCCCCAGACCTCGCAGAAGATCGCGGGGATCTTGTAGACGCCGGAGAGCAGGGGGCCGTAGAGGTACGACGGGATCAGCGGCGCGAAGGTCGAGAGATAGGCGCCGAGGTTCGCGTGGGTCTTGACGCGCAGCCCGGTGATCTTCCCCTCGCGGTCGAACGCCATCTCCGCCTCGGTGACGTGGTCGCGGCCGTGCGCGTCGTTCAGGAAGCTCTCGCGCCGCTCGGCCGTCCACTTCACGGGGCGCCCGAGCGTCTTCGCCGCCCAGGAGACCGCGACCTCCTCGTTGTAGACGAAGATCTTCGAGCCGAAGCCGCCGCCCACGTCCGGCGAGATGACCCGCATCTTCGTCTCGGGGATCGCGAGGACGAACGCCGCCATCAGCAGCCGGTGGACGTGCGGGTTCTGCGACGTCACCCAGAGCGTCAGGTCGCCCGTCGCGGGCGCGAAGCTCGCCACGCAGGCGCGCGGCTCGATCGCGTTCGGGATCAGGCGCTGGTTCACGAGCGGCTGCGAGACGACCGTCGCGGCCGAGGCGAACGCCGCGTCGGCGGCCGCCTTGTCGCCGATCGTCCAGTGGAAGCACTGGTTCGTCGCGATCTCGTCGAAGAGCTGGGGCGCGCCCGGCGCGTGGGCCTTCTTGCCGTCGGCGACGCCGGGCAGCGCCTCGTACTGGACCCGGACGGCCTCGGCCCCGTCCTTCGCCGCGAACGGCGTCTCGGCGACGACGATCGCCACCGGCTCACCGACGTAGCGGACCTTGCCCTGCGCGAGGACCGGGCGCACCGGCACCCGGATGTCGGGCAGCATCCAGCCGCACGGGAGCCCGCCCACCTGCATCTCGACGCCCGTGTAGACCGCGAGCACGCCGGGTAGCTTCTTGGCGGCGGCAGCGTCGACCTTCTTGATCCGCGCGTGCGGGTGGGGGCTCCGCACGAACGCGGCATACGTCATCCCGGGCAGCTTCACGTCGTCCACGTACTGGCCGCGGCCCGTGATGAAGCGCGGGTCCTCGCGGCGCTTGATCGCCTTGCCGAACAGCCGCTCCTCCGTGACCGCCATGGCGTCCCCCTACCTCTTCGCGGGCATGTTCTCGGCCGCCCACTGGATCGCCTTCACGATGTTGTGGTAGCCCGTGCACCGGCAGAGGTTGCCCTCGAGCTGGTGCCGGATCTGCGCCTCGGTCGGCTTCGGGTACCGCTCGAGGAGCTGGCAGGTCGCCATGATCATGCCGGGCGTGCAGAAGCCGCACTGGAGTCCGTGCTTCTCCCAGAAGCCCATCTGGATCGGGTGCAGCTCGCCGTCCTTCGCGAGCCCCTCGATGGTCATGATCCGGGCGCCGTCCGCCTGCACGGCGAACAGCGTGCACGCCTTGACGGCCTGGCCGTCCAGGAGGATGGTGCACGCCCCGCACTGGCTCGTGTCGCAGCCGACGTGGGTCCCCGTCAGCCCGATCACCTCGCGGATGTAATGGACGAGCAAGAGCCGCGGCTCGACTTCGTGGCTGTAGGTCTGCCCGTTGATGGTCATCTTGACAGGTAGTTTCACGACTCGCCTCCGGGGTTCGAGCGGTTTGGCGTGTACGCGCGCGTCAAGCGCGTCAGAGCGTAAGCCGCCTCGCTGTCCCTGTCAACGGGTCGTCGGTCGGCGGGTCGCGTGCTTGACACACCCTGTTGCTCGCGGCGGCGGGGGCGGAGGCCCAGCAGGTCAGCTGGAAGGTGGCGCTCTTCGGCCCGCCGCGCGCCGTGACGATGCCGCTCGACTGGTTCGCCAAGCAGGTGGCGGCCAAGACCGGCGCGCAGGTCAAGATCGAGCTGGTCTACGGCGAGGCCCTCGCCAAGCCGGTGGAGATCGTCGTCGGCTTCGCGCCCGGCGGGGGCGCCGACGTGGCGGCGCGGCTGACCGCCGCCTACGCGTCGAAGAAGTGGGGGCAGCCGGTCAACGTCGTCAACATGCCGGGGGCGTCGGGGATCACCGGGACCCTCCACGTGCTCAGGGCCCGACCCGACGGCTACACGCTCTTCTTCGACAACCACGCCGTCAGCTCGATGCTCTTCGCCGTCCAGGGCGACGTCCCGTACAAGATGGACGGCAAGACCCCGATCGCGCTCGTCACCCTGGACCCCGTCATCTACACGGTCAAGGACGACTCGCCGTGGAAGAGCCTCGGGGACGTGGCCGCGGCCGCCAAGGCGAACCCCAGGGCCTTCCGCTACGCGCTCGGCGGGATCGCGGGCGTGGCGAGCTTCTCGGTCTCCCAGTTCCTCTACGCGGCCGGCGTCCCGGTCCCGGAGACCAACCGCGTGGTGTTCCCCGGCGGCGCGCCGGCGCTCACCGCGCTCCTCCACCAGGCCCTGCGCGCCGCGATGACGGGACGCAAGGGCCCGGTGTTCGTCGACATCCCTCGCGACGTGCTGAACGACCGGACGGTGGAGGCCGAGATCGGTGAGCCGGCCCGCTATCGCCCGACGCATCCGCATCCGCAGCCGCCGCACCCGGACGCGATCCGCGAGACCGTTCGGCTGCTGCGCCTGGCCGAACGGCCGCTGCTCCTGCTCGGCGGCGGCGTGCGCGGCGGCCTGTCGGCGCGCGGACCTCCTGCTGGTCGTCGGCTCACGTCCGGGGAACTTCACCACGTTCTACGACGAGCGCTACATCGTGTCGGGCACGCCCATCGTCCAGATCGACATCGACAGCCGCGACATCGGCCGACACTATCCGGTCGCGGTCGGCATCCAGGCCGATGCCGGCCTGGCGCTCTCGGCCCTCCTCGACGCGCTCGCCCCGGAGGGCGCGCCCCGGACGCGCGAGGCGTGGACACGCGAGGCCCAGGAGCTGCGAGCCAAGCGCCAGGCGCGCCTCGAGGCGGAGCGGGCGCTCGACTCGCTGCCCGTCAAGCCCCAGCGCGTCTACGCCGAGCTGCGCCGCGCCCTGCCCCCGGACACGATCGTCACGCTGGACGCCGGCGCGGCGCCGGCGTACGGCTACGACCGCCTGCACTTCCGGCACCCACGCACCTTCCTGACCCCGCTCGATCTCGGCGGCCTGGGCTTCGCCTTTCCCGTGGCGCTCGGGGCCAAGCTCGGGAGTCCGGAGGCACCCGTGCTCGCCATCCACGGCGACGGCGGCTTCCTGATGAACGCCCAGGAGCTGGAGACGGCGGTGCGCCACGGCATCAACGCCGTCACGCTGGTGCTGAACAACAACTGCTGGGGCTCGGAGAAGGCCTACCAGAAGCACTTCTACGCCGCGCGCTCCGTCGGCGCCGACATCGGCAACCGGCGCTACGACAGGTTCGCGGAGCTGTTCGGCGCCCGCGGCTTCCACGTGGAGCACCCCGACCAGATCGGCGACGCCCTGCGCGCGGCGCTCGGGTGCGGCAAGCCGGCCGTCGTCGAGGTCCCCATCGACCCCGACGAGTTCCCCGTGCCGGCCACCACGCCCCGCCGTCGGGGATGACTCGCCGCCCGGGTCCCTACCTGCGGCGCACGTAGAACTCCTTGAACGTCTTCGTCGCCCGATAGGAGCCGACGATCGTCTCGCCCCGGACCCTCCCCTCGAAGAGCGTCCGCCCGTGGCCCGCCAGGGTGAGGTCGTCGTCCTTCAGCGTTCCCTTCACGAGGAGGCCGCGGAGGGTGCCGGCAGGGCCGCCGTCGACGTCGTAGGTGCCCCAGACCCTCTCGCCCGACTGCGTGAGGCGCAGGACGAGCCCCCCGCGACTCCCGCCCGTGGCCCAGGTGCCTTCCCAGGTTCCGTCCACGGTCGGCTGCTGGGCCGAGCCCGCGGTGAGCCCCAGGAGCACGACGAGCGACGCCCCGATCATCGACACGCTGGTCTGTCTCATGCCGGCACCCCCCGGCGGGTCCACGCGCAAGATCGATACCAAACGCCGCCGGCTCCAGGTTCCCAACGCCAGCGGGGACTTGTGGCGGTGGGCCGCGAGCCGCCCCGACGCCACGCATCCGGACGTGACAGGCATGTCATTCCCCGCTGCCACTTCTGGCCCCCGCGATGCGCGGGAGCACGAGGCCCGCGCGCCTACGCGTCGTGCAGGAGGCGGCGGCCGTCGGCGCGCGCCTGGTCGAGCACCTCGCGCACCGGCAGGGACTTCTCGCGGGCGATGCGAGCCACGTCGGCGAACTCCGGCGTGAGCGTGACGACCCGGCCGGCGAGGCGCGAGACCTTGAAGGGGATCGCCCCGTAGGCGGTGGCGAGCGTGACCATCTCGCGCTCGAGGCGCGCGCGCCGCCGCTCCGACCAGCGCACGCCGAGCGTGGTGGACTCCTCGAACAGCACGCGCGCGACCGCCTCGCGCCGGTCGGGCGGGCAGAGCGCCGTCAGCACCACGCCGGGCCGGCTCCGCTTCATCACGACGGGCGTCAGGAAGACGTCGAGCGCGCCGGCGTCGAGCAGGCGGTCCAGCAGGGGCTCGTAGAGCTGGGGCGACATGTCGTCGATCGTCGTCTCGACCTGGAGGACCGTCTCGTCGCCCGCCGTCTCGTCGCCCGCCGCCGCGGCGGTCGTCTCGCCGACGAAGCAGCGCAGCACGTTCGGCGTCCCGCCGAGGTCCCGCGTGCCGGCGCCATAGCCGACGGCCGTCACGGTCATCGCGGGCATGCGCCCGGCCGAGGCGGCAAGGGTCGTCAGGATCGCCGCGCCCGTCGGTGTCACCAGCTCGGCGTGCACCCCGGTGTCCACGACCGGGAACCCGCGGAGCAGCTCGGCGGTGCCGGGGCCGGGCACGGGAATCCGGCCGTGCGGCCCGTCCACGACGCCGCCGCCCACCGGCAGCGCCGAGACGTGCACGGCCTCGGCCCCGAGCAGCGCGAGCGCGACGACCCCGCCCGTCACGTCGATGATCGCGTCCACAGCGCCGACGTCGTGGAAGTGGACCGCCTCGCGTGTCGTGCCGTGGGCGCGCGCCTCGGCGTCCGCCAGGCGCGTGAAGATGCGCGTCGCCTGCTCGCGCACACCGGGCGCGAGCCCGCTCCCCTCGAGGATCGCCACGACGTCGCCGAGCCCGCGGCCGTGCCGGTGGCCGGCGGCGTCCACCCGGACGTCCACCTTGGTCGCGCGGAAGGGCCCCCGGCGGACCTCGCGCGCGACGAGATCCCAACCCGTGAGCGGGAGCTTCCCGAGCTCGGCGCGGAGCGCCTCGAGCGGCACGCCCGCGTCAACGAGCGCGCCGAGGATCATGTCCCCCGCCGCCCCGCTCGGGCAGTCGAAGTACACGACCCTCATGCCCGGGTCCTTCCGTGCGCCGGGGCGGGGCCGGGGCTCCCCTGCTCGACCACGACTGCTGCGACACACGGCGGACATGCCCGCGCGCGGCGGCGCTCGTCGCTGACTACACGGGTCTCGCAGGGGAGCCCCGGCCCCACCCCGGCCACGGCCGACCCGGCTGTGGGCCCGGCCTCCGGCGGCGAGTGGCGCAGCGAGGAGCGCATCATCGGATCTTCGCGACGAGGTGGTTGATCTGGCTCGCCTGGTGCGCCGCGCCGTAGCCGTTGTCGATGTTCACGACCGAGACCCCGGGCGCACAGGAGTTCAGCATCGCGAGGAGCGCGGCGAGCCCGCCGAGCGAGGCGCCGTAGCCGACGCTCGTCGGCACCGCGATCACCGGCCGGTCCACGAGGCCGCCGATCACGCTCGGCAGCGCCCCCTCCATGCCGGCGACCGCGACGATCACGTTGGCCTCAGCGAGCAGCTCCCCGTGGTCCAGCAGCCGGTGGAGCCCCGCCACGCCGCAGTCGTAGACGCGCTCGACGCGGTTGCCGAGCGCCTCGGCGACGAGCGCCGCCTCCTCGGCGACAGGCAGGTCGGCCGTGCCCGCCGCGGCGACCACGACGAGCCCGACCGCCCCGCCGGGCTCGGGGCGCACGACCACGAGCCGCGCCGCCGCGTGGTAGACGTGCGGGAGGCCCGACGCGGCGAGCGCCGCCGCGACGTCGGCGCCGGCCCGCGTCGCGAGGACGTTCGCGTGCTCCGCGGCCAGCCGCTCCACGATCGCGACGACCTGCTCCGGGGTCTTGCCGGGGCAGAACACGGCCTCCGCGGCCCCGCCGCGGAGCGCGCGGTGGTGGTCCACCTTCGCGAAGCGCAGGTCCTCGTAGGGCAGGCGGCGCAGGCGCGCCGCCGCGGCCTCGACGTCGAGCCGGCCGGCGCGCACGTCCTCGAGCAGCCTGCGGATCGCCTCGCGGTCCACGGCTACGGGCCGGGCGTCTTCGGGCGCGGCGCGAGCGCCAGGTTCGCGCTCCCGGACTGGAAGCCCGCCAGGTCGAGCGCGACGAAGAGGTAGCCCAGCTCGCGCAGCCGCCGGACGAGCGTCGCGTGACGGCCGTCCTCCCAGAGTCGCGCCATCTCCTCGCGCGCCAGCTCGAGTCGCGCGAGCCGGTCGTGGTCACGCACGCGGAAGCGCCGGAACCCGAGCGCGCGGACCGCCTCCTCGGCGGCGTCCACGCGCCTGAGCTTCTCGGGCGTGATCCGGTCGCCGTACTGGAACCGCGAGGACAGGCACGCGAACGACGGCTTGTCCCACGTGGGCAAGCCGAGCGCGCGGGAGAGCTCGCGGATCTCCGCCTTCCACAGCTCGGCCTCGATCAGGGGCGCCCGCACGCCCAGCGCCTCGGCCGCCTTCATCCCGGGCCGGTGGTCGCCGAGGTCGTCCATGATGGCGCCGTAGACGACCGCCCGGCAGCCCTCGCGCTCGGCGACCGGCGCGAGCTTCGTGAACAGCTCCTCCTTGCAGAAGAAGCAGCGGTTGATCGGGTTCCGTGCGTAGTCGGGGTTGGCCAGCTCCTCGGTGCGCACGACCACGTGGCGCAGGCCGAGGAGCGCCCCGAGGCGCCGCGCTTCCGCGAGCTCGCCCGCCGGGTAGGTCTCGGAGTCCGCGGTGACGAGCACCGCGCCCCCACCGAGGGCGTCCTTCGCCGCGCGCGCGAGCAGGGTCGAGTCCACGCCGCCGGAGAACGCGACGACGACGCGCTCCATGCCGCGGAGCAGATCGAGCAGGCGCCCGTACTTCGCCTCGCTCATGCCTCGAGCCGGATCAGGTCGTGGAAGGCCGCGTACCGGTCGGCGATGTCCGCCGGCTTGAGCCGCGTCAGCCGGCGGAGCGAGAAGTCCTCGACCGCGAACGAGGCCATGACCGAGCCGTAGACCACGGCGCGCCGCATGGCTGAGGCGTCGACCCGCTCCTGCGCCGCCAGGTAGCCCATGAAGCCGCCGGCGAACGTGTCGCCGGCGCCCGTCGGGTCGTACACGGACTCGAGCGGGTAAGCCGGCACGACGAAGAAGGCGCTGTCGGCGAGCATGAGCGCGCCGTACTCGCCGCGCTTGACGACCACGACGCGCGGCCCCATCGCGGCGATCGCCCGCGCCGCGCGGATGAGGTTGGGCTCGCCCGCGAGCTGGCGCGCCTCGCCGTCGTTGATCGTGACGACGTCCACCTCGCCGAGCGCGCGGCGCAGCGCCGCCTGCTTGCCCTGGATCCAGAAGTTCATCGTGTCGAGCGCCACCAGGCGCGGCCGGTCCTGCATCTGCCGGAGCACCTCGAGCTGCAGCTCGGGATCGATGTTCGCCAGGAAGAGGAACGGCGTGCGCCGGAGGTCCTCGCCCAGCTCGGGCCGGAAGTCGGCGAACACGTTGAGCTGCGTGTCGAGCGTCCGGGCGTCGTTGAGGTCGTAGCCGTACTCCCCCGCCCACCGGAACGTGCGGCCCTTCGCGGCCTGGAGCCCCCGCGTGTCCACGCCCCGGTCGGCGAGCAGGCGCCGGTGCGGCTCGGGAAAATCGTCGCCGACCGTCGCGACCAGGCGCACCTGGGTGAAGAAGCTCGCCGAGTAGGAGAAGTACGTGGCCGAGCCGCCGAGCACCTCGCTGACCTTGCCGAAGGGGGTCTCGACGCTGTCGAGCGCGACCGAGCCGACGACCAGCAGATCAGCCACGGCGGCGGCCCCCCTTGCCGGCCGGCTTCGCCGCGCGCCGGGCCGGGAAGTACCGGCCGAGGAGCAGGTCGAGCCTGCGGCGGGTCGCGGGCGGGAAGGCTTTCGGGCTCGTGATGACCGCGCTCTCGAGCAGGCGCCCGCAGCCGCAGGCGCGCGGCGGCCCGATCAGCGGGATCACGCGCTTGAGGACCTCCTTGGCGGTCGCGACGTTCTTCAGGAGGTTCTGGATGACCGCCTCCACCGACACGGCTTCGTGGGTCTCGTGCCACACGTCGTAGTCGGTCGCGAGCGCGAGCGTCGCGTAGCACAGCTCCGCCTCGCGCGCCAGCTTCGCCTCGGGCATGTTGGTCATGCCGATCACGTCCACGCCCCAGCCCCGGTAGATGCGCGACTCCGCCTTGCTCGAGAACTGCGGGCCCTCGATGCAGATGTAGGTGCCGCCGCGGTGGACCGTCGCCCCCGTCCGGCGCGCGGCCGTCTCGAGCGTCCCCGCGAGGTCGCCGCACACCGGCTCGGCCATCCCGACGTGGGCGACGATCCCGTCGCCGAAGAACGACGACACCCGGCGCTTCGTCTGGTCGAAGAACTGGTCGGGGATGACGAGGTCGAGCGGCCGGATCGCCTCCTTCATGGAGCCGACCGCGGAGATCGAGACGACCCACTCGGCGCCGAGCGCCTTGAGCCCCCAGACGTTCGCGCGGAAGTTCAGCTCGCCCGGCATGAGCCGGTGGCCGCGCCCGTGGCGCGGCAGGAAGATCACGCGGCGGCCCGCGAACGTGCCGACGCAGTAGTCGTCCGACGGCCGGCCGAAGGGCGTCCGCACCCGCTCCCACGAGACGCCGGTCAGGCCCTCGAGCTCGTACAGCCCGCTCCCGCCGATGATGCCGATGGCCGGCTCGCTCACACCGTCTCCCCCAGGGTTCGCTCCCGCTGCGCGCCCGTGACGCGGACCCGCGCGAGCGTGCGCATGCGCGCGTCCGGCCCCGGGAAGACCACTTCCACGTAGTTGCCCGTGAGCCCGCGGAGCCCGCCCGTGGCCGGGTCGCGCGTCTCGAGCACCAGCACCTCCTGCACGCTCCCGACCAACCCCGTGCCGAACGCCGCGCGCTTGGCGCTCCCCAGCTCGCGCAGCTTGCGCGCGCGCCGTGCCGCCGTGCGCGCGTCCACGCGGCCGTCGAGCGTCGTGGCCTCGGTCCCCCGCCGCGGCGAGAACGGGAACACGTGCAGGTACGAGAACGGCAGCGCCGCGACGAGCGCCCGCGTCGCCGCGAAGTCGGCGTCGGTCTCGCCCGGGAAGCCGACGATCACGTCGGCGCCGAGGCCGAGGGCCGGGATCGCCGCCGCCAGGCGCTCGACAAGCCGCCGGTACATGCCGGCGGTGTACGGTCGCCGCATCCGGCGCAGCACGCGGTCGCTCCCGCTCTGGAGCGGCACGTGAAGGTGCGGCGCGATCACCGGCGAGCCCGCCAGCGTCTCGAGCAGCTCGTCGGTGACGTACGCCGGGAGCAGCGAGGAGAGACGCACCCGGCGGAGCCCCGGCAGCGACCCGAGCTCGCGCAGCAACGCGGCGAGCGTCGTCCGCGGCAGGAGGTCGGCGCCGTAGTGGCCCAGGTCGACGCCGGTGAGGGTCAGCTCGAGGTGGCCGGCCTCGACGAGCCGCCGCGCGTGGTCCAGGACGACCTTCGGCTCGAGGCTCCGGCTCCGGCCGCGCGCCCGCGGCACGATGCAGAACGCGCAGCGGTGCTGGCAGCCGTCCTGGACCTTCAGGAAGGCGCGCGAGCGGCCGACGACCCGGGCGAGCGGGGGGATCTCGAGCGCGCGCGCCCCGGCGATGTCGGAGACGTGGACTCGCCCGGGCGCGCCCGCGAGCAGGCCCTCGAGCAATTCGGGCAGCCGCGCCTTGTCGGCGTTGCCGACGACCAGGTCGACCTCGGCGAGCCCGGCGACCTCGCCCGGGCTCGTCTGCGCCCAGCAGCCGGTGACGACGACGCGGGCGCCCGGGCTCACCCGCGCCGCCCGGCGGATCGCCTGGCGGTCGGACAGCTCGGCGCGCGCCGTCACCGTGCACGTGTTCACCACGACGACGTCCGCGGGGGCCTCGATCGGCACGGTGAGGAAGCCCCGCGCCTCGAGCGCGGTCTGGATCTCCCGGCTGTCCACCTGGTTCAGGCGGCAGCCGAGCGTCGCGAAGGCGACGGTCCGGGCGCTCACGCCGAGACCGCCTCCCGGAGCTGGCCGCAGGCGGCGCCGATGTCCTCGCCCTTGCTCCAGCGCACCGTGGTCGTGACCCCGGCGTCGAGCAGGACCGACTGGAAGGCGAGGATCCGCGGGAGCGGCGGCCGGCGGAACTCCGCCCCCTCCCAGTCGTTGAACGGGATCAGGTTGACCTTGGCGCGCAGGCCGCGCAGCAGCGCCGCGAGGCGCCGGGCGTCCTCGGGCGCGTCGTTGACGCCGTCGAGCAGGACGTACTCGAAGAAGATCCGCTGGCGCGGCGCGAGCGGGTAGCGCCGGAGCGCCGCCATCAGCGCGGCGAGGTCGAACGCCCGGTTCACCGGCATGAGCCGCGAGCGCACCTCGTCGCTGGCCGCGTGGAGCGAGATCGCCAGGTTCACCCTGAGCCCCTCGCGGCCGAGCTTCTCGATGCCCGGCACCAGGCCGACGGTCGAGACCGTGATGCGGCGGGGCGAGTAGCCGACGCCGAGCCGGACATCGGTCAGGATCCTGAGCGACGTCACGAGCGCCGCGTAGTTGGCGAGGGGCTCGCCCATCCCCATGAAGACGATGTGAGTGACGCGCTGGGCGGGCGCGAGCAGCCGGTTCGCCGCGAGCACCTGGCCCAGGATCTCCGCGGGCCCGAGGCTCCGCTCGAGCCCCATCACGCCCGTCAGGCAGAACCGGCACTCGAAGCCGCAGCCGACCTGCGTCGAGACGCAGAGGGTCATCCGGTCGTCGTCGGGCATCAGCACGGAGCTGACGCGGCTGCCGTCCCCGAGGAGGAAGACGAGCTTGCGGCTGCCGTCCTGCGAGGCCGTCACCCGCTCCGGCTCCGGGACCTCGATGACGGCACGTTCAGTCAGACGCGCGCGGAAGTCCTTCGGCAGATCGGTCATCGCCTCGAGGTCGAAGACTCCCTTCCGATAGATCCACGTCGCGAGCTGGCGGCCGCGGTAGCGCGAGGCGCCGAGCTCCACGGCGAGCGCCTCGAGCTCGGAGGGCAGGAGGCCGACGAGATTCACGCGCGACATCCGGGCAAGGATAGCAGTTTTCCACAGCTCTTGTGATCGACCCGTGGATAACCACGTGGGCAACCCGGCCTCCGGGTCCGGTTTCCGGTGGGTTAGACCGCTTCGCCCGGCGCGTAGGCAGCGCGCTCCCCCTGGCGCTAGTCCCGCAGCACGAGGTAGAGGTCGAGCAGGTTCGTGTTGGTCGGGCCGGTGACGAGGAGGTCGCCGCTCGCCGCGAGCAGCGTGTGGGCGTCGTTGTCGTCGAGCGCGCGCCACGGATCGGCGCCGGCGGCGCGGGCGCGCCCCACGGTCCCCGCGTCGACGATCGCGCCGGCGGCGTCGGTCGGCCCGTCGGTGCCGTCGGTGCCGGCCGCGAGCAGGGTGAGCGGCTCGCCGGACGTCAGCTCGAGCGCGGCGGCGAGGGCCAGCTCCTGGCAACGCCCGCCCCGTCCCCGCCCCCGCACCGTCACGGTCGTTTCGCCGCCCGCGATCAGGCAGGCCCGGGGCGGAAGGCGCCGGGCGCGCGCCACCAGGTCGCGGGCCACGTGCCGCGCCTCGCCCTCGAGCGCGCGCGTGAGCAGCTCGGCGCGGTAGCCGAGGCGGCCGGCCGCGGCCAGCGCCGCGTCGGTCACGAGGGCGTTGTTGCCGACGACGATGTTCTCCACGCGCTCGAAGACCCGGTCGCCCGGCTTCGGCGTCTCCTCGAGCGCTCCGCGCCGCCCGGCCTCGAGCCGCTCGCGCACCGAGGCGGGCGCGCGCGCGCCGAGCCCGCGCGCCTCGAGGACGTCGAGCGCGTCCCGGAAGGTTGTCGGGTCGGGCGCCGTGGGTCCCGAGGCGATGACGTCGAGCGGGTCGCCGATCACGTCGGAAAGCGCGAGCGTCAGCACGCTCGCGGGCCGCGCCGCCCGCGCGAGCTGGCCCCCCTTGAAGCGCGAGAGGTGCTTGCGCACGGCGTTCAGCTCGGCGATCGTCGCGCCCGCGGCCAGCAGCAGGCGCGTCACCTCGCGCTTCTCGGCGAGCGTGACCGGCGGCGCGGGCGCCGGCGTGAGCGCCGAGCCGCCGCCCGAGACGAGGAAGAGGACCAGGTCGGCCTCGCCCGCGCCCCGCGCCAGCTCGAGGAGCCTCGCCGAGGCTGCCAGACCGCGCGCGTCGGGCACCGGGTGGCCCGCCTCGGCGAGCCGGACGCGCGCGAGCGGCACCGTGTAGCCGTCCTTGACGACGACGAAGCCGTCGGCGATGCGCTCGCCCAGGGTCTCCTCGGCCGCGCGCGCCATGGCGCCCGACGCCTTGCCGCAGCCGAGCACCAGGACGCGGCGCGCGTCGACGGCCGCGAGGTGCCTCCGGACGAGCGGGGCGGGGTCGCCAGCGGCGAGCGCCGCCTGCCAGAGCACGCGCGCGTCGTCGCGCGCGCTCATCGGCCACTCCCTAGCCTGGATCGTTCACGAGCGACCGAAGGGCGCGACGGCGGACGATCGTCAGGGTGACCCCCGCGGCGCCGGGGAGGCCTTGCGAGACCCGTGTAGTCAGCGCGCGTCGTGGGACGCGTGCCCTCACCGACGTCGTGGGTTGCGCGCCGTCGTGGTCGAGGCAAGGCCTTCCCGGCGCCGCGGGGGTCACCCTGACGCCACCCGCCGGCCTCCCGCTGTCGCTCGTGAACAATCGAGGCTAGCGGTCCTGGAGTCGGAGCAGGCGCTCGCCCGCGTCCCGGAGCACCGCGTCGGTCTTCGGGAAGCAGAACCGGATCTTCGTCCGGCCGAGCTCCGAGTGGGCGTAGAAGGACGAGCCCGGCACGGTCGCGACACCGACGTTCTTGATGAGCCACATCGCGAACGCGATGTCGTCGGGGACGCCGTAGCGCTCGAGGAAGTGCGCGGCCTCGGTGAGGATGTAGTAGGCGCCGCGCGGCTTCCAGGCGACGAACCCGGCCTTCTCGACGTAGCCCAGCAGCAGGTCGCGCCGCGCCTGGTAGTCCTCGCGGAGCCGCGCGTAGTAGGCGTCGGGCAGCGCGAGCGCGGTGACCGCGGCCTCCTGGAGCGGGTGCGGCGCGCCGACCGTCACGAAGTCGTGCGCGCGGCGGATGCCCACGCTCAGCTCCGGGTTCGCGATCGCCCAGCCGACGCGCCAGCCGGTCACCGAGTACGACTTCGAGATGCCCGAGATCGTGACGGTGCGCTCCGCCATGCCGGGCAGCGTCGCGATCGGCGTGTGGCCGAGGCCGTCGTAGACGATATGCTCGTAGATCTCGTCGGTGATCGCGAGCAGGTCGTGCCGCAGGCAGAGGTCGGCGATGACCTCGAGGTCGGCGCGCGAGAACACCTTGCCCGTCGGGTTGTTCGGGCTGTTGAAGATGATCGCGCGCGTGCGCGGCGTCACCGCACGCCGCAGGCGCTCGGCGTCGAAGTCGAACGCCGGCGGCTCGAGCGGCACCCACACGGGCCGCGCGTCCGCGATGATGCAGCCGGGCCCGTAGTTCTCGTAGAAGGGCTCGAACACGACGACCTCGTCGCCCGGGTTCAGCACCGCGAGCAGGGTCGAGAGCATGGTCTCCGTGGACCCGCAGCACACTGTGATGTGGCGGTCCGGGTCCAGCTCCATCCCGTAGAAGCGCCGGTACTTGTCGGCGATGGCGCGGCGCAGGCTCGGCGTGCCCCAGGTGATCGCGTACTGGTGGAAGTCGCCGTCGATGGCGCGGTGGGCGGCCTCGAGCAGCTCCCGGGGCGGCGGGAAGTCCGGCATCCCCTGCGCGAGGTTGACCCCGCCGTGCTGGCTGACGACGCGGGTCATCTCGCGGATGACCGACTCGGTGAAGCCCTGGACGCGCCGCGAAATCACGCGCCGGCTACGGGAGCATGACGTCGCGCTCGAGCGGGTCCACCTGGACGCCCGCCTCCTTGAGCCAGCGGACGCCGCGTTCGAGGGCCGCCTCGTCGCCGTCCAGCTCGAGCGCCATCCACCCGTGGTCGGCCTTGACGTCGGCCCGGCGGATGTTGATGACGATGTCGAAGTCCTTCACGAGGCGGTAGACGATCGGCTCCTGGATGAGGTGCGCGGGGAACGTGAGCCGCACGCGCATCCGGGCCATCGCCGCCACCGCGCTCAGCGGCCTCCGGCGATCGCGGGGACGATCGAGACCCGGTCGCCGTCCTTGAGCGCCGTCTTGCTGGCCTGGAGGAAGCGGACGTCCTCCTCGTTCACGTAGATGTTGATGAAGCGCCGCAGCTCGCCCGCGTCGTCCACGAGGCGCTCGCGGAGACCCGGGAACTGCCGCTCGAGGTCCGCGACGAGCGCGTCCACCGTGTCGGCCGTGGCCTGGACCTCGGCGACACCCTTCGTGAGCGTGCGCAGCGGCGTGGGGATCCGTACGAGCACCGGCATCAGCGTCCCTCCTGGGCCGTCTGGGATTTCAGGTCGGCGAGCGCCTGGTCGAAAGCCGCGAGCGAAGGCTTGATCCTGACGTGCGCCTCGAGCCGGTCGTAGAGCGCGTCCGGGGTCTTGAGCCCGTTGCCCGTGACGCAGACGACGATCGACTCGTCGCGCGGGATCACGCCCGTCTCGATCAGCTTCTTCGTCGCGGCCACCGTCACGCCGCCCGCCGTCTCGGTGAAGATGCCCTCTGTGCGCGCGAGCAGCAGCATGCCCTCGATGATCTCCTCGTCGGTCACGTGCTCGCCGAAGCCCCCCGACTCCTTGGTCGTCCGGTAGGCGTAGTAGCCGTCGGCCGGGTTGCCGATCGCGAGCGACTTGGCGATCGTGTTCGGCCTGACCGGGACCAGCACGTCTGTGTCCTTCTTGATCATCGTGACGATCGGCCCGCAGCCGAGGGCCTGCGCCGCGTGCATCCGCGTCGCGACCGGGCCGTCCACGAGCCCGAGCTGTTTCAACTCCTTGATCGCCTTCCAGATCTTCGTGATCAGCGAGCCGCCCGCGCACGGCACGACGACGTGCCGGGGCGCCGTCCAGCCGAGCTGCTCGACGATCTCGTAGCCGTAGGTCTTCGAGCCCTCCGAGTAGTACGGCCGGAAGTTCACGTTGACGAACGCCCAGCGGTACTTGTCCGCGATCTCCGAGCAGAGCCGGTTGACCTCGTCGTAGGTGCCGTGGACGGCGACGAGCGTCGGGCTGTAGACGAGCGTCGCGAGGACCTTGCCCTGCTCGAGGTCGGCCGGGATGAAGATGTAGCTCTTGAGCCGTCCCTCGGCGGCGTGGGCCGCGACCGAGTTGGCGAGGTTGCCCGTCGAGGCGCACGCGACGGTGTCGAACCCGAACTCGCGCGCCTTCGTCACCGCCACCGCCACGACGCGGTCCTTGAACGACCACGACGGGTGGCAGACCGAGTCGTTCTTGACCCAGACCTCCCGGCACCCGAGCTCGTCGGCGAGGTTCTGCGCGCGGATCAGCGGCGTGAACCCGACGTGGTGGCCGACGGCGACGTCGCCCTCGATCGGCAGGAGGTCCTTGTAGCGCCACATGCTCTTCGGGCCGGCGGCGATGGACTCGCGGGTGACGACGCCCTTCAGGACGTCGTAGCGGTAGTCGACCTCGACGGGACCGAAGCAGAACTCGCAGACGTGGACGGGAGCGGCGGGGTAGCGGCGACCGCACTCGCGGCACCGCAGGCCGTTCAGCTTCTCCATCGCGGCGTCTCCATCGGTAGGGGAATTGAGCCCCGAGTTATGCTGCACCGACAGCAAGACATTTCCGCCAGTTAACACTCAACGTCGAGCGAAGTCAATTGCCGTATCATCCGGGGCCGTGGCCGCCCGCGTCCTGCCGCTGGCCCTGCTCCTCGCCGGGGGCGTCGTCTTCGCCGCGCGCGCGCTCGGCACCGGGCTCGTCCTCTTCGACGACCACCCCGGCCAGCTCTACCGCCTCTGGCACGTGCTGACGCGCGGCCCGGCGCCCTGGGCGTGGCAGCCGGGCTGGTGGGCGGGCTACCCGGAGCTGCAGTTCTACCCGCCGGGGGCGGCGTACGCGGGCGCGCTCCTCCAGCGGGCCTCGCTCGGCGCGCTCTCGCCCGAGGGCGCCTACCAGGCGCTCGTCTGGCTCGCGTACCTCCTGCCCGGCCTCACCGCGTACCTCGCCCTCGCGCGCGTGCTCGGCAGCGGCTGGCTCGCGCTCCCGGGCGCGCTCGTCGCGCTCACGTTCTCCGGCGGCGCGAGCGGCGTCGAGGGCGGCGTCCACGTCGGGATGGTCGGCGCGCGTCTGGCGTGGGGGCTCCTGCCCCTGCTCCTCTGGCTGCAGGTCCCCTGGACGCACGGGCTCGATGCCTTCACGCCCTCCCCGCGCGCGGGCCGCGCGCCGTGGCTCGCCGCGCCGCTCGTGGCGGCGATCACGCTCATGCACCCCGCCGCGCTCCCCGCCGCGGTCGTGGTCGTGCTGCTCGCTGCGCTCGCGCGCCCGCCGCGCGCGACGCGGCTCGGCGCCGCGGCGCTCCAGCTCGCCCTCGCCGCCGCGCTCACGGCGTTCTGGTGGCTCCCGCTCCTCGCGCGCATCGCCCACACGCGGCCGCTCGCCTGGGGCGAGCGGCCGGGCGTGGACGCGTTGACGCTCGCCCTCGCGCTCCTCGCCGTCCTCGCCCTCGTGCGCGCCGTCTACGCCTCGCGGGCGGCGGTCGTGCTCGCGCTCTGGCCGTGGGCGATGGCCGCGGTCACGCTGGCGGACGGCGCGGTGCTCGAGCCGCTCGGCCTGCGCTGGCTGCCGGCGGACCGCGTGGCGGACGGCGCCGTCATCGCGCTGATCCTCGCCGCGGGCCTCGGCTGGTCCGGATTCCGGACTGGCGCCCGCCGCGAGGCGCTCGTCGGCCTCGCGGGCGTCGTCCTCGTCGTCCTCGCCGGCCTCGCGGGCGGCGCCCTCGCCGTCTGGCCGCGCCCGGCCGTCTGGCCGCGCGCCCAGCAGCTCGAGACGGGCCTGCGCCTCGAGAGCCTCTGGAACGCCCTCCGCCGCGCGCCCGAGGGGCGCGTCCTCTTCGTCCGCTCCGGGGTGCCGCTCGTCTACCGCGGGGACTGGTGGCGCCCGCACACCCACGTGACCGCGCTCGCGCCGGCGCGGGCCGGGCGCGAGATCGTCAACGGCACCTTCACGCACCCCTCGCCCATCGCCGCGCTCGTCTACCGCGGCGACGCGGGCCCCGGTGCGATCCTGACGCTCGTCGAGCGGCTCGACGGCGCCTCGCTCTTCGGCCGCCCCCTCGCCGCGCTCGACGCCCCCACCTTCGGCCGCTACGCCGAGCGCCTCGGCGTCTCCACCGTCGTCGCCCTCGACCTTGACCTGCCGCGCCTCGCCTGGCTCGACGCGAGCCCCGACTTCGAGCGCGCCTGGCAGATCGGCTTCTTCGTCGCCTGGACCCGCCGCGCCGGTCTCGCGATCCCGAAAGAAGTGGCGCCGGGCCGCTGGCGCGTGGCGCTCGAGGGCGCGCCGGGCGCGTGGGCGCCCGCGCGGATCGCTTACTACCCGCTCTGGCGCGCGACCCGGGGCGGCGTCCCCCTCGAGACGCGCCGGGGTGACTTCGGGGATCTCGAGGTGAGACTCCCGCCGGCAGGCGGCGGGATGGTCGAGCTCGTCTACGCGCCCGGCGCCCCCGAGCTCGCCGGCGTCGCGCTGAGCGCCGCGGCCCTCGTCGCCTGGGCGCTCGCGGGAGCCAAGGTCCTTCTTCGTGGGTCATCGCGGCACGGAGCCATGGACCAAAATCAGCCGCTCATGGATGATTAGCTCCCACCGCCGAGCCACGAGCGAGCGCCCGACCTTGCCGGAAAATACCACCAGGAGGCTTGCCGGCGCCTGGCGACCCCGCCACGTCGTCCATTCAGACCCAGGATCGAGACGCCCGTCCCTGGCCCGGGAATTGCTCCGGGAATTCGCTCAGCGCCGTCCCGCGCGGAGGCGTTCGGGGCGTGGCGCGTCCCACCACGGAGGAAGGGGCATGACCAGGTTCCTCGCGCCGATCTACTGGCTGTTCAAGCGAACCTCGCTGCCGGTCGCCTACACCGTGATCGGATTGCTGCCGGCGCCCGCGTACGTCCTCCTCCTGTTCTGGCTCGGCGCCCCGGTCAGCGCCGGGCTGGTGTGGCTCGGGGTCCTGCCGGTGCTCCTCGTCGCCTACGGGCTGGCGGGAGCCTGCGCCTGGAACCAGATCGGCATGTCGCGGATGCGCGCCACGGTCGAGCGCATCGCCAGCGGCGACCTGACGGCGCGGGTCACCGTCGCCGACTTCTCGGACGCCGCCGAGTCGGAGACGGGCCGCCTGTGGCGCTCGCTCGCCCGGATGAACGGCGACCTCGTCCAGATCGTCGGCCAGGTGCGCGCGAGCGCCGATTCCATCGTCGCCATGGCCAAGGACATCGCGGACGGCAACGCCAACCTCTCCCAGCGCACGCAGGAGCAGGCGGCGTCGCTCGAGGAAATCGCCTCGGGCATGGAGGAGCTGGCGGCCACCGGCAAGCAGAACGCCTCGAGCTGCGCGCGCGCGAATTCACTCGCTGCGACGGCGAGCGATGTAGCGGCGAACGCCGCAGAGCAGGTGCAGGAAGTCGCCCACACGATGAAACAGATCGACGAGAGCTCCCGCCGGGTCGAGGACATCCTGGGCACGATCGAGGGCATGGCCTTTCAGACCAACATTCTCGCCCTGAACGCCGCGGTCGAAGCGGCGCGCGCGGGCGAGCAAGGGCGCGGGTTCGCCGTCGTGGCGGCGGAAGTCCGCGGTCTCGCCCAACGGAGCGCGGCGGCGGCGAAGGAAATCAAGGCGCTCATCGACGCCTCCGTCGGCAACGTGACGCGAGGGCGGCACCTGGCCGAGACGGCTGCCGGCACCATGAGCGAGGTCGTGACGAGCGTGGAGCAGGTCGACAAGGTGATCGGCGAGATCGCCCGGGCTTCATCGGAGCAGAGTGCCGGCGTCGAGGACATTAACCGGGCGATCGTGCAGATGGACTCGGTCACGCAGCACAACGCGGCGCTGGTCGAGGAGGCCGCGGCCGCGGCCCTGGCCTTCGAGGAAGAAGCCGCGCGTCTGGTGGACGTGGTCGGCGTGTTCAAGGTCGACCGCATGGAGGAGCGGGACCAAGCGGTCGCGCTGGTGAAGAAGGCCGTCGCCCATGCGCGCGCGAGAGGTCTCGCGCGCGCGATCAAGGACTTCAACGCGGCGCACGGGGAGTTCAACGACGGCAAGTACTACATCTGGGCCGGGGACTTCGACGGCATCATCGTGGCCAACGGCGCCAACCTCGAGTCGTGCGGGCAGAACCACTTCGAGCTGAAGGCGGTGGACGGCAGGCGATTCATCCAGGAGATCATCCAGGCGGCCAGGACCCGCGGCAAAGGCTGGTGCGACTATCCCTGGAAGAACCCGGCGTCCGGGCGGACCGAGCAGAAATCGACCTACTTCGAGGCGGTTGGCAACGTCTTCCTCGCCTGCGGGATCTACAAGGGCAAGAAGGACGTTGCGCACCCGGCCACGACCCCCGAGCGGCCACCGGCGCCCGGGAGCGGCTACTCCGGCGCGAGGGCATGGGTGAACAGGACCTGGCCCTCCTCGTCCACGATGCGCGCGGTCAGCCCGGCGGGCTCGACGCCGATCGCGCCGAAGTTGTAGACGCCGCCGCGCCCGAAGAGCGAGCGCGGGCCGAGCCCTTGGTCGAGCGGGCGCGGCCGGCCGAGCGTGGCCGAGAGCGGGCCCGCGATGAATTCCTGGAACGACCACCCGGGCGCCGGCTGGTGGCGGATCAGCTCGGCGTGGTGGACGTCGGCGGTGACGAAGACCAGGTTCTTCACGCCGCGCTCGCGGAGCGTGCGGAGGATCAGGTCGCGCTCGGTCGCGAACCCCCGGCCCGCCTCGGGCGCGCCGAGCACGTTCGCGTTCGACCAGGAGTCGCGCCGCTCGGGCCTCCCCGTCGGCACCGAGAGCGGCACGCTCGTCACGACCACCTTCCACACCGCGGCGGACGTCGCGACGTTGTCCACGAGCCAGCGGCGCTGGGCCCCCCCGAGCATCGTCTTGCCCGGGCCGTCGGGGTCGGTGTTCGGGCTCCGGTACTGGCGGGTGTCG